>RCNC010001614.1_pt1 | contig 15232 bp, 14 predicted proteins | sample 2041301 | NCBI WGS metagenome assembly RCNC01 (sample SAMN09708231, study PRJNA481090) | Marine sediment metagenome, whole genome shotgun sequencing project. | biome: marine sediment; feature: ocean; material: sediment; isolation source: Sewage treatment plant 13A marine sediment (STP13A) ... | reverse complement strand
CCGGTACCTGAGCCGCTGGCGGCTATGTGCGTCAGAGATGGCAGGTTCTACAGCGGGTGGTTAATGACACGCCGGATCATGGGCGTGACACCCCTGGCTGACTTGATCGAGAGCCACCGGGGAGATCAGGAATTGTGGCAGAAGACCGGTGCCTGCATCCGTCGTTTCCACGACTTCGGCCTGGTCCATGCCGATCTGAACGCCCGCAATATACTGGTCGACGAGCACGGGCGTGTGTACCTGATCGATTTTGACCGTGCACGGTTGATCAAAGGGCAGAGCCGTGCATTCCAGAGAAACCTGCAACGGCTGCACCGGTCACTCAGAAAATTCTGGCCGAAACTGCATATGCGCCAGCTGGAATCATGCTGGATGCAACTGCTGGCTGGTTATGACAACGGGAATACTTCGCCATGACCCGCCGGCCACGCCATCCGCTCAGGGTCCTTGAGTCACGCAGGATGACCCTGGTGGCCGCCACCCCGGAACTGGTTGCAGCCGACCTGGCCGGGGCGCAAGCATTCAGTGAAGCAATCGGCACGGAGGTACCCGAAAACTGGCCGCCGAAACTGTATGAAAGCATTGCCATGCGGGTTGTACTGGGGCAGTTACAGGACCCTGCTGAGCATGGGTGGTCCATCTGGTACCTGCTTTCACGCCGCACTGATAAGCGTCAGCTCATGGGTATTTGCGGTTTCAAAGGCATGCCCGATACAGCAGGCTCCGTGGAAATCGGATATTCTGTTCTGCCACAGTTTCAGGTACAGGGCTTCGCGACAGAAGCTGTGGCGCGCTTGATGACCTGGGCATTCAGTCACCAGCACGTGACCGAAGTAACGGCGGAAACGCTGCCCTATCTGAAGCAATCTATTCGCGTGATGGAGAAAAATGGCCTTTCGTTCGCGGGTCCCGGATCAGAACATGGAGTGGTTAGATATGTGGTTAAAAAAGGGAGTTTTTAGTTTCATTACGTTGCTGCTGGCTTCGTCAGCGCTGCACGCAGATGTGATTATCACGCAATTGGCCAACAACGGCGTGATGATTTCGGATGGCGACACCCGCATCATGATCGATGGCATGGTGGTGGAGACTTACTCCGTTTACGGTGGTTTATCCGGGGATGCGGCTGTTCAATATCAGCAGGCTTCGGGTGCGTTTAGCGATGTGGACCTGGCCCTGGTCAGTCACCGGCACCACGACCACAACCAGCCACGTTATGCCTGCGAATTCATGCTGAAAAGCACAGGGACCGCGGTGGTGTCATCGCCCCAGGTGCTGGGCCTGATGCGGGAAAAATGCCGCGATTTCATCACCACCAATCCACGGGTTACCGAAATCGATCCGCAATACGGCGAGCCGTACGAGTTTAACTCGGGTGGGGCGAAGGTCACGGTGTTCCCGCTCAGCCACGGCACACGTAAGTACGCAAGAATTCAGAATTACGGACACCTGATCGAGATCGGGGGCGTTACCGTGCTACACATCGGTGACGCTGCGATGACCCCGGAAGATTTCCAGCGGGCAGGCCTGGACCAGGTGAAAATTGACGTGGCGATGATCCCGTTCTGGTTTTTTTCACCGGGTCCCGGGACTGAAGTGATCAACCAGTTCATGAATGCGCCGCTAAAAATTGCGGTTCACATCCCGCCAGGGGAATTGGAAGAAGTGAAGGCCTATATGGCGGAAGACCACGCCAACGTGACTATCATGGAAAGTCCGCTGGAAGAAGTTCGGTTCAGTTCGGCCGGGCAGTAGCCGCACTGACCGCGGAGCCCGCCGATTCCTCCACACAGAGATTGTTAAGCCTCAATTCCGACGTTTCCCTGAGCTGAATGTTCTGGTAGCGCAAGATGAGGAATTCCTCATCCTCAATCTGGTATAAATCGGGTGCTTCAAAGTAGTCGGGGCAGAAAACCTCGAAGCGCTCTTTCATGTGAGGGTAGAGCAGGCCATCGTAGTGATTGATGTTAAGCGCCTCGTCCCAGTACTCGTTGACGTGGTCGGCGAAGGTGAACTCCCGCTGGACCTCCCAGCCTTCACCGGTCCAGATCAGGATGGCGGGCTTGCCCGGGGTGATATCGTCCTCGAACAGGCTGCGGTAAAACAGGAACCCCTCGTAATTTGCCACCAGGTCGGCGTTTGAGTAGACACCGGTTGTCATCTGGCCAAACAGGGCCCGTTCGGTATAGGCAGAGTGTTCGGCCGCTTTTGCCTCGTCTTCGAGTTTTTGATACCTGACCCAGAATTTTTTCCCTTGTGACAGAAAGTGACCGAGCTTATCAGAGCCGATTAGTTGGTTATTGACCTTGATGGTTGGGCCGACACCGAACAGGGCGGCAACGCGCGTGGCCCACAGCGGGTGTCCGCGGTAGATGGACTCCCAGCGGGTAAGCTGCAGCCTTTCGACATCTTCGGAATTCATCGCCCAGCGTTCAATTTTGTCCACCCAGTGCTTCCCGCCAATATCGTTATAGATGGCGGTGACCACTTTGCGATCCTTACGCGGGCCCTTCCAGTCGGCCACTGCCTTGGCTATCGACAGGTTGACCTGCTCGTCCAGAAGGGCGGTAGAGTCCTTGATGGGCTGCAGGCGATTGGTGAATTGATCGGTTTCGTAGGCGCCACAGAACTGTGGCGCCATGAACAGGGCCGCAATCAGAAAAACTTTATGCAGACCGGGTGATTTCAATCAGAACCTGTACGTGAAATTGAACAGCGTATGCGTGCGGTCACCGAAGCCGTATTCGAAGGCAAGCGTCGCCTTGGGGCTGAAGATATATCCCACGCCCACGGCGTAATTCCATCTGTTCTGGGTTTCCAGCTCAACATCGAAGTTGATGGGAAGGGGATCCATGCCCGGCAACGGTAGATTATACGTCCCATTATGGTTTTCCTTGGTTTTCAGCCACATGCCGCCTGCCCAGACCGTCCATTGCTTCTTGAAGATCAGGCCCAGGCGCGGCTGGACAGCGAAGGACTTTACCGAGGAATCGTAGTCACCACTCAGGTTGGCTTTGGTCCATGTGCTGTTCACTGCCCCAAACCAGCGGTCGGTACCGTAGATCAGGTTGGCGCCCAGTCCCCATACCGTGCCGTCATAAGATACCGGAAACGCAGGCAGCGATCCGAGGCCGGGGACGACAACATCGCCGAGGTCAACCACCGTATCGGCATCTACCCTTCCGATAAGCCCATACACATTCAGAAACGGCGTGATCCAGGCATCAAGCTTCAGATCGTAGTGCTGAAGCTTGTTGGTAACCTGAACTTGTGACGGGTCGATCTCGATATCTCCCCCAAGTGCTGGAACATTAAGATCTATGTTTTTGATGTCATAGTCCTGGTCCAGCGTGAAAAAATCGAATCCGACGCCCCAGGTTTCGAAGAAATCTCCCTCGTCGACCAGGTCTTTCATGAACAACGGTCCGGTACTGGACTCATCGGCGTTCGCCGCAAACGGGACCATTAATAACAGTGCAAGCAACAATTGGCGCATTTTTCGAATCTCCTCGTTATAGCCGCGCAGAGTATAACCTCTACGCTGTGACTTTTGGCAGGTGACTCGTAAAGCGATATGATACATAATGATATTGAAATGATATCAAAAGGAGGAATGTCATGGCTATTCAAGAACAAACACGTACTGCGTCGTCCGGCTATCTCGCGCTGGTCGTGCTGCCGGCCCTGGCCCTGTTGTTCGGGTTTCTTGTTGTTTTTAATGCCGAACGGGATCAGCCCCTGCTGGCCGTTCTCTGCATCCTTGCAGTGGCCGCAATACTGATCTGCCTCAAGGGCTTTTTCATGGTCCACCCCAACCAGGCCAAGGTTTTACAGTTATTTGGCACCTACGTTGGAAGCGTGCGCCAGACCGGGCTGCGCTGGGCAAATCCATTCTATTCAAAGGACCCTGTTTCCCTGCGGGTACGCAATTTTGAAAGCGGGCAGATGAAGGTCAATGACAGCTCCGGCAACCCGGTGGATATTGCAGCCGTGGTTGTATGGAAGGTGGTCGATTCTGCAGAGGCGTTGTTTGAGGTGGACGACTACGAAAGCTTCGTCCAGATCCAGTCGGAGGCAGCGCTGCGCAATATGGCCACCAGCTACCCCTACGAGGCGCATGGTGGAGAAGAGGTCGCCTTGCGAAGCCATCCACAGCAAATTGCGGAAAAGCTGCGCGAGGAAGTGCAGGACCGCCTGGACCGGGCCGGCGTCGAGGTTATTGAAGCGCGTATCAGTCACCTGGCCTATGCGCAGGAAATCGCCAGCGCCATGCTCAAGCGACAGCAGGCTCAGGCCATTGTGGCGGCACGCCGGCAGATCGTGGACGGCGCGGTAGGCATGGTGAAGATGGCCCTGGATGAACTGAAAGCGCAGGACATCATCGAGCTGGATGACGAGCGCAAGGCCGCTATGGTCAGCAACCTGCTTGTGGTGTTGTGCGGTGAGGAAAATGCGCAGCCCGTTTTGAACACAGGCTCACTCTACTAATTGATCCCGGAGCAGGGGGGTTGAAGCCCCCCTGGCGATTATGGCTACCAAGAAAGCTTTTCCGTTAAGGATTAACGAGGGGACCTGGGAAGCGTTGCGGCGCTGGTCGGATGACGAACTGCGCAGTGTCAATGCGCAGATTGAATACCTGCTGAGGGATGCTCTGCGTAACGCGGGGCGTTTGTCTGAATCCGAAAAAAGTTCATCGGATCATGATGAGCCCTGAAGCATAAAGCTTTATCATGGCCTCCTGAATTGAATCCTGAGAAAAGGAAGTCCCGATGAGCTCATCGTTAAAGACCGGAATCCTCGCCATCCTCTTTGCCTGCCTGGCGAGTACCAGCCGGGCCGATACGCCGGAGTGTTTTCCAGAAGACGTCATGCCGGAAAACATGTTTCCGACTGTCTTGCTGGAAACCAGCATGGGAGATATCGTGGTTGAACTGAACCGGCTCAGGGCGCCCGTCTCCACCAATAACTTCCTGCGTTACGTATTAGAGAAAAAATATAACAACACAATTTTTCACCGCGTGATGCCGGGCTTTGTTGTGCAGGGTGGCGGTTACACCGAGGCGCTGGAGGAACGTGACCTTCATCCGCCCATCATCAACGAGTCCGGGAATGGCCTGAAGAACATGCCGATGACCCTCGCTATGGCTCGCTTTGACAATCCGCACTCTGCCAGCAACCAGTTTTATTTCAACCTGGCGGGCAATTCTTCCCTGGATCCCAATTCCAAAAATTGGGGTTATGCGGTGTTTGGCATGGTCATTTCCGGAAGTGAAGTGGTCGAGGCCATATCAGGCGTCGACACCGGCTACAGCGAGAACCTGGACGCCGCGGACGTACCGCTGGTTCCGGTAAAACTCCTTTCAGCTACCGTTCTTGAAGAACCGCATTGATTCCATCCGATAATGTTCGGTTGGGGTGAGTTTTTTGCACTTGCCAGTGCCCTTTGCTGGGCGCTGGCAGTCATCCTGTTTCGACGCGCTGGTGATGCGCTGCCTCCGTTTGAGCTGAACCTGTTCAAAAATCTGCTGGGTTTTTCACTCATGGTGCCGACCCTCGCCATCGTGGAAGGCTTCCAGCTGGGATTATTTACGCCTCAGGAAATTGGAATTTCGATGGTGTCTGGTTTCCTGGGCATTGCGGTAGCAGATACCTGGTATTTACGGGCACTGAGCCTGATGGGCGCGAGTCGCACAGGCATTGTGGCCAGTTTGCTTAGCCCATTTGTCATCCTGCTTTCCGTATTGTTTCTCGGTGAATCATTGCATGGCTGGCAGTTGGCCGGTTTCGCCCTGGTGATGGGAGGTATTCTGCTGGTTACCTGGCGCCAGAACCGCCAGGAAGTGGATGCGGCTCATCTTGGGAAAGGGGTTTTTTATGGGGTAGGTGCAGTATTCCTGATGGCCGTCGGTGTCGTCATGGTCAAGGAAATCCTGGAAACCCGACCGTTTATGTGGACGACCGAATTGCGTCTATTCGGCGGCGTCAGCGGAATGTTGATTTACATGGTGTTACGCGGTCGTGTGGGTAAGGTCAGGCAGCAGTTCGCGAAACCTTTGCCGTGGCGGTTTATTATTCCGGGTAGTGTTCTTGGCGCCTATGTTTCCATGATGATGTGGCTGGCGGGATACAAGCTGATCCCTGCATCGGAGGCCTCCATACTTAACGAGACAGCAAATGCCTGGATCGTGCTGTTAGCCTGGCTGATGCTGGGCGAGAGCATCGGTCCACGAAAAATTGCCGGTATCCTGTTAACCAGTGCAGGCGTCATCACCATGCTGATGGCATGAGCACCTGAAAGAGGCCGATCAAATGAATGAAAACGCATCTCAGCCGAACCAAAAAAGTCTTTTGACCCGCTGGCTGCTGGTGCTGGCCGTTTCAGTCACCGTACTGCTTTCAACACTGACTCCGATAGACCGGTTGGCGGAAGAGGAATATGACTCCCTGTTTCAGCGGGCCTTGATTACCTTCGCATTGTCCAGAACGCTAAACGGAGTCATATCAGCGGTACAGGGAACAGAGCTGGCCCTGCAGCCAGCAGGTGTCGGTGTCACCCTGACCCCTGGCCAGGTACTGGATCCGATCAATGACCTGGTTGAGCGCTTTTCCTGGATTATGCTGGGGGCGACCCTGTCACTTGGTGTGCAGCAGGTGTTGCTGGATATCGGTCAGTGGTGGGGCGTGCGCCTTTTACTGGGCCTGCTCGGTGTAGCGTGGCTGTGGTTCCGTTTGCGCCCGTCCGGTAAAGGGCCGGCCGGGGAGGGTGGGGCAGCAAAAGTGCTGTTCCGGGTGTTCATCGTGGTGGTTTATATTCGGTTTGCGGTGCCTGTTGCGATGATTGCGAACGAAGGCCTTTATCGCCTGTTTCTCGAGTCCCGCTATTTGGAGAGCACCCAGGTGATTGAAACGGCGGGTGCTGAAATACAGCAAGTCAGCGACAGCGGCAATGAGGAGGAGGCCACCATTGAGGAAGCTGAGGCCGGTATGCTCGAATTCCTGGGCCGGATGTTCGAAAGCACGAAAGACTCCATGAATTTTTCTGAAAAAGTTGAATACATCGGCCAGCGGGCGTCCGACCTGATTGAGCACCTGATTCAGCTGAGCGTGGTGTTTATTCTGCAGACGGGGATACTTCCGATCGCATTCCTGTGGATTTTCCTACAGCTGTTCAAGCAAGTGTTCCACACAAAAGATTGACATGCATGTCAAAAATTGACATTATTGTCAATACGAGGGGGCATCAGGAACCGAAAGAAAATAGCTTCTGGAGACCGGGAACACGAATAGGGGATGGACACCAGCCCGGACTGTGCGGCCAGGATTGTTTTCACGGTAATAGGGCGGCCCGGACCAGCAATGGTCCGGGCCCGTCTTAGTTTATGATGGCAGTGAAAAGGAGAGCACCATGCCAGCCGTTGATCAAAATCGATTCCAGGAAGCCGCGATTCTTGCCCGCGCTGTCGAAAATGTATTCAGGAAACTCATCAGGTTCCTGGTGGGCCGAATTTCATTAGTCCGCCTACAGGAAATGATTCGCTATATCTATGTCGAGGAAGCGGAAAAGAGCCTGCGTGCAAAAAACCCCGGCAAGAACGTGCCGTTGACACGACTGGGCCTTATCACAGGGCTGGATACACGAACGCTGGTACTGGTCAGAAAACGCCTGGAAGAGAATGAAAAGCAGTACCGCCAGCAGTTCCTTGCAGAATTGACACCGGAAAGCGCGATCGTAGAAGCCTGGGCCGACCGGATACGGCGCGACGGTGCAGGTGCAGCTTCTGTTATGAATTATGGGGACGAAAAAAAGCAATTTGAAAAACTGGTCAGGGCAACTATCTCAGGCAGGGGCATAACGATCCAGTCCATCATCGAGCGGTTGGTGGCTACCAAAAGCATCGTGCAGGACCGGGAGAACCGCACACTGGAATTGGTGGTGGAGGAGTTTTCCCCTTACTTGTCAGATGATGAACCCAATATGCTGAACGCGGCCCTTTCTGCCATTTCCAACCTGGTTTCTACTCTCGAACACAACATGGAGGCGCCGCGGGACGAGAAGTTCTTCCAGCGCCAGTCCTGGACTTTCCGCCTGGATCCTGCTGACCGCGAGCGATTCAGGCAAACCATGCGGGAAATGCTGGAAAGCTATAAGAGTAACTCTGAAGCCGGAATCAAGCCGTGGGAAAGTGATTCATATGGTAACGACCGCCTCACCGCAGGTGTCGGGTTTTATTACTTCGAGGAGTAGCCCGTGGGCCACGTACTTCTTTAGGGTTTGATTAAGGACAACATTTACTCGCATACTGTTAGAAAGTGAAAGGGCGAGCAAAATCCCATGGCATATGGTGGCTCGTATGCCTGATGTTCCTGAGCCTGCAAGTCCAGGCAGGGGATCCTCTTGCTGATTCCAGTCCAGCCTCGGACGTCGTCGAACTCGACCGGGCCATTGATCAGGTCAGGGAAGAGCTAAATACCCTGGAACGGCGCTGGTATGGCCTGATGCGTGTCCGCTGGCATGATATGCAAGGTGTTTCTGCCGGTCTCGGCGCAATGTTCGTAAAGCAACCCAAAAATATTGATTGCTCAACCGGCTGCGCGATTCAGGGGTGGCTTGTCGCGGTGGAGCCGGGCCTGAGGGGAATCCAGCTCGGAGTGGGTTGGGGCAAACTGATCGGGGAAACGGGCCGCACCAACCGCTTGATGCACTCTGTCCATTTCGGCTGGAGCGTGCGTGGGGTGGTCGTGCGCACCTATGGTGACACTCCGCTGTATCCCGAATCCCAGACACTCGCGGGTATTGAAGCCGGTGTATCTTTCGTTCGGCTCAATCTCTCACTTAGCGTCATGCGGTCATTGTATTCGGGCCCTGATGATCAATATACGCAGGACTGGGTCACATCGCTTGGCTTTGGCTGGGGGTTTTGAACCGGATGAAAACGCACATCGGGTTTCCTATAGTGCTGCTGGCAGGGTTACTGTTACACGCTCCGGCACATGCTCTTGAAACCGACCAGTTTTATGCCTGGGGTAAGCCCATCGAAGATTCGACTGCATACCTGAATGCCTGGGTGCAGTTGCAGATTCAGTCGGCCCTGGATTCCAAATCTGACCGTCCCCCCAAAGACTGTGAGTCGGCAGTCAAAATTATACAGGCACGTTTGCAACATTCGATCTACCAGCCGATCGAGTTATGGATTATTTCCAGCGACCTGGTGGATAGAATACCGCGTGGCGAGGACGCCAATCGTGACTACCGCTCGCATTACCTGCTCTCCAAAACTTATACATTCGATTACGCGCGCTGGCTGGCGCCCAGCCCAACCCTGCAGGTCAATAAAATCCGTTTTGGCTCGGACAAACTGGCGCATTTTTTTTCAGAAGGCTGGTGGTATTACAAGCATTGGAAAAAAAGCCGCAATAAGCTCACAAACGAGGACATGCAGCGCAGCATGTTTCAATATGGGGTAAAACTTGAGCGATCGATTCAGGGTAAGGCAATAACCGGCGTGTTTTCGCCAGGTGATTTGGAATCTAATTACCAGGGACTCCTTTTCTACCAGCAGTTATGCCATGGTGATGAACCGTTGTTATCCCGGCAGGAAGGCCACTGGCATTTCTCTGACAGGTTTGATTTTCGCGATTACATTTACCCGAAATGGGATGAATCCTGGAACCCCAACACGTACAGCCCTCGGCGATGGAAGGGTATACGCAAGACCATGGCCGGCTATTGCCCGCAGTTGGATAGTCCCTGGGTAGTGGAGCAACGCGCACACTACGCCGGGCTGGACACGCCGACAGCCACTGACGAACTGGTGCAGGAGTTGGTGGCCGCCGGTGAGTTAGATGACCCCCGCACTTTCGATATCACTGCAGTTTGTGAGTAAGCCGGGCGATAAGATTTTCACTTAGAGCCAATCTGTTTTTCTTCCTGAACTTCCCGCTTATAGCAGCGGGGGATTTCCGTTTTCCGTAATTTTACTTGTGAGAGAAACCGAGGTGATCGTTCACTCATTGTAGAGACGCGATTTCAAGTGAACAGGAGAATTGGGCAGTCCGGACTGCCCTTTGAAGGAGTACAAGATGAAGCGCAAATCCAAAAACTCACTAACTGTAAATCTCGATTTTACCGATCAAACCGAAACCACCGATCTTCAAGCTTATGTTTTCAGCAGTGGTGGCAAACCTCTTGGTTCTGCGCAGATTTCTGCTCGTGAACCTGCGGTTATCAGCATGCCGGATAACCTGGATGGCCGCACTATAGAAGTGCTACTCGGCCCGGTTACAAATGATAATGAACCAACCCCGGCTGTCAGCACCTTAAAACGGGCGGGTGCCTATAGCTTACCGGCGCGTTATCTGCGTGAGAATCCGAAGATCGATATCAAAATTCCCGGCACTCTTCTTCCATTCTGGTGCGTCTGCAATGTCAACGGGCGGGTCATAAACCGGGTGACTCTGCCGGACGGCAGTGTCGAGGAAATGCCCGTATGTAACGCTCGCGTGCATATTTGTGAAGTGGATCGATGGTACTGGATTCTGCAGCGGATTCCTGATCTTGAAATTCTCAGACTGCGTGATGATTTGCTGGAAAGACTCTATCCGGAAAGACTGCCGATTCCCTTACCTGACCCAGGTCCCTACCTTAAACGCAAACCAGCCATTAACTCGCCACCCCAAGCTCTCCCGGCCAGCCAGTTTGCAGGTCCTTCACAGCAAGTGGCTCTGACCGCTTTGGCAAATACCAGCAGTATCAGTGAAATACGTGCGCAATTACTGCAACTGGACTATGCGCTCTACCCCTACTGGTGTTTCTTCCCGTACATCTGGCCCTATTACCGCAAAGATTGCATAAGGACCGTGGATGTAGATAGCGCCGGGCGTTTCAGCGCCAATATTCGCCACGACTGCAAGGATCAGCCCGATCTGTATTTTTGGGTAGAGCAATTTCAGGATGGTGTGTGGACGACTGTCTACAAGCCCAGCGTTGCCTGCCACACTCATTGGAACTATGTGTGCGGCACAGAAGTGGTGATCAATGCACCCGGTGCCGAGCCTTGTGAGGTTCCCGGCTATGATGTTCCGGATGGAGTTACTTTATTTGTCCTGCCGTACAAAATTGGATATACGCCCATTTGGGGGACGCCGGGCGGTGCGCCATCCGCACCAACCGGTTGGCTGCGTTCAGACGGCTTTTTAGACTATAACTCCAGCAGCGGCCTGGGGATGCTGTACAACGCGCCATTCGGTGGCACATTGCGATTCCATCACGATGATTCCTACTTCATTCCTAAAGACGACTCTGACCCGGGTCCCGGCGACAACAGTATTAAATTCTATCGCTACTCATATCGCCGGTTAGGTGATACCGGTGACTGGACGGCAATGACAGCGCCCCAGGCCCGCGGCTACCGCATGGAATATAACGACGGTAGTCTGCCCACCTACGAGAGCTATCCCGTTCATCCTCAAACTGTGGGAGGGAAGTCCAACCTGTTTGAGTTCAAACCCCGGCAGCCGCCGGTCAGGTTGGGCATTGATCCGCCCACGGTGGTAGTCCGCGAATGGACCACCGGAAATCTGAATGATATTGCCGCCAGTTGGAACACCAGGGCCACCGCTCCTGCCATGGATGAAGTCAATACAAGCGACGATGCCGGAACCTTTGAAGTTAAAATCGAAGTGTTCGACGGAGTTGGTCAGCAAGTGATGCCGGGCTCCAGCACGTTTGAATTCCTCGCACGAAACAGTGACGGCACGACAACCCGTTATGCCGATACCGGGGAATTGAGCAATGGTGCATTTGTTTTCAAGGTACATCTCGATAACAACAATGTGACGGCTGATTTACCGCAACCCAGTATTGGTGGTGTGCAAGCCAGCGATAACTGCGGATTCCTCCGCTACGATGACCTCAGCGACTTCGTGCACGTTGAATTTACAGCAACGCATCCGAACAACCACGCTGTTTTCGACTTCACGATAAAACGCGGATCCAACGCGCTCTCAACCGCTGGCACCGCGGGCATCTACACCGAAACAGCGGCGGTTTCAGCACCACCATACAGCGCTGTCGGCGGTGTCTATCAACATGACTTTACGGCCGGTGCTCTGGTAGGCAGATGCATCAACGCCGCCTTTGCCGCCAACCTGGATATTTGGGGTAAAGCAACGGACGGCCGCTATCGTCTGGGTATTCATACCCGGCGCCTGATTGCTTTCGCACTGGCAGAAAGCGAAGACAGTCCATAAAGGAGTCCAGGTGAGAGTAAATCTCAACCTACATCACTAGCTGAAATAACAAGGGGGAAACGCTCTTAATTTTTTGGAGGAAGGTATCATGAGCAAAAACATCCCTAAAAGTGCCGTTGGACTGAACGTGGGTTCGAAGGCAAAAGCTGTTAAGCCTATTCAGGACTATCTACAGGAATTCGGTTACCTCGCGAAAGAGGGCCCAACGTTTGAAACCGACGAAGTGTTCATGAGTCGGGGAGCGGGCGACCATGAACTGGAACAACCATTGGCGGCAACGCCGGGCACGCTGGACGATTCGACTGTCGAGGCGCTTAAACGGTTCCAGCAGTTTGCGGGGATTGAAGTGACTGGAGAGATGGATGAGCCCACGCGCGCGAAGATGAACTGCAAGCGATGTGGTATTCCGGATACGACAGCGGCAACATCGACTGGCGTAGGGGAGTTTGTTACCGGCGTAGGTAAATGGAGCTCGAACAACCTGACCTACTCTTTTCAGAATTACACGGCTGACATTTCCAACTCGACCATTCGCTGGGCGATCGACCACGCATTCTCAATGTGGTCTGCTGAGACCCCGTTGCGCTTCCGCCGCGTTGCGGATGGCACCAGCGGAGACATCGTTATCAGGTTCGTAACCGGTAACCACGGTGACGGATTTCCATTCGATGGTGCAGGCAGCGTTCTTGCCCATGCCTTCTTTCCAAGCAATTCCGGTTCGATTCGAGGCGATACGCATTTCGATGATGCTGAAACGTGGACCGTGACGGTGCCGCCTGGCGGCGGGATCGACCTTGTCACAGTGGCAGCGCATGAGTTCGGTCATGCACTCGGATTGCGGCACTCGGCGGACTCATCGGCGATGATGGCGCCGTTCTATGGTGGTCCCAGGAGGTTTTTGAGCCCGGACGACATCCAGGGAATTCAGAGTTTGTATGGCGGGGCGGGGGCGCTGGAAAACGCGACCTGGATTCATGGCAATGCGGCACTGATCGAACATCCCGGCCGAATAGAATCGCAACGCTATTACGGATTCTTCAACCGGATTATCGGTAAACGCAATACCAACAACTGGATACACTTTGCTTTGCCGACGCCGGTGATCGAGGATGGCAGGAGACTGATCATGGATCGGTTCATGCTGCGGGCTGCAACAGGCAATGCAGCCACGCTGCGTGATGTGCATATCCGCGATGGTGAGCGGGTAGTCGCCTTGCTGAACGAAGTTAATCGAAGCGGAAGCCTTGGTTTCGAGAAGTTTGGAGTCGCCCAAATGAAGGCGGTTCAGTGGGGGATCTCCGTTTCGCTCGGATTCGACTTTGGGTCTGGCAGCGCGGCGCAGCGCCGGGTTGACCTGATCTCGGCGGGTTTCGATTTCAAGTAAGCCACTCGTGACGCAACCGGCCTCCTGCTAAAATGCAGGGGGCCGGTTGCGTGCTCTTTCGACGGCGGCTTAGACAGGAGGAAATGATCGTGCCAACAACCGATATCGTTCTCGATCTCCAGGTGCTGCTTCTGCGGGCTGTTCTGCTGGCCCAGCCTTTGCCCGGTCAAAACGAACCTGTCCAGCTACCGGATTGGCCTTTTTTCCAGCCGGAGCCGGTGATTTACCTCGCGCAGGAGAACCTCGCCGGGCCGCTCTCGCTGACAGACCTGCAAAAACCCGTTTCCACCGTGAGTGTGGACGAAATAAAGGCGCTCGCCCACGGGCAAGACAATGTTCCGTTTCTGAAATTTCTGGAACCGGACGTCAACGGCGATGAAGTGGGTCTGACGCTGGTCGCCATGATTGCGCCAAAAGATGTAAATAACCGGGTGCTTGGATTGGGTGGTGTCCACGTAGTCTTCGCCAAGACAGCGGCTGGTTGGGAAGTGAAGGACAGCCCGGTTTATTCAGCATTTTGACTTGGAGATTTCAAGTGGAATGCAGGGAGTAAGTGTTTGATGGAAGCTCGTTACGCGGCCGGTCCAACGGCAATGGTCTACAGGGATGAGAATGGCAAAAAGAGCCGAAAGAAGCTTATCCAACTGCTATGGGGTGACCTGATAGACTTGCGTGAGGAGCCAGCGGGCGACTACGTGAAAGTCGGGGTTCGTATCGACGAGGGGACGAAGATTCACAATGGTTGGATGAAGAAAAGAGACATTCAGGAGAAACCCGTTCTCGAAGTTACCTTTGTCGACATCGGACAGGGGGATGGCTGCTTGCTGATCATGCCCGATGCGGAAGGCCCGGATTTCAAGCGCAGGGCGATGGTGATCGATGCGGGTGAGAAGGACCATATGATGCACTACGTCAGGTACCGCTTCATGTACCCGAGCGCAAAGCGCCCCAAGGAAATTCACGCGGGTATCATTTCGCACCCGGACCAGGACCACTACAAGGGCTTCGACGCATTGTTCAAGCAACCCGGCCTTTCTTTCAAGACGCTCTATCACAACGGCCTGGTTGAACGAAAGGGTAATTCCGTTCTGGGTCCCAGAACGGCGACCAGGCCAAAGCTGTTTACCCACCTGATCAAGTCAAAAGCGCAACTCAGAACGTTGCTGGACAAGGACGCCGCGATCGCGGGACGCAAGAACTATCCGGACATGCTCAGAGCGGGGCTTAACGCGGGAAAGTTCGAGTTCTTCAAAATGCTGTCGCACGACGACACACACATGGATGGATTTGGGCCGGGCGACGAGGTTACGATCCAGGTACTCGGACCTGTGGTGGAAAACAGCAGTCAGGGTAAAGCAGGTTTGCGTGATTTCGGTAACACCGGCTTCACGAAAAACGGCCACTCGGTGGTGCTACGGCTGACCTATGGCAAAGTTCGGATGCTGCTGGGTGGTGATCTCAATATTCCATCCGAGAAGTTACTGCTCAAGACCATCATGGGCGAGGATGTTCCCGAGAAGAAGAAAGAGCGTACAAAATATATCAACGCGGCACGCAAAAAGCTGGAGGTGGACATTGCCAAGAGTTGTCATCATGGCA
>RCNC010001613.1_pt1 | contig 15233 bp, 13 predicted proteins | sample 2041301 | NCBI WGS metagenome assembly RCNC01 (sample SAMN09708231, study PRJNA481090) | Marine sediment metagenome, whole genome shotgun sequencing project. | biome: marine sediment; feature: ocean; material: sediment; isolation source: Sewage treatment plant 13A marine sediment (STP13A) ... | reverse complement strand
GATCGATACCCAGATCTATCGCACTGGGAAGAAAAAGAGGTAGTACAATGATCACCATGGGAATGCTGGAAAAAAAGAAGCCCATGACCAGCAGCAGCACTTCCACCGCCAGCAGAAAAGCCATTGGGCTTAGCTCCATCCCGATCACCCACTCGCTGATCAACTGGGGAAGGCCGATATAGCCCAGCGTCTTGCCGAACAGATCACCACCGATATACATGAGATAGATCATGCTGGAGAGTTTGGCCGTATCCACCAACGAGGCCATAAACCCTTTCCAGTCCAGGGCCTTATAAACAAACAATCCCAGGATCAGGGCATAATAAACCGATACAGAAGCCGCCTGGGTCGGGCTGAAAATTCCGCTGTAGATACCTCCCAGAACCACAAAGGGCATCAACAAAACCGGGATAACCAGGATAAAGGTCGTCCGTCTTTCCTTCCAGGGCGCCTTTTCTCTGGTTTTATATTTCCGGCGTCTGGAGATAAACACCGCCACGATGCACATCAAAAATGCGGTTAAAAATCCCGGGCCGATTCCGGCCATGAATAGATCGGCAATGGAAACCTGGTTGAATGCCCCGAACAAGATGAAAAACAGGCTGGGCGGTATCAGCATACCCAATTCAGCTGCGCACACAGTCATGCCGGATGCAAAAGGACGGTCATAACCGGATTCGACCAGAATGGGAACCACCACTGTGCCGATGATCGCCAGGCATGCGGCGGCAGAACCTGATATAGAACCCAGAAAGGCTGCAAAAATAATGGTGGCCACAGCCATGCCGCCAGGCCAGTGGCCGACCATGGCATTCATGAAATTGCGCAGGGGAATCATGCCGCCGCTTTTCAGGATCAGGTTTCCAGCCAGGATGAAAAACGGCATGGCCAAAAGGGTGTAGGAGTTGATGGTCGAGAAAAAAAGCTGGGCAACATTGGGGACCGGAAACCCCATGGAAAACAATAAAATGATGATCGAGCCCACACTGAAGGCAATGGCCAGCGGGGAACCCAATAAAAAGAGAAGGATCATTGCCCCTAGGCCTGCATATTGAATCAATTCCATCTTTTGGCAACTCCCATGTTAGACTACCACTTTTTTCGAAATGCCTTTACCAACTCAGACAGGGCGACAATCGTGAAAATTCCCATGCCGATAGGGACACATAACTCCACAATCCATTTGGGGACTGGTATGTAACGGGGAAAAACAGACTCGCGCACATAGAGCTGCTGCAAGAAACGGATGCTGCCCCAGGTTATGAGCACCCCATACGCCAGGGTAACCAGTGCCAGAAAAACTTCCAGCAACCAGCGAGTCCAGCCGGTAAACTTGATTCGCACGAAATCAATGGACACATGCCCACCCTCTGGTAGCAAAAATCCGGTAATCAGCAGCAGAGCCCAGACCGTCAACCAGACCGGTAAGTCGAAAAAAAGATCAAAGGACATTTTGAAAACCACACGCATGACGATTTCCGCCATACTGATGGTGACCGCAATAAACAGGATGATGCCACATGCTATTTCAGCCCCTCTCTGCATTTTGGAGAACAGGCTGCTTTCATTTTCAAAGGCCATCTTATCCTTCCGTCTCAAGAAAATGAGTTTATCTTTTAATCGGTACTTGCCCTCGTCACTCCGGACGAGGGCATTTATACATTGATGTTTACTTCGAAGCTTCTATGGCCTTTATGAGCTCCGGATCCAGGCCTTCCAGGGCACTAGCCCCGGCTTCTTTCATGACTTTCTCCCAATTCTGGGATTCAGCGTCGCTCAACTGGAGCAACTCCAACTCGGGATGGGATGCCCACCCCTGGGCAATGGCACCTTGGGCGTTCTCGAAATATTCGGCCGTGTCAATACGATCAAAAACATCTTTCATGGCCGTACGTTCCTTCTCCGGCAGCGCTTCCCACCACTGCGTGTTGACCACAATGCACAACGGCTGAATGGCCCATGTTTGCTTGACACAGTATTTGGTGTAGCGCGGCAGGTCATAGAAGTAGAAGGCACCGAACATGTCGGTTAATAATCCGTCAATCATGTTGGTCTGCAGGGCGGTCACCACTTCCGTATACGGCAGAGATATGGGGGTGGTGCCCATGGCCTTCAACGCCTTTGAAAAACCCTCGCCGCCGGCAAATCGAATTTTCTGTCCTTTTAAATCCGCCATTGAGTTAACCGGTCCCTTGCTGGTGTAGAGATACCAGTCACCCGCACTGCCCATCCATTTCAGGATGGTGATGCCTTTTTCCTTGGCCATTTTCTCGTTTAGTTTTTTCCAAGCAGGCGAGTTCATGGTACGCATGAAGTGGTCCCAGCTTTCGAAGACACCCGGGGACTCCACAGCCTTCCAGGCCGGTTCGAGCTGTTCCATGTAGTGGGGCCCGCTGAAGGTCATCTCTGCCGCTCCTGTAGCTACACCAGTGAGACATTCGTTAGGGTCGCTGAACAGAGTACTGATGTATTTGAATTCGTATTTTCCCTTTAATGCGTGGTAGGTGCGCATACGATAATCCAGAGCACCTATGTACATATTCATAGACATTGACTCAACACTCGCCTCCGAAGCGCCTTCGTTGGCTCCGGCAGCAACAAATTTGACAACCTGCTTTTTGGCTATGGCATTGCCAGGGGCAAAGATCAGAATACCGACCATCATACAAACAACAAGCCATGCGATCGTTACTACAGAATACTTTTTCATTATAAATCCTCCTTATGATATTAAATGACCATTGTTGGGGTATTGCATTAAAACTATTTGAGCCCAAGCATCTCCCTGGTCTCGTCCGGCGATGCAATGGGCCGCTCGGCTACTTTGGCTACTTCCTTGACCCAGATGACCTGCTCCCAACTGCCCTTGGCCAACTCGCCGCCCGGCATTTTCACGTTGTCCTCCAGGCCAATGCGGATGTGTCCCCCGGAAATGGAGCTCATCAAGGCCGCTTTCTGCTGGTGAGGTCCTACGCCGCATACACTGTAGGTCGCCTTTTCCGGAAGCTGTCCCACCAGGCTCATGTGAAGCGTCGGCTCGAACTGCATACCCCCGGCCACACCGTAAACAAACTGGAAGTGCATGGGTTGGTTGAAAACACCCTCCTTGCGGCTCAAAAGGATGCAGTTGTACAATCCGCCCGGATCGAAGATCTCGCACTCGGGTTTGACGTTATTTTCCTTCATCCGGCGGCCGAAGTCTTCCATCATGGCAAAGGTGTTGTCGTAGATGAACTCGATCATCACTTCACCGGATTTGTGGTCGGCCACGGCAAAGTTCATGGAGTTGGTGTTGTAGCTGGCCATTGCCGGCTTGATATCCAGAGTAGGGGCAATGCGCTCTTCTGCCGGGGTCAGCATGGCGCCCGTGCTGATGTTGATGATCATCTCCGGGCAGCGGTCTTTCACAGCCGCCACGATGTCGCGGTGGGCCTGCACATCCATGGTGGCCATTCCCGTAGCAGGATCCTTGGCATGGATGTGCACGATGCTAACGCCCTCCTGCAGGCACCGGTAGGTTTCCTCGGCAAACTCCTCGGGTGTGTAGGGCGTGTTGGGGTTGTTGTTCTTGGTGGTCGCGCCCCCTGCCAGGGCGGCGGTGATGATGAGTTTCTGCTTCATTTGTTCCTCCTACGCTTTCGCTTAAATTAGTCACCTTGTTGTGTGCATTTAGTTATAACCCAATAACCGCCCGCTGCACGCAAAGACCGCAAAGAGGATACTATGATTTATAATCGGATACCGATCTCTGACGACGGACAACCGACTACTACTTACCCTCTTACCTTCATACGTTCTGAGATTCTGAAGTTCTGGCCTCAGACCTCTGACTTCCAGTCTCTGTGGTTCTGTCCTCTGTCCTCTGTCCTCTATTCTTGGCGATTTTGGCGCCTTGGCGGTTCAATTTTAAGCATCCCCTCCCTTTAGCTTCCACCCTGAACGGCTTCGACCATGGGTTTGAGGCGTTCCAATGATTTTTTGAAAACATCTATAGCCTGATCGATAATCTCCTCGTTCATGGGCGTGGAAACGGTGAACATGCCACGGTTGAGGAAAAACACGCCTTGGGTCAGCATGTCGATATGCAGGTACTGCATGAGCTCTAAGGCCGGAAATAGGCTCAAGATAACATCCTTCGAGGTATGCAGCGGTTTGTCCGTAAACGCAATGCCCACCATAGAGCCGATCCCCCGGGTACCCCCGGTAATACCCAGGTTGTCGAACGCCTGGTTGATGCCGGCGGCCAGTCGCTCGCCCAGTTTGTTGATCCTGTCGGCTTCGTCCTGACCATAAATTTCAAGATTGGCCAGGCCTGCCGCCATGGTGACGGCATTGCCGGTAAAGGTGCCCGAATGGGTCAGAGCATCCTCGCGGGTGGGGTCGAACATGTCCATGATCTCTTTGCGGCCGCCAAACGCGCCGATGGGCAGACCACCGCCGATGATCTTGCCCATGGCGGTTAGGTCGGGCAGGACACCTTCTCTGGTCTGCAACCCGCCCTCGTGGACACGCAGGGAAATAATTTCATCAAAAATCAGCAACACGCCAAATCGGTCGGCCAATTCCCGTATGCCTTTGAGATAACCTTCCCGGGGTGCCACGCCGCCGCCGGCCCCGAGCATGGGCTCCATGATGATGGCTGCCGCCTTGTCCTTTTCCTGCTCCAACACCCGCTCCATAGCGTCCAAATCATTGAACGGCACCACGCGAATGGTATCTGCCACACAGGTCGGTACGCCCTTGGTAGGTTGTGAGACCGGCAGATCCTCGGCTGCCAGATCCGGCATGGGGTTAACCTGCACGAAATCATGGCCGCCATGATATCCGCCGTCCATTTTGATAATACGTTCTTTCCCGGTGAAAGCCCGGGCTGCTCGCATGCAGAACAGGGTCGCTTCGGATCCGGTGTTGCAAAAACGCAAAGAATCGATGGAAGGCATGCGTGTGCACAGCAATTCAGCCAACCGATACTGTGCTTCAACCGGCAGGCCATGGGTGATACCCTGCTCGGTCTGTCTGCAGATAGCCGCCATGACATGGGGGTGGGCATGACCGTGAACAAGAGAGGTCATGTTGTTGACAAAATCGATATAGGCATTGCCGTCCACATCAATAAGCCGGCAGCCTTCACCCCGGGCCACGAAAAAGGGATAGGGTTGGAAGAATCCGATGGAACGCGTGTCCCCGCCAGGCATACTCTCTTTGGCTGTTTGGTTGTGCGCCTGGGAGGCTTTTGTCCGGTCCAGATATTCCTGCCAGATTTCCTGCTTGATTTCTTCTATCTGCTCAATGCCCATCTTAATCAACCTTTGTGGTTGGCTAACGATTGCTTGCTATTCACTAATTTCGTCAGCCAATGGCTTGATCTGCTCTAACGCGGTTTTGAATCTTTCTGTTATCAGGTCCACCGTGGATTCGTCCATGGGCGTGGAGATCACGAAAATCAGCATGCCCTTGGCAATAGAGTAAACGCCCTGGTTCAACAATGCCAAGTGAAAGTCCTGAGCCAGTTCCAGCGTGGGTATCACCGCCTGAACCGCTTCTTTGGCATTGCGATATGGCTCTTCGAAAAACAGGGCAAAGGCCGCCGATCCTGAACCGCGCACCTGCCCCTTGACGCCCACCTGTTCCATGGCCTTTTTGAGGTTTTCTCTAAGACGGTCGCCCAGACCATTGATTCGGTCGATTTCGTCCTGCCCCAGGAGATCCAGGGTGACCATGCCGGCTGCCATGGTCAGGGCATTGCCGCTAAATGTGCCGGAATGCGTGACCGCATCTGGCTGCGTGGGGTCGAACATCTGCATGATGTCCGCGCGCCCGCCAAAAGCCCCCACCGGCAGTCCGCCGCCGATAATCTTCCCCAGGGCGGTGAGGTCCGGACGGACTTTTTCAATGAGCTGCATCCCGCCTACACTGAAGCGAAAGGTGATGACTTCGTCGAAAATGAGCAGGACATCGTGGGCATCGGCAAGCTCGCGCAAACCGGCGAGATATCCTTTTTCCGACCGGATACCGCCGCCCGAGGTGAGGACGGGTTCCACGACGATGGCCGCCACCTTGCCTTTTTCAGCATCCAAGATTCTTTCCATGGCACTGAGATCGTTGAAGGGCGCAATGCGCACATCGTTCAATATGGCAGGAGGCACGCCCGGTTCCACTTTGGCAGTAGGCAGGTCCACGGCCGCAAGATCCGGCATCAGGTTGACCTCCACATAGTCATGGCTGCCGTGATAGCCGCCATCCATCTTGATGATGATATTCTTTTTGGTGAAAGCCCTTGCCGCCCGGATGGCGAACATGGTCGCTTCTGTTCCGGAGTTGCAGAAGCGCAGCGATTCCATGGACGGCATGCGGCCGCATATTTTCTCAGCATGAAGGCTCTGCAATTCCGTGGGCGCGGCATGGGCCGTGCCCTTGGCAGCCTGCTCGCAGATGGCGGCCACCACCTGCGGGTGGGCATGCCCGTGGACCAGCGAGGTCATGTTGTTGACACAGTCGATGTACGCATTGCCGTCAAGGTCGTACAACTCACACCCCTTGCCATGGCTGGCATAAAACGGATAGGGCGGGTAATAGGCCACCGAGCGTGTGTCCCCGCCGGGCAGAAACCTGACTGCTTTCTTGCGCAGTTCAAGGGAAGATTTGGTACGCTCCTGGTATTCGGAAAGAATGCTTTGTTTGGCCTTTTCGGCTGCGTCACTGCTCATAACTCACTCCTATTTTTTTCGTGGTTGTAATCGGGGTTTAGCCATAAACACATCCCTGACATATATTCAGATCATGAAGGCCCCGCCATTGACATCCAAGGTGACGCCGGTAACAAAAGGTGTGTCCAACAGATATTCGAATGCCCTCACCACATCGTCCGCACTGCCCAGTTGGTTGACGATGGTTTTCTCCTTTAGGACAGCCTTGTCTTCTTCCGACCACTCGGTGAAAATGCCGGCATCCCCGATAAACGCAGGTGCGATGGCATTGACCGTAATGCCGAAGGGTCCCAGCTCCCTGGCTGCATAACGGGTCAAGCCAAGCATGCCTGCCTTTGAGGCAGCATAATGGGGCCCGATCACCCCGCCGCCCCGCGCGGCAATGGAGCTGATGTTGATGATGCACCCATATTTTTCCTGTTTCATGTCAGAAATGACCTCCCTGCTCCAGTAAAACGCGCTGCTGAGATTGATCCGCAGGGTATCATTCCACATTTCTGTTGTGACATTTTCAAAATCCTGCTGGGGCATGATACCGGCGTTGTTCACCAGTACACCCACGGTCCCCAGCTCCTTTTTAATTGTGGCGGCATGTTCCGCCACCACTCCGGGATCACCGGCATCCCCTCTAAGCACGATGATCTGATTTTCATTGGCCAAGTGCTGCAGTTCCTGCCTGGCTTTTTCAGCCGACGCATCGCTGTGCATGTACGTGACACCCACGGAATACCCTTGCCTGACTAGCGACCGGGCAATCTTCAAACCGATCCCCTTGGTTCCGCCGGTGACAACGCCAACTCGATTTGACATGGCATTTCCCTGTTTTTCAGAAATGAGTGAAAGGTAATTGATAAAGATAATCTGACAATATGATCATCTAATCATTATGCCATGTCAATAAAAAAATCCTTTTTCGAAAAACTGGTGATATCATGATGCCGTTGGGGCGGTATATCGCTCGATAATATCCATGAGCACTTTACGGCATCCATTAAAATCCACCAGGTCCGGTGTGGCCACCCACTGCAGGATCAGCCCGTCTATAGCCCCCTGGATGATGGGTGCCACCCTGGCTACCGGGAAAGAACCGAACTCCCTTTCTTCCTGGCCGCGCTCCAGGATACCGGATAAATATCCAAAAGCACGCATATTGATTCCCCTTGACCACGGATGGGTCTGGTTATCGACAGGACTGAGGTCGATACCCATGGAGAACAGCGCGATGAATTTATTGAAATTCACTTTTACAAATTCAAAATGGGCTTTCGCATTGGATGGTATCCGACCGGGGATGCCGGTATGAAGGAAGGATCTTGCCCTCTACCTTGAATTCATCCCGCGCCTACAGCGCGGGATGAATTCAATTTTATGCCTGGTTGCCCGCAATCAACTCCTTGAAAAGCACATTGGACCGACTCACAAACTCCTCAAACGATATCAGTGGTTTGGCAGCAGCCTCCTGCAATTCGTCGGACACTTTGCCCTGGGTGATTGCCTCCACGCCAGCCTGGCGAAATGCGTCCAAGATGGCCTTCACCTCTTCCGGCTTTTCCCCCTGCAGCATTTCCATGGTCTGACCCATGGGCCGCACCAGTGCGCCCATATATTCACCGGTGGCAAAGTTCCTGGCAATGGCCTGCATGTGGTGGATCAAGGGGTCAAAGTTGTCCTTTTCCCCAAAACCACAGGTGGAGAGCAGCAGCAGTTTTCTGACCTTTTTCTCTTTGCCGTGGCTGGGATGACGTGCGTGGCCGTCCCGGTTTTCGATAAACGGCGACCCACCGGCAATGAGCCTGTCCAGCATGGTTTTCATCTGGGCGGTAAAGCCGTCAAAATATACCGGGCAGCCGAACACGATGATATCGGCCGCCTTGATCTTTTTGCGGATCATCTGCATGTCGTCATCATGGATGCACTTGCCCGGATGTTTGAACCAGCAGCTAAAACACCCCACACAGTATTTTATCTTCTGTTTAGCAACATATATTGTTTCCGTTTGAGCACCTGCAGATTCGGCGCCATCTAAAAACGTCTGCAACAGAGAGTCGGTAACGCCCTTTTTCATCCTCGGGCTGCCATTGAATGCCAATACGTTCATATTCCACCTCCTTCCTTATTACCCTATTACAACAAGCAAACAAAAAATAATGGACGACGACCTTTCACACGTTGTAGTATCATAAGTACTATCGATTAATCTGTGCTGGTACGCACATCCAAGCATGATACAATCATCTTATTGAAAAAATTTTATCACGCACTATTATATAGAATAAAATATACAATAGAAACCAATATCTCTGCAGCTGACCATGCGGTCAACGTGCTTTTATGGACATGATGCTGTATAAAGGGACTAAATGTTTCTATAGAAAAGGAGACGATTTATGAAAAAATACCTCGCTACGTTACTTATCACGACCTTTTTGTGGATGCCTTTTGGATGTGCCACACCGCAGATAAAGCTGTTCAGCGATGCTTCAGACCCGCTCCAGGAACTCACGATACAGGGCGAGGGGGATGAAAAAGTGCTGGTGATTTCCATCAACGGCATCATTTCCACCAACCCCAATCAGAGTTTTTTGCGCACCATGCCCAGCATAGTGCAGGAAACCGTGGCTCAGCTCAAAAAGGCTGAAAAGGATGAAAAAATTAAAAGCCTATTGATCAAGGTGGACTCCCCCGGCGGGACAGTGACCGCCGGTGACATGCTTTACCACGAAATCATGGCCTACAAAAAAAAGACAGGCGTCAAAATCGTGGTGTCCATGATGGGCACGGCCGCTTCCGGCGGGTACTATGTTTCCCTGCCCGCGGATAGTATCATGGCCCACCCCACCACAATTACCGGATCCGTGGGAGTCATTATCATGCAGCCCGATGTCAGTGGTTTAATGGATAAAATCGGCGTGGATATGCGGGTCAATAAGTCAGGTGCCAATAAGGACATGGGATCGCCCTTCCGTGCGGCAACCCCTGAGGAAGAGGAGTTGCTGAAAGGGGTCACCGACGACCTGGCCCAACGATTCTTAAGCCTGGTCCAGAAGCACAGAGGTATAGATGAACCTGTGTTGAGTGAAGTGGCCTCCGCAAAAATATACCTGGCCGAGGACGCCAAGCGCCTGGGGCTCATCGATGGTATCGGCTATCTTGACGACGCCCTGGAAGAGGCCCGGAAGATGGCCGGCTTGCCGGAAAACGTAAAGGTGGTGGCCTATCGGCGTACGAAATACCCGGATGACACCCTTTACAACAGTGCCACCTCATACCAGGGCGGTTCAGGGGTCTCCCTCATAGATGTCGGCCTGCCCGGAGCTGCCGCGGCGTCCCTGAACCCGGGGTTTTATTATTTGTGGGCGCCCGCCGTAGGCCTATAAAGAACGAATAACCAATATCCAATAACGAATTATCAATGTCCAAGTGCAGATAGCAAACCTGTTTAGTCCTACTGAACCGTGCGCTGAATGCCGACTTGAGCATTGGAAATTGAGTATTGATTATTGGATATTCTATTTTAGATGGCTTCCTTCTCTGTTGTGGTTGTAGGGCGTTCGATGTCAACCTGCTTATCTGGTGCTGACGAAAAATACTTATTACCAAGTATACCAAAGGAGGTTAATCATGACAATTCAGGATATGCTGGACCGCATGACATGGCTGGGGCACGATACCTTCAGGATCGACGGTTCCAAAACCGTCTACATAGATCCTTATAACATCGAACCCGGGAAAAAAGCCGACCTTGTTCTGGTGACCCATGACCACTTTGACCACTGCTCACCGGATGACGTTGAAAAAATCATGCAGCCGGAGACGGTTATCGTCACGGAAAAAGATTCGGCCAAGAAGCTCTCCGGAAATGTGAAAACCGTCAAACCAGGGGACAGCCTGACTATCGATGATGTCAAGATCGAGGCCGTACCCGCTTACAACACCAATAAGGATTTTCATCCCAAGGCAAACGGCTGGCTGGGGTTCGTGCTGGAAATGGACAATGTCCGCATCTATCACGCCGGCGACACCGATCACATCTCTGCAATGAAAAATCTAAATGTGGACATCGCGCTGCTGCCTGTTTCCGGCACCTATGTGATGACAGCGGATGAGGCTGTGGAAGCTGCCCTGGCCATCAATCCCGGCGTTGCCGTCCCCATGCACTATGGCGCCATCGTGGGCGACAGCAGCGATGCAGAAACTTTCAAAGCAAAACTGGAGGGCAAAGTCGCCGTCCGCATTCTTTGATCCTAATTTGAACGATTGTCGAAGTTTCCGCCGGTACAAGGAAGATGCTGTTTCGCTCTTGTTAGGAGTAGCTCGAAGAGTGAAGACGGAAGAGCAAAGACTATTGAACCGCCAAGGCGCAAAGATCGCAAAGAATTTCATTACATTTATAATGAGTATGGTTACCCGCAGGGTCGAAGGTTTTGTCGAATCGTAAACTGCCAGTTAGTTCTTTTAGGCTGGCAGTTACCCGATTCGACAAAAAAGATCTTCTTGGCGTCCTTGGCGTCTTGAGCGAAGCGGGCGGTTAAGTTAGGAATCGAAGAACAGGTTCGTAAAATCTACATCAAACTTCATATAATATTCAGGAAATGATCGCCTTGGCAGGAATAAGCCCGGTTGCACTGGCTGAAACGATATTTCCGGCCACCCCGGGGCCGTCCCCGGCCACATACATACCCTTGATGTCTGTTTCCAGATCGTTGGTTGTCTCCACCTGGGTGGCGAAAAATTTAATCTCAGGCGCGTAAAGCAGGGTTTCATCGTTGGACACGCCCGGAACAACACAGTTCAGCTTGTCCAAACCTTCGATGATGTTGGTCAAGATTCTTTCCGGCAAGGCCATGGCTATGTCGCCGCACACCACATTGTTAAGCGTCGGTTCGATGTAGCCTTTTTTCACCCTGTGCCAGGTACTGCGCCTGCCACGCTTCAAATCACCGAAGCGCTGGAGGATGGGTTTCCCTCCCCCGATAAGGGTGGCCAGGCCACCGATAGATTCACCGTATGCCTGATTGTCGGTGACTGGTTCGGTCAACACCACCTTGGACAGAAAGGCGAAATTGGTGTTGTTGGATTTGTTGTTCAGATAGGCGTGCCCGTTCACGCAAACAAAACTTGCGTAGTTCTCCAGGGACACATAGCCTCCCTTGTTGGTGCAGAACGTACGGGTCTGATCGTCATATTTGGTGGTCTGGATAAAAAAAGTGGGATCGTAGATAACCTCGCATAGATCCTGCATAATGTCATTGTGAACCTCAACCCGCACCCCCACTTCGATTCCCCGCTGCTCGAGGCCGAGTCCATGCTTGATCGCCAGGCTTCCCACCCATTCGGCTCCCACCCGCCCAGGGGCCAGGATGACATTGTCCGCGGCATAGGTTGTGCTTTCGGTTACAACACCAATAACATGCCCTTTCTCGACCAACACATCTTTCACCTCTTCGGAAGTGTGTATGGTTACACCCCTGGATTTTATATATTTGGCAAGCCCCTCGATGTGGCCCGGGAGGTGGTCGCTTCCAAGATGCTTCTGTTTGATGATCAATAGGTCGATGCCATAGCGTTTAGCGTTTTTACGTATACTTCTGGCAGTCTCCATGTCGGTAGGGTATATGGGGCCATCCATGCCGAAACGATTGAATATGTTTTCCGTCTCATCGATCAGTTCTTGAGCCTGTTGCTGCGGCATGAACTGGGTCAGATCGGTTTTGCCGAGTTTGTGGATGTAGTTCAGCTTGCCGTCGGAAAAAAGGCCGGCGCCACCGATGCCGCACAGGATGTTGCATGGTTTGCACTTCACGCATTGCTGCTCCTCCTTGATGGGGCAAACCCTCCGTGAGGTCCCTTTGCCCTTTTCCAGGAGCAGCACACTCAAATCAGAGTGCTCGCTCAGATAATAGGCCGCAAACAGTCCCGCAGGTCCCCCACCCACAATGATGACGTCGTACCCCTTTGAGGATGCTGTTTTTCCTGCCATGATTTCTCCTTGTTAATGCTTCATTGTGCGCAGTCGAGCTTTAAATTTTATCAAAACAAATCACAATTCGAATGTTCCGGATGGTTTGAATTTCAACATACAGGATCACGGTTTATTTTTAAACCCTCAAATGTTCATTGAAAAAATCGGTTATGCTATCTGCCGGTGAGAGACTTCAACGGACTGTATGAGGGGCCGATTTTTAATGTGCGTGCCGCAGGCAACGATGAATGCCCGGGTTACTGTCTGTACGGGGAGAACCTGAGGCCATGTGATGTGAAATGTGAATGTGCGTATGTGAGAAATATTGTCGGTATTATTAAAAACTGGCCGAAAGCCAGTTAATATTTTAAATGCTCACTTTAGGAATAATTACCGGATTATTCTTCGGGGCTCTCCCTCCTGCCGGCGCTAGTTCTTCTGTGCTTCAGGTTGCGCCTTTCAGGGCCATCGTATGCTTGGGAGTCTGCCGACCGGCGGTCTTCACCTGAACGCCGATCTTTGCCGCTTCTTTTGTTGCTGATGATTCTGCCGTGGGAATCCATTGTCTTCCCGATATACCTGAGGCCGTCCACTTGCTTGAAGTTGTGCAGGGTAAACTCGAAGCGGTCCTCATCTAAAATGAACACCTCCTCCGTGTTGACGATGTCGATATCCGCAGCGCATTCAGAACAGAGGCAGATTTTATCTTTTCTCAGTTCTACTTTTTCGGCGGAACCGTCCATGACGTGCCTGCAGATTATCCATGTTTCGCTCAATACGAAAAACTCCCTTCAGGCATAAGCAACATTATCCATGTAATCATTCCAATAGTTTATGATTTTAATCATTACCGAAAACATACGGTAATATCAAGTAATTAATTTGGTGAACAATCCCATACCAGGATTAGCGTTATTATTGGAAACCTTACGTCATTCTTGGACAATTGCGAAAATTTTGTTATTGCTATGTGGAATTGAGGCAGAATCTGGCAGCCGGCGTGGGTTTCTACAACGGCCTGTGCATGCTGCTGGGAGGCGGAATTGGCCCTGTCATCGTCGGCCAGGTTTTGGCTGCAACCGGCAGCTACACCACGGCCATTTTGTCCATATCATTTTTATGCGTCCTGGGTAGTATTTTCATGTTCATTCTAGGCAAAATGATAAAGTATTAGTTGACCAAGCTTCGGAATAAAAAATGGATTTAAATTGTCCAACCTTGAATATGGATGAGGTTATCAGACAGTAGAGTAGGGAGGGAAGTCCCCTCCCCCTCGTCAAACCGGACATGCGGATTTCCCGCATCCGGCTTTCCTGAAGGCTGTCGCCTCAAGCATGCACAGTATTCGAAGTTGCTTCATAAATAGATCAGACCCAGTTTCTTGAATTGGGCATAACTGGTCACTCCTTTGGCCGGACGCCAAGGGCGCTGACTGCGACGTGAAAGATGACAGAACAAACGCTTGCGTGCATAGTGGTTTATTTCCCGAAAAGCCTTCCGGGGATACCCTTGTCCAAAATAGTTGCTCCAGCCACGCAGCTGACTATTGAGCTCTTCAATCAGTGCTGGAATTGGCTTGAAGCACATTTTCGGGCCTGTCATCTCCCGCAGCTTGGCTCTTTCGCGGGTCAAGGCCTTTTCCGAGGCAAACATGTTCAAATAGCGATGAGACTGCCCTTGCAGGTCAAGATCATAGCGAAAAGTGTAGCCCAGAAAATCCAGGCTTGCTCCCTCTTCTTGAAGGTTCACAATTCGCGTCTTTTCCCGGTTGAGTTCCAATCCCAGCCATCCCTCGATTTTCGATTCGATCCAATTGGTTATCCGGTTATCAATGTAGCGGGCCATCACCACATAATCGTCGGCGTAACGCACCAGCTTCGCCTTAGCCCAATGGCCTGGGCCCTCGGTACGCTGGAACACCTTGTCAAACCAGTGCAGGTAAAGGTTGGCAAGCAACGGCGAGATCACACCTCCTTGCGGTGTGCCTTGCGACGATTTTGCAACAACCTTGCCGCCACCACCCTTGCCTTGATTTCCTGCCGTCACAACCGGTACCTTCAACCACATGCGAATCAGTTTCAGCAAGTGCCTGTCACTGACACGCATCCGCAGACAGGCCATCAGCTTGTCATGCGGGATCGAATCAAAATAACCTTTGAGATCTGCATCATAAACGGCACAAAAACCTTGCTCCAGATGCTCTCGGATCTCCGCCAATGCGTGATGCGCCGAACGGCCCGGACGAAACCCGTAAGAACAATCTTCAAAGTCTTGTTCAAAGATCGGTTCCAATATCAAAAGGGTTGCCATCTGAACCACCCTGTCACGGATCGTTGGAATACCCAGCGGACGCATCTTACCGTTGGCTTTGGGGATCAACTGCCGACGTACCGGGGCCGGCTTATAAGTCTTGGTGCGCAAAGCCTTCTGGATATCTGCCACAAAACCCTGCACGCCTTCTTCGCTGGCCTCGATTGCCCCAAAGCTAACTCCGTCCACTCCAGGGGCGCCTTTATTAGCACGCACCTTTTTCCACGCTGCTCCCAGTGTATCATTACGGCTGA
>RCNC010001610.1_pt1 | contig 15236 bp, 9 predicted proteins | sample 2041301 | NCBI WGS metagenome assembly RCNC01 (sample SAMN09708231, study PRJNA481090) | Marine sediment metagenome, whole genome shotgun sequencing project. | biome: marine sediment; feature: ocean; material: sediment; isolation source: Sewage treatment plant 13A marine sediment (STP13A) ... | reverse complement strand
GAATTCCATAATAGAGTAGCGATCTTTTCGTATCCCTCGATAGGGCATAAATGATAGGAGCAAGGATAACCAGTCCCACATCAAGAAATACCGGAATAGCCACAATAAACCCTGTAATAACCATGGCCCAGGAGGCCCTGTCGGTTCCAAATTTTTTAACCAGATGGTGGGCAAGGGATTCGGCCCCCCCGGAGGCTTCCAGGATCTGCCCGAAAATGGCTCCCAATCCCACCACCACAGCAACAAAACCAAGCGTTCCGCCCATTCCTTCCTGGATACTCACCAGAATATCCTGAAGGGGCATGCCTGAGAGTATGCCCACAAAAATGGAGGTAATGAGGAGGGCGATGAAAGCACTGATCTTATACTTCAGCACCATTAATAAAAGTAAAGTTACCGCTGCTACTACCAGGATGACTATATGAGCAGTTGACATAGCTAGGTGTATTTATGTGAGGGAAAGGCTGGAGAAAGGCATATAAAACAAACATATCGAAAAATTCTATCATTTCGATGGAGGAGTGCTCATGCGATAAAAAAAGTAGGATAAACGGTAAGGATTTCTTATAAAAAAACTATCTTTCGCAAGATAAGAAAGTAAATGTCTGCTCCTTATGAAACTCGAAACAGAAAGCAGAGCCCCTAAGGGGAATGCGGTATATATAAATAGGCTCAATAAGATTGAAGTATTGGGCCTGATCAGGGAGCATGGGACTATTTCAAGGGCAGAGATTGTTGAGATATCAGGCTTAAGCGCCCCCACTGTTTCCCGTATAGTCAAAGGTCTTATCAGGGAAGAGAAGCTGGTTGAATCCATTGGGATCGGGGATTCAAGCGGAGGGCGCCCCCCTGTGATGTTAAAGTTTAAGGGTGAAGAGTCCTATGTGATTGGAATTGATATGGGTGCTACTGCCACTCGCGGGGTATTGTCTGATCTAAATGGAAAGTTCATTGAGGAGATCAAGTTTCCCACAAGACTGAGTGATGGATTTGAAGAGATTGCAGGAGATGTAGGTGATCTGATCCAGAAGCTTGCTGAAAGCGATAGGAAGGCTGCTTCGGCAAGGATTTTTGGAGTGGGTATTGCAGTAGCTGGTCTTGTGGATTTTGAACATAACATCATCGAATATTCTCCGGATTTCAAATGGCACAATGTGGATATTGTAGGAGAACTGAGGAAGAAGATCGATTATCCCATCATATTCGACAATGTGACCCGATTGATGGCACTGGGAGGGCTTAGTTATGGAAAGGGAAAAAAATCAAATAATTTCATCTGTATAAATGTAGGTTATGGAATAGGTTCGGGTGTGATTATAGATGGTGAATTGCTAAGAGGTGCCCGTGGGTTTGCGGGAGAGTTTGGTCACATCACTGCTGAGAGGGATAGTAAAATTCAATGTAGCTGTGAGAAGTACGGTTGTTTAGAAGCCCTCGCCTCCGGGAAAGCAATTGCAAGTACCGCTCAACGCCTCCTTTCGGATGGGAAAAAAAGCAAAATACTTGAGTTATGCAAAGGAGAGATTAGCTTGGTTACTGCCAAAACGGTGGCGGAAGCTGCCAGTCAGGGAGATGAACTCTCACTCCGAATATTTAATGAAGCCACCGATCATATAGGCATTGGGATTGCCAACCTGGTCAATCTATTTAACCCGGAAATGGTCATTGTAGGTGGGGGAGTCTCTCTTGCAGGGGACCTCTTTTTTGACAACATCAGGCGTGTGGTAGGCCAGCACGTGATCCAATCCAGTGGCAAAGACCTTCTAATTATCCCGGTAGCATTTGGTGAAAATGCTGCATTGATGGGCGCTTTTGCACTTATACTAAAACGAGTCATGGACCTCAGTCTTATACAATGAATTTTACTATTTATGACACCCCACTCTAAAAGAACATCCAGAGCAAATAGCATTGAACAAAAAAAAATCACATGAGAAATACACCCCTACGATCTGTTTTGTACTTAATTGCATGTTCAACCTTGTTAATCAGCTGTGATAAGTCAACACAGAATGAGAATGGTATGACACTTGGAACCTTTGGTGCATTCTACACCAAAATAGAATCTGAAGAGGCATTTGAGCAATATTCCCGAACCGGTGATTTTGCTGATATAGTCGTCGATCTGGCAAAGGACAATTCAAGGTTAGTTTTCTGGAGGGGTTCCAGTTATCTGCCCTACCTGGAGACAAACAAGGGCAAATGGTATGTGGATGAGGTGATTCCGCGAAAGGGGAATGGAGATGGAATTATGCCAGACAGGATCAATGCCTACTCACATGTGAAAATAATTGAATCTAATGCCAAAAGGGTAATTGTCCACTGGCGCTACCTGCCTGAGTTTTCAGGCTTGAATCCAAATTTGGGAGTGGATTCCAGGCTTTTTGTAGATGAATACTTTTCCATTACCCCGGATGGAATGGTGACCCGATCCATCAGACAGGGTACTGAAAAGACAGAAGACTGGAAGGATCCAAAAAATCGAATTACCCAAACATTCGAGTTGAAGTCTTCGGGCATAAAGAACATGAGTACCACAGAGCCTGGAAAATCTGAACAGGCAACACCTATACAGGGTGCTCCGCTTACTGAAGAAACTGTAAAAAACCCGGTTTTATGGTGGCGATTTGATGAGGCACAGGGAGACCTTGCAAGGGAAAGTATATCAGGGCAGGAAAGTGAAATTTACGGACACAAAAGCCTCTGGAAAAAGGGGGTTTCAGGTACTGCGCTACAATTTGACGGGTACAACTCTTTTCTAACCCTTCCCAAAAATCAGGGACCAATGATCAGCACCGGGATCACCCTGGAAGCCTGGATCGCCATTGGGGCCTATCCCTGGAACTGGACGCCGATTGTACAACAGGGCGATAATGAGGGATTTTTCCTGGGAGTAGATGCCCATGGTCATCCTGGATTGAGCCTGATGGTTGGAGATCAATGGGAAGAGCTTGTCTCAAAGGCTTTTCTGGAACGGAATATCTGGTACCATCTTACAGGGTCATACGATTCGGAATCTGGAACCATGCGTATATATGTGGATGGAAAGGAAGCAGGGATTCAAAAGGTGGCCAAATTGCCCATTACCCAGTCTGATGCAGCTGTAAAAATCGGGAAAGGAATGGACCGCAGACCCACTAATCCGGTCAGGGCAAATACATTTGTGGACTCCTATGGCTTTGATGGAATGATTGATGAGGTAAAAATATACAACAGTGCTTTGTCGTCCACTGAAGTGAAGCAAGCATATTCCCTGTTTGGATTGGCCCTGGCCCAAAAAGAGAATCCTGACATGGAGATAAGGAGTTTACCGGTATTTGATCAGGAGAACACTTTTGCAGCCACCTATACCAACCTGAAGTTTTATGAAACCTGGGATAACCTTTGGAGATTCAGCGAGCATCCCGATGTGGTGGTTTCATTTGATCAATTGCCCACCCAGTTCGTTTTCTGGAGGGGTGCCGGATATATTCCTATGATGGTCAATGAAAAGGGGCAATGGTACAGCAATGAGTTTAATGAGACCTGGGGAACCTCGGGTGGACAGGGATGCCAGGAGCCCATGTCCGATAAGGAAGGGTATACCAACTTTGCCAGAATCATTGAGAATACAGATGCACGAATTGTTATTCACTGGCGGTATCCTCTTCTGGATGTTCTACATGTCTATGCCAATGTAGATGAATCCACAGGATGGGGAGACTGGAGCGATTGGTATTATTACATCTATCCCGATGGAGTGGCTGTGAAAAAGATGCACCTATGGACCCATGGTGAGAGGGACCATGAATGGCAAGAATCCATGGGTATATTTGGGCCCAACCAGCATCCCGAACAGATTGTAGAAACAGAAGTGGCCATGTCCATGGTAGCCCTGGATGGTCAGCAGGTGGATTACAGCTGGATAGGCGGTCCTCCAGAAAATGTAGATCAACCCGAAGGGAAAGTGATTCAGCATATAAACTATAAAGCTGAATATGACCCGGTTACCATTGGATGGTTTGTCGGGTCCGATGTATATGGTGGGGAGAAAACTCCATATTCGGTTTTTCCCAGCTGGAACCATTGGCCAGTAGCCCAAATGGCATCCGATGGGAGGTATGCCAGTTTCCCCGACCGCACTGCACATAGTTCTCTCACACATTTGGTCACTCCGACTTATAAAGAAGACCATGGCGATAAACCATTTCAGCAAAAATTATTGATGGAGGGCATGTTAAAAGAGAACCCTGCCGATCTGATTCCCCTGGCTGCTTCCTGGCTTAATCCTCCCGATGTGAAGGCCTTAACAGGATGTGAGAGTAAGGGATATGACAGGTCTCAGAGGGCTTTTGTTTTAACAGCTGTGGAAGAGAAGATGGCCTTAGTTGTGGATGCTTCTGAAGATCATCCCTTGGTTAATCCCTGTTTTGTGATCAGAAACTGGAATCAAAATTCAGTTGCGAAGCTAGCGGTCAATGGAAAAGCAATACCCTCAGGTACCGAAGTCAGACAAGGGACGATCAGGGATGTGGATGGTAGCTGGACATTGGTCGCGTGGTTTAATATGGTATCATCTGATGCAGTTGAATTTGAGTTTAGAAGCAATTAGAAACCAAGCTATAGAAGAAGTTCATGAAAGAGATGGATTTAAGTATAAATACGATTGACCTGATAATTATTGTGGTTTACCTGGTGGGTATTCTATTGGTGGGGATCCTGTCGGTACGATTAAAGAAGATGACCAGTGAGGGTTATTTCCTGGCAGGCCGGGGTTTGGGCTGGGTGATGGTGGGTGCCGCTCTATTTGCTTCCAACATTTCGACGGTTCACCTGGTTGGCCTTGCTGCATCAGGCTATAACGAGGGCCTGGTATGGGGAAACTTTGAATGGTTGGCGGCCATCACCCTGATCATGCTTGGTCTGGTGTTCGCGCCTTTCTATTTTAAAAGTCGGATTTCCACATTACCCGAATTTCTTGAGAAGCGCTACGGTTCCACAGCCAGAACCATCATGGCTTTTATAGCCATCATAGGTGCGCTTTTTGTACATATCGGCATGAGTCTTTATGCTGGTGCAGTAGTCTTCCATGCATTCTTTGGGATCAATGTGCTTACTTCGATCCTGGTGATCTCAGTCATTACCGCTATTTATACTGTGCTTGGAGGATTGAAGGCAGTCGTGGTCACCGAAAGTATTCAGACCATCATCCTGATCCTCGGTGCCGTTTTGTTGACCGGATTTGCCATAGCTGCGCTGCCCGATCATGGAGTAAACTCGCTGGCAGAGCTAAAAGCCCAACTAAAACCCGGACAGCTGAATATGTTGCACACAAAAGAGAGCCTGGGGATGTTGGGAGAGGGAGGATTTGAATCAGGTCTGACCTGGTATGCCTGTCTGCTGGGTTATCCGGTCCTTGGTTTGTGGTACTGGTGTTCTGACCAGACCATAGTTCAAAGGGTGTTGGGAGCTAAAAGCATTCACGCTGCACAGATGGGACCTATCTTTGCCGGATTTCTTAAAATCCTCCCTGTATTTATTCTGGTCTTTCCCGGAGTGATTGCCTATGTATTGTTTAAGGATATCATAGGAACAGATGCCAACCAGGCACTGCCAGTGATGATTGATCAGCTGCTGCCAACAGGTTTGAAAGGAATAATGGCGGCCACTTTGTTGGCGGCATTAATGAGCACCATTGCTGCAGCCCTGAACAGTTCCGCTACACTGGTGGCAGTGGATATTATTAAGAGGTTGAGACCTGGTACAAGCGACATACAGCAAATAAAGTACGGTCGAATTGCGGCCATCGTGGTGATGCTGCTGGCCATGGTCTGGTCCACTCAGGGAGACAAGTTTTCCAGCATTTTTGAGGGCATCAATAAGATCGCGGCAGCCATAGCACCTCCGGTGGCTACTGTTTTCCTGTTTGGTGTATTCTCCAAACGGGGTACCAATCAAGCGGCTATTGCAACCCTTCTGGCAGGACTTGTGTTGGGGATTTTTGCATTTTGCCTCGATTTCGAACCCATCAGCGGACATATGTATCTTACAAGGGGTTTGGGCATTCCCTTTATGATGCAGGCTTGGTGGTTGTTTGTAATCTGTACCGTGATCTATTTTGCCGTCAGCTATAGTTCTCCCAGGCCCCCGGCGGAGGTCATAGAGAAGTATACCTGGGAGAGTCCGCTGGCTGTGATCACAAAAGGTAAATTTAAGGGTGTAAAGGATGTACGGCTCTGGGCCGGAATCCTGGTGTTGATCCTGGTGGTGATGTATATAATTTTTTAACGAAAAAATGTAATTAAGATGAGACAGGCGATCATGATTTCTCCTGGTGAGATAGAGTTCAGAGATATACCCAAACCGGAAAAACTGGGAACCAGTGAGGTCCTATTAAAGATTGAACGAATCGGCGTTTGTGGAAGCGATATTCATGTTTTCCACGGAGAACATCCTGCCACGCCCTACCCGGTGGTTCAGGGGCATGAATATTCAGCTGTGGTTGCAGCTGTAGGTGATAAAGTAACAAACGTGATAACCGGGATGAAAGCTACTGCCTGGCCCCAACTGGTATGCGGAGAGTGCGGACCATGTCTCAGGGGGCAGTACAATGCATGCCAGGAATTAAAAGTTCAGGGATTCCAGGCACCGGGTGTAGCACAGGACTATTTTGTGGTTCCCGAGGAGCGGATTATCCCCATTCCCGATTCAATGAGCCTTGACCAGGGAGCACTTGTGGAGCCGGCAGCTGTGGGAGCCCACTCAACAGGGCGCAGCACAGGTATTGAAGGAAAAAACGTGGTGGTTTCCGGGGCTGGTACAATCGGGAACCTGGTAGCCCAGTTTGCCAAGGCCAGGGGAGCGGCTAAAGTGCTGATTACGGATATCAGTGATTACAGGCTTGGTATCGCCAAGGAGTGTGGTATAGAGGGTATATTGAATGTGGCCGAGACCTCCTTTGAAGAGGGTGTGAAAAAATTCTTCGGAAAGGAAGGATTCCAGGTGGGCTTCGAAGCGGCAGGTGTACAAGCTTCGCTGGATGCGCTGATGGCCCATGTGGAAAAGGGAGGTGACATTGTGATCCTGGGTGTCTACTCAAAGAATCCCACGGTGAATATGTACTTCCTGGGAGAGCATGAACTAAATGTCTTCGGTTCCATGATGTACCGGAAGGAAGACTATGAAGAAGCAGTCAGGATGATCGACTCAGGGAAAATTGTCACAGCACCATTGATCTCCAAACATTTCAGTTTTGAATCCTACCTGGAGGCCTACTCCTATATCGAGCAAAAGGGCGACAAAATCATGAAAGTAATGATCGATCTTTAGATTCAAGAGGACCTATGACTACGAAATTCAAAATTGCAGGAATTGGCGAATTGCTCTGGGATCTTCTCCCCGGGGGCAAACAGCTGGGGGGTGCGCCTGCCAACTTTGCCTACCACGCCCTCCAGACCGGCTTTGAATCATATGTGATCAGCGCGGTTGGGGAAGATGCAGATGGTGAAGAGATATACCAGGTAATGGATCAACTGGGGCTGAATACATCCCATGTACAGTCCAAAGTCAAATATCCCACAGGTACAGTGACAGTAACCCTTGTTGACAAGGGGATTCCCGAATATACAATCCATGAGCATGTGGCATGGGACCACATCGAATGGAACAGGAATGTGGAGGAACTCGCAGGGAAGGTGGATGCGATTTGTTTTGGTAGCCTGGCTCAGCGAAATGAGGATTCTTTACAAACCATATGGAAGTTTCTTGAGGCCACAAAACCAGAGTGTCTGAGGGTATTTGATATTAACCTGAGGCAATCCTATTATAACAGGCAAATCATTCTAAAATCTCTTGAGTTTGCCACTGTGCTGAAATTAAATGAAGATGAACTACCCGTTGTGGCTGATTTCCTGGGATATAAAGGCGATGAGGAGGAAATATTGGGCCAAATATTATCTGCATTCCAACTACAACTCATAGCCTATACAAAGGGCAGTTTGGGCAGTCTGCTGATCACAAAAAAGGAAACATCTTTTTGCCAGGTGCCAGTCATAGAGATTGCCGATACGGTGGGGGCAGGTGATTCATTTACTGCCATTTTAGTATCAGGGATGCTCCATGGAATGGAACTGAAAAAGATACATCATTTAGCCACTGAGGTGGCTGCTTATGTCTGCACGCAGCAAGGTGCCACACCAGAGCTACCAAAAAAGTTAATCAATCAAATAGAAAATCATTCAGATCGAAATGAAACAGTTTAATTACCATCAACCTACGGAAATTGTATTTGGAACCGGTTCTGTGGCCGAGGCAGGAGAGATCGTACTGAGGTATGGAAAACGATGTTTAATGGTGACAACACCTGACGCGCCACTTATTCCCTTATACGACAGGGTAAGACAGATTTTGACCGATGCCGGTGTGGAGGTGGCCCACTTTAATGGTGTGATCCCAAATCCCACCACTGAAACAAGTGCTGCAGGAGCAAAGATGGCCAGGGAACACAGCGCAGATGTAATTCTTGGAGTTGGAGGCGGCTCCAGTATGGATGCTGCTAAGGCCATTGCAGTGGAAGCCACTCATAGCGGTTCTGCCTGGGATTATCTGTTTTATAAGGAGCCTGCTCCGGATCCTGCCAGGGTTCTGCCAGTCGTAGCCATTAGTACAACATCGGGAACAGGCTCCCATGTGACCCAGGTTTCGGTGATCACCAACAGTGCGGAAAGAGACAAATCTGCCCTATACAATCCTGTCATCTTTCCAAAGGTGGCTATCGTTGACCCGGAATTAATGTTAACCCTGCCTAAATCAGTAACAGCACCCACAGGTTTTGATGTTTTTTGTCACGCCTTTGAGAGCATGATCAATCCGGGTACCGGTGACTATGTGAAACTCCTTGCAAAAGAGGCAATTCACCTGGTAGTCGCTTATCTTCCGAAAGTACTGGAGGATGGTACGGATCTTTTTGCACGCGAAAAGATGGCATGGGCCGATACCCTTGCCGGTCTATGCATAGCCAGTGCCGGTGTAACCCTGCCCCATGGAATGGGAATGGCAGTGGGAGGGATGTACCCCCATGTGGTCCATGGAGAATCCCTGGCCATACTCTACCCTGCCTGTACGAAATTCACTTCGGGATCAGCTGTGAAAGAGTATGCCTTTATGGCACGTGCTCTGAATCCAAACCTGGAGTCGGTTTCCGATGCAGAGTCGGCTGACAGAGCCTATGAGGAGATCGTTAATTTCCTTAAATCCATAGGTCTCTACAAGAGCCTCAAGGATGTTGGTATGCCAGAGGAAGAGATCGAAGCGCTGGCCAGGCAGTCCATGGTACTCCCGGATTATCAGGGAAATCCACGTGTAGCCACTTATGAGGAGATGGTTGAGCTGATCACAGAGGTTTACTATCAATAGGGATCTGCGGAGGAGTTGAAGATTCGCTCAAATTGGAATAACTATTCTTCAAAATGGAGAATAAAAATGTATATTTGTTTAGAGTGTTGATAGTGACAGGGAATCATATGGCAACTTCATTCATAGAAAGTTTAAGCAAGATAGTCTCACTGTCATTATTATTACTGGCATTCTGCTTTCAGCCTTCCATTGGACAACGTTCTGAACAACCTAATATTCTAATCTGTGTCACCGATGATCAGAGCTGGATTCATACTTCCTTTGCTGGCGAAAGAGCTATTTCTACCCCGGCCTTCGATTGGGTGGCAAGTGAAGGATTGTACTTTAGCAATGCATTTTGCGCGTCTCCATCCTGCTCTCCCTCAAGGGGGGCCATGACCACCGGCCAGGAAATGTGGAGATTGGGAGAAGCCGCCCAACTATATAGTGCGGTCCCAAAGGAGCTGGGAGCATTGAGCTTTCCGCTGTTGTTAGAGAAGAAGGGATACTTTACAGGTTACACACAAAAAGGCTGGGCACCCAATAATTTCTACCAGTATGGATGGAACCACAATCCTTTTGGATTTATTTACAACCTACAAGAGTTGAAAGCTCCTACGCACGGTATAGTCTCAAACAACTACGCAAAAAATTTCGAATTATTCCTCAATTTATGCTCGGAAGATGAACCCTTTTTATTCTGGTTTGGGAGCTCAGAACCACATCGACCTTTTGAAGCCAATTCGGCTGGCAGGATGGGGGTGGATATTTCACAAGTAACTGTGCCCGGATTCCTCCCTGATGTTGCCGAGGTCAGAGGGGATGTGGCTGATTACCTGGGTGAGATAAAATGGGCGGATCAGCAACTGGAGCAAATGATCGCCACCCTGGAGGAGAAGGAGTTGCTGGATAATACCATCATCATTGTGACCAGTGACAATGGGATGGCCTTTCCTTCGGCAAAGAATAACCTTTATGAATACGGACTCCATATGCCCCTGGCCATCTATTGGAAAGAGGGTATTATTAACGCAGGGAGGGTAATCGACGACCTGGTCAGCCTTACCGACATAGCGCCCACATTGCTAGAAATCGGAGAGGTGGACGTACCTAATGGAATGACAGGCAAAAGCCTGATGAAGATCTTCAAATCCAGTAAATCAGGAACCATAGAAAAGGGAAGGAAATATGTATTTGCCGGTAAAGAGCGCCACACCCTATGCAGGGAAGGAGATCTGGGTTACCCCCAACGGTCGGTTCGTGATTACCAGTACCTCTTTATCCGAAACTATGAACCCAACCGGTGGCCTGCAGGTTCTCCCGATAGTATTTCTATTCATGGATTTCTCTATGGGGATATTGATGAGTCTCCCAGTAAGTCCTACCTGAGGCAAAATAGTTTTGATCCAGTAGTGAAGCCCTTCTTTGATAAGGCCATGGCAAAGCGGCCGGCAGAAGAGTTATATGACATAATCAAGGATCCCGCCTGCCTTCATAACCTGGCCGACAACCAGGATTATGCTGGTGAGAAGAAGAGGCTAAGCGGTGTACTTAAAAAATACCTGGTAAAAACCGATGATCCAAGGACCCTAACGGGAGAATCGGTATGGGATCAGTTTCCTTATTACTTCAATAGGTAGCGCATTGAACATATGGGGATACATATCATCGGCAATGAAAAAGATAATATTTGCTTACTCGTGCTCCGAAATTAAAGTACCTACCTGTGTAAGGGTTTTTACATCAATATCTCTGATTTTACCGCTGTAATCGGGTCCAATATTGACAGAAAAGATATTGCCATATTTCACGGCGCCCATATAATCCCAGTATATCTTTTCAGGAGGGAGACAGAGGGAATCATGTTTCGGCAGTGAATAGAACCACATAGCACCACCTTCGTGAGGAGGCAAAATAGGATAGGTAAATTCAGCAGCCAGATATCCTTTGTAATTAGCTTCCGCCTCTTTGTTGTATTTGGTGGCATTTGCATCCCCAATAGGCCCTGGTTTTCCCAATTCTCTTAATGAGAGTCTTCCTGCTGGTTCTCCGTGATTAAATCCCACAAAACAATCGGGTTGAAAGCTATGGACCCAATCCACAGTCTCCTGGTGACTTAAACCGCCATCACCCACCGCATGATCCATCCAGAAGAATTCAATGGGCCCATACTGCGTACAGAGTTCCTTTAACTGGGCTTTTTTCATTTCAGGATTGAGTCCTTTCCCATGTGCGTGACCTAAGCCATCTGCAGCACCCGGCCAGTTCCAGTCGCCCTCAGAAAAATAGAGCGCCAGTTTAATTCCATATTTATCACATGATTTTCTTAATTGTGCCAGCACATCGATTCCAAGCGGACTGTTGCTTACCTTTTTCGCAGTGGTTTCGGTGTCCCACAGGCAAAAACCATCATGATGTTTCGAAAGGAACGAGATGTAAGACATCCCGGCATCTTTTGCCAGCTTGCACCACTGGTCGGTATCACACCCGGTGGCTTTAAAAAAGGAGGCGTCTTTATCCAGGGTGGGAGTCCACTCTTCTCCATAGAAGGTGCTGTATGACCAGCAGACAAACATACCAAACTTCATATCCGAAATTTCCTTTGCTCTTTCGCTGTCTCCATCGGACCTGAATGCAGTCATCACAACTGCCAATACTAAAAAGAGTGAGATTTTACCCATGATGCTTACTTAAAATTGAAGTTTGTTTCCTTTGGTGATTCCATCCCAGTTATCGGTGCGGAAAGGATTTGTGGGAAGATCTACGCTGTTATAGAGGTTTGCCTGGTCGGGATTATTGGCCCAGCCATAACGCACGGCCTTTGGATGGCTTACTTCAGAGGAATAGACCTTAACGGTGGACTGATCCACCAGTTCAGCTTTTGCCCAGTAAAATTTCCCATCAGAACCTGCGATTGTGAATCCTTTGATATATTGATATTTATCTTTCACTATTAGCCCCTCTCCCGTTCTGCTGAATTGGATTAAAATCTCCCCACCTTGAACCTTCATGCTTTCATATCGGGGTCCCGTGGAAACCAGTGCCTGCCCGTAGCTTAACCTTAGAGCTTCCAGGGCAAGGCGATATCCCACATCTTGTTTATTCCTGGGGTGAATATCACCAGCTTCACCAATATCTATGGCACTGGCCATGCCCGTATTGGGAAGTGAAAGTGTCATATCCTGAGCCTCTCTTAATTCTGCCCACGAACTTTGGACAGGATGTTCGGAGGGATTCATGAAATTGGCCAGTTGAACAAAAAGGAAGGGGAAGTCTCCCAGATTCCATTTAGTACGCCAATCCTCGATCAGAAGCTTAAAATGATCCCTGTACTGATAGGCTTGAGTTGCATTGGACTCTCCCTGGTACCATATGGCTCCTTTGATAGGAAAGGGAGTTAGCGGTGCAATCATACCGTTGTATAAAAGAGTCGGTTGGCTATTTGGTCCAAATTGGGTGCCCGGCATATCGCTTCGGGTAAGCATGCCAATCTTATATTTCCAGGAGCCTTCCAAAAGAATTTTTTCTGTTTCCAGCTGAAGAACTAAGTGCTGTATTGTACCTCCAAATCCCCCAAATCCCCCGTAATCTTCAACCCTGACAACAATTCTATTGACTCCTTCCTTCAGTATTCCTGAAGGGACTTCGTAGTTGCGTTCTTGATTATAGATGTTATAGGTTTCACCCACTTTCTCCCCATTAATCCAGGTAATATCCGAGTCATCGATAGGGCCAAGGGAAATAATTCCCACCTGTTTCGCCTGGGCTTCTGTGAGTTTTAATTCTTTGATGAACCAGACTACTCCATCGGCAGATGCCAGCTTTTTGTCGCCCGACTGTTCCCAGGTCTGGGGAATGGTCATTTCGGGCCATTTCCCCACATCGATATCTGCTTTATTCCATGCATATTCACCATTCCTGATTCCTTTGTCCTGAATTTGAAATTCTTTTAGCCAGACTTCAACTTCCTTTGCCGACTCCCCCTGAGCCCTGTCCAGATCGAGGCTGGAGACAGCATCAGCAACCTCCTGGTAGTATGGAATCCCATTAAAGCTCTCCCTGCTGATCCAGGTTTCTACGATGGTCCCACCCCAGTTGCTGCCTATCAGTCCAATGGGGACATCCAGCTCTGTATGAAGATGCCGCCCGAAGAAATACCCCACTGCAGAAAACCCGGGAAGGTTTTTGGGGGAGCATTCAAGCCAGGAAGCATCAAGGATATCACTCTGGGGAACGGTAGCAATCTTTTTGGGGACATTCAGGATTCTGATTTCCGGATAGTTGGCATTTTTAATCTCTTTTTCTGCATCATTGACATAGCTTATAGACCATTCCATATTTGATTGCCCTGAGCAGATCCAGATATCTCCAATCAAGATGTTTTTCAGTGTGAGGATATTTTTTCCGGTAACAGTCAATACGTATGGACCGCCAGCTTTCATGGCAGCAAGATTTATTTCCCACATTCCGGCTCTATCAGCACGGGTATTGTACACCGCATCATTAAATCGAATCTCAATTCGTTCCTTTGCATCAGCATCACCCCAAATGTGGATGGCTTGTTCGCGCTGGAACATCATGTTATCACTGAATATATTGGGAAGTTTTACATCGGCCATTAATTGCCCGTAAAAAAGGATGAAAACCAGTAGAAGAAGGATTCCCCGTTTGTTATTTCCAGATGTTTGCATTGTTTGGTATTTAGTTCGGTTTTTTAAAAGTATGATTTTGCCACTTAGGGTTTACTGATCTTATAGAGGTATTTATCAGTGCGTACCAGGATGGCGCCACCGGTGAATGCAGGAGTGGACCAGATCTCACCTTCAAGCAGGTTCTCAGATACCCTTTCTAAGTCTTTACCTGCCTTATATACAAATGTTTGCCCCCGGGTTGAATTGATGTATATGTATCCATCTGCATATACAGGGGAGGAGTTGTATTTTCCTTTTAACTTATCAGACCATAGGGTGGAGCCATTTTGCGTGTCGATACAACTCAGGAGTGCCTTTGAATCGACCGTATAAAGCAGACCGTCCACTGCCACAGGAGTAAGCAGTTGAAGAATGGGAGATTTAAGCCTCCAGAGCACATGGGTATTGGTGATGTCCCCTTTGCCCTTGGGATCCACCGCCAGCAGCTCTGCATATTTCTTTCCTTGCTCATCTGTCACATAACCTGTATAGAAAAGAATGGTTCCATTGCTCTCAAAAGGCATGGAGATTGTGGAGTCTTCCCCCTGGATCACTCTCCAGATCTCCTCACCCGTATTGGGATCATAGGCGATGCAAGCTGCTGCCCCATTGCTAATCATCTGATCCCTTCCATTCACATTCACAATGATGGGTGTGATATATGCTTTCTTTCCAATATCCTCCAAGTGATCATATATCTCTTCCGGACGTTCTATGCGCCATATGGTTTCTCCTGTCTCTTTATTAAGCGCGTATATGTAACGGGTGTCGGTTCCCTCCATATGAACGATCAGTTTGTCTTTGTATAAAAGCAGGGAGGAGCCGGAGCCCTGTACGTGCTCGCACTGCATGTCGGTACGTTCCCAGATGGTTTCACCTGTCTGGCTATTCAGGCAGGATGTGCCATATCGGCCAAAATGGAGGTATACGAAGTCCTTTTCGACGGCCGAGGTCGGAGTGGCATAGGTATTCTTCCTGTGAATCTTCTCCGGGAATCCGCCCCGATGAACCGCGGACTTCCAGAGCGGTTTGCCGCTTTCGCGTTCGAAACAGAGAACGGATTGCACCTTCTCGCTTTCGTCAGCACTCGTCAGGAAAATGCGGGAGCCCATCACGATCGGTGTCGAATGGCCGCGGCCCGGGACGGGAGTTTTCCCGCAGCCGATCCGGTCC
>RCNC010002372.1_pt1 | contig 15241 bp, 11 predicted proteins | sample 2041301 | NCBI WGS metagenome assembly RCNC01 (sample SAMN09708231, study PRJNA481090) | Marine sediment metagenome, whole genome shotgun sequencing project. | biome: marine sediment; feature: ocean; material: sediment; isolation source: Sewage treatment plant 13A marine sediment (STP13A) ... | reverse complement strand
ACTGACCTCGGGCAGCGGCTGGCTGTCGTTTGTCACCGTGCTCCTGTGGGCGGGAGTTGTCGGGTGTCTGGTCGGCGCCTTCGCCGGCTGGATCATCGCCCAATTCCTGCATGTGCCGCAGGTCGACCTGCTGGCCACCTTTGAGCCGGCAGCAACTACCCGGATTTATGCCGCAGACGGTGAGCAGGTGGCGTCGTACGCCCTCGAGCAGCGTGTTGTCCTCGGCCCCGAGGAGATTCCCGATCATTTCAAGCACGCGGTGGTGGCGATCGAGGATGCCGACTTCTACAAACATGGCGGAGTCGATCCTCAAGCCGTGATGCGTGCCGCCTGGTACAGCGTGGTCGACCGCAAGATTGGATCGCGCGGCGGCGCCTCGACCCTGACCCAGCAGCTCGCACTCAACCTCTTCCTCAAACGCGAGCGAACCCTCGGCCGCAAGATCAAGGAGGCGTTGCTCGCCCTCGACATCGAGAAACGCTACTCGAAGGACCAGATCCTCACGATGTACGCCAATCAGATCTTCCTCGGCCACGGCGCGTACGGTGTCGAGGCGGCCTCCGAGCTTTATTTCAAGAAGTCGGCGATGGACCTCAGCCTCGCTGAGGCGGCACTGATGGCGGGAATGATCCCGAGCGCCAACAATAAATACGACCCGATCAAACGGCCCGAGAACGCACTCAATCGGCGCAACAAGGTTTTGTTGCGAATGCTCGAGCTCGGGTTCATCGATGCTGCGGCGTACGAGGATGCGATTGCACAGCCGTTGGGTGTGGCCCTGCACCGGGAACGGGTCAAGAGCGGCGCCTACTTCCTCGAGATGACCCGCCAGGAGATCGAACGCCGCTACGGCACCGATGCCCTCTATACCAGCGGCCTCCAAGTCCATCTCACTATGGACCCGTTGCTGCAACACGAGGCCGAGAGAGCCCTTCGAGAGGGCCTGGTCAACCTCGAGATGACCTACCTCGACTTCCGCCGCCCGCCAAACATCCTCACCGAGGATGGGCCCGAATCGGTGGAGGACTACGAACACCCGAGTTGGGAGCAGCTCGAGCTGGTTCCCGGAGCGATGATCAGGGCCGTCGTTCAGGATGTGTCGACACGCAAGGCCGAAGTGCGTATCGGAGACCGGGCCGCGGAGCTACACCTTGAATCGGCCAAATGGACCGGGACGAGTTCTCTCAAACGGATATTGAAAACCGGTGACCTGGTTCTGGTTCGGTTGCCTGACCCCCTGCCCGGGGAACCTGAGGAAACGGAGGCACCCGAGGAGGCCGAGCAGACCGAGGAACCGCTCGTGGTGGATCTGCTGCAGGAACCGGAGATTGAGGGAGCGTTTGTCGCGATCGACAATCGGTCTGGCGCGATCCTGGCCCTGGTCGGCGGTTTCGATTTTCAGCGCTCTGAGTTCAACCGCGCGGTCCAGTCGTCGCTCCAGTGCGGGTCGGCCTTCAAACCATTCGTCTACCTGACCGCCTTCGAGCACGGTTTCACACCGGCGGATACTGTTTTCGATGCGCCATTCCTCCTTGCCGACGGTACCGGTGAGCTCACCTACTGCCCCAAGAACTACTATCCGAAGTACTACGGCATCACCACTCTGAGGCGGGCCCTCGAGGCAAGCTACAACGCCTCGGCGGTCAAACTGCAACAACTGGCGGGTAGCCAGTCGGTTGTCGAGACTGCGCGCAAATTCGGCATCAGCACCGAGCTCCATCCCTATCCGTCGCTCGCTCTCGGCTCCCTCGGTGTACGGCTGATCGATTTGGTGCGTGCCTACTCGGGGATTGCAAACCTCGGAGAGGTCCCTGAGCCGTACTTCATCGCGGAGATTTTTGACCGCGACGAGCGGCTTCAGGAACGGCACTTTCCACACAGTGAACGCGTCATGCCGGAGGCGGTGACCTACCTCGCTCTCTACATGCTTCGCGGCGTCGTCGAACGAGGCACCGGCGTCAGCGCCCGCTGGCTGGGCGCGAACCTCGCCGGCAAAACTGGGACCACCGATCAGTACTCCGACGCGTGGTTCGTTGGATTCTCGCCGCGGATCACGGCCGGTGTGTGGGTTGGCCGTGATCTCAAGGCGCCTATCGGCAAGAAGATGACCGGCGCCAAGGCCGCCCAACCGATCTGGAACGACTTCATGACCGCATACCTTGACACCCTGACGGCCGCTGAACGCGCCGAGGATTTCCAGGTGCCGGCCGGTGTCGTCTTCACCCCAATCGATTCGACCACCGGCGAACGTGCCGTGCCGCCGTGCAGTTACCAGGAGAGTGTGATTCTGGAGGCGTTTCTCGATGGGACCGAACCAGTGGATCCGTGCAGCGAGGAGATGGGCGAAATCATGGATCTGCCGTGGCCGTTCCAGCTGCCCTATTACACGGCCAAACCGGGAGAGCCGATGCCGACCTTCGATGCGGTTGAGGTCGCTGACGAACGACTGAGACCGACGCCAACGCCACAAGAGCAGAAAGAGCTGGATCGTGTGGCAGAGCTAGAGGGCCCTGAGGCGGCAGAAAAGCGTCGATTGAAAATGGGAGTTCAAAAACAGGAGCCCGAAACTCCGACCGATAACGACGAATGAGGAATTAGGAATTCCATCCCGCCTCTGAGGTGAACGGGAGGGTGGTCGGCATTCCTAATTCCTAATTCTCAATTCCTAATTCTGTTGTCAGCCTTGCTGAATGAAATCCTCAACACGTTCGAGGAAGCTGTCCGGCGGCATATAGCCTGGAATGCGTCCAAGCTCACGCCCATCGGCATCGAGCACGATGATCGTCGGCAATCCGTCGACCTGGTATTTGTTCGACAGCTCCTTGCCGTCGCCATCCACATTGAGGCTCAGGGGAACCACTCTATTTTGAAGAACTGAGGCCACCTTCGCGTCACGAAGCGTGGTCGACTCGAGCCGTTTGCACCAGACGCACCAATCGGCGTAGAAATTGACCAGTACCGGCTTGCCTTCCGTGCGCGCCCGCTCGAGGGCGGCCGGCATGTCGCTCTCCCACGAAACCTCGACGGTGGCATGGTTGGCGACGGCCTCAACCGGCGCTTCTGAAACGGGCTCCGGACCGCCGCAGGCCGAAAGGATGATGAACGCCGCGAGGGCGGCAAATTTGAGTGTTATTCGCTTCAAGAGACTCCTCCAAAGGCCCGGCTGACGACCGGGCGGCGACAGTATATCACCTTCTGGCTATACATCTCTATGCTGTTCCACAACTTGAAGTTACGTGCTTGCGTCCGGCTGATTCTCGTGGCATGATCCAGGCGTGACACAGCCATCCATCTCGTTGTTCCGGCGCATTGAGACGGCGTTAGAGACCATCGCGCTCGGTTCGACTCCGCTGGAGACGATTTGCCGGGTCGCAAATTTCATCGCCGAAAATTTTGCTGAAGACCTCGGTATCAGAGGGGGACGGGTATACGCCCAGGACGACGGCAGCTACGAGCTGGTGGAGACCTTTGGCGACGCGTCGCGCGAACCGATCGGCCTCAGGGTCGGGAAAACCTATCCGCCTTTTGAAAGGCTGCTGGATGTAGGTTCGGTGGTCATGCGGCGGGACGATTCCCGCCTCGATCAGCGCCTCGAAGCAGATCTTGGGACGCGCGAGTGGTTTGCGGCGGTCGCTGTTGCCGACGCCCGCTATGTCCTGTCCTTCGATGTCGAGTCTTCCGACGACGACCACGAAAACCTGGTCTCGACTCTCAACATCATCCGGCTGGCCGTCAACCAGAAGTTGCGCGAGGATCGGGTGATGGCTCTGATCGAGGATGCGCGGCAGATCCAAAACTCCATCCTGCCGCGCCAGATTCCGCAACCGGGTGACTTCGAGATCGCGGCACGAACGGTCGCCGCGGAAATCGTCGGTGGCGATTTCTACGACGTCATTACCCTCGACGACGACGTCTTTGACGTGGTGGTTGCGGACGCCACGGGCCACGGTCTGCCGGCTGCCCTGCAGGTGCGTGACGTGTTCACCGGCCTGCGGATGGGCCTCGCCCGGGAGTACAAGCTGACGCGAACAGTCGCGCGCCTCAACAAGATCATCCACCGTAGCCGCCTCGCCACCAAGTTCGTGACGCTCTTCCTGGCCGAGATGAACCTCGACGGCAGGATCATCTACTGCAACGCCGGCCACCCCCCGGCGATGGTGATCCGGGCCGATGGATCGATCTCTCTCCTGCGCTCAGGCGGAATGATCCTCGGTCCGAATCCCGATGCTCGTTACACCTTCGGTATTGAGGAACTCAACCCGGGAGATTTATTGGTGCTGTACTCGGACGGCATCACAGAAGCGACCGGCGAGATCGACGACGAGGAGTATGGAAGCGACCGTTTGATTCACGCGCTTCGCGTAGCTCGCCACCTCGATCCGATTGCGATCGTCGACCGGGTGTTTTCTGACGTCGAAGAGTTTGCCGCCGTCTCTCCGCCCGCCGACGACCAGACCCTGTTGGTTGTCAAGCGACGCGCCGCTGAAATCGAGGAGATCCCAGCATGATCGACTTCCGACCCGCAGCCTTCTTCGACATCGATGGCTTTTCACATCCGGATCTCCTGGATCCTTCTGAACCGGTGTGGGCTGCGCTCGGCAAAAGGCTCTCTGGGTATCTCGAGTCGTTCTCAGACTGGAGCATCAACATCGACGTGCCTGCCGGTGTGCACCTGCTCGGAGATCGGATCTCGATAGCCGCCGGCTGCTCGATCGAACCCGGTGCGGTCATCCTGGGCCCGGCGATTCTCGAGGAGGGCGTGCAGATTCGGACCGGTGCTTACGTCCGGCAGAACGTGCTGCTTGCCGCCGGCAGTCTGGTTGGTGCTCATAGCGAGGTCAAGGGATCCATTTTGTTTCCGGGCGCCAAGGCGCCTCACCAGGCTTATGTCGGCGACTCCATCCTCGGACGCGATGTCAATCTCGGTGCCGGTACGATATGTTCGAACGTCAAAAACGTCGGTCGCGAGATCAGCTTTTCGGCCGGTGGTGAGACCTATCACACGGGTCTGCGCAAATTTGGAGCGATCCTCGGTGACGGCTGCAAGACAGGTTGCAACACTGTGCTCAACCCTGGAGTGCTGATGGGCCCGGGTTCGGTCACCTACACCAACGCCAGCATCCGTAGTGGCTTTTTCCCCGCGGGCACCCTCATCAAAGTGCGGCAGACGCAGCAAATCACCGAAATGATGAAGTTGCGGCGAGAGTGAGAACTCCGAATTCGGAATTCGGAATTCGGAATTGCCACCCGCCCCTGATTCATGATGTGGTGGTGCGGAAATCCGGAATCCGAAATCCGAAATCCGAAATCCCTCCCAAAGTGGCACGCCCATTGCACTCTCAACGGTTGACCGGGAGGTGGACCATGAAAAAGGTCCTGATCATAGGATTGGCTTTAGCACTCAGCAGCGTCTCGATGGCCTCTGGCGAGGACGAAATGACCTCGTTGAGCTACATCTCATACCTCGAGCGCTATGCGACCGTTATGCCGGTCAACCAGGAGGAAAGCCTGGAGGCGGTCATCAATATGCCGTTGGTGGGTGGCGATCGGGTTGACACCGCTCGTGAAGCCCGGATGGAGATCGTTCTTGCCGACGCCAATCTGGTGTGGCTCGACGAATACACCACCTTGAGTCTCGATGCCGTTGCCCACAGCCGGGACGCCGAGGCCGAGCGCACCGTGATATTTCTGGCCGACGGAACGATCATTTTCGAGGTCACCGAGTTTGCTCTTTCTAACACTCCAATCCGGATCGATGGCCGTGGTGCCACCGTCTATCTCGACGAACGAGGGCTCTATCGGATTCAGGCGCTGCCCAGTGGTGGGTTGCGGGTCGAAGTCCTTTCCGGACTTGCCGAGGCCGCGACCTCGGCCGGGGGCGTGCTGATCCGAGCCGAAAGCTCAGCCGAGGTTGGCGCTGGTGAGGTGCAGCGGAGTGAGGCTCACATTACCTGGAATGACGATTTTGCTGCCTGGGTTGAAATGCGGCGGCAGATCCCAACCGGCGAAAGTTCGCAGCACGTTGATCTTCGCTACTCGCGTCAGGCGGCCCAGCTCGACAACTACGGCAGCTGGGTCTACGTCGACGAAATCAATTCCTGGTCCTGGCAACCGGCCGTGGGTGGGAGTTGGGAGCCGTACCGAGCCGGCAGGTGGTATTGGACCTCGACCGGTTGGGCTTGGATTTCCTACGAGCCCTGGGGTTGGCTGCCCCACCACTATGGCTCCTGGTACTTTTCCGCGGGCTTCGGTTGGACCTGGTCATGGGGCGGTCATTGGGGCCCGGCGTGGGTGAACTGGGCCTGGTGGCCAGGCTACGTCGGATGGTGTCCCTACGGTTATTACAACAACTGGTGGTGGGGCGGGGGCTGGCACGGTGGCGGCCACTATCCCGGCTACTACCCGCCCCATAGGCCTTCCTATCCTGGCGGTGGAGGCGGCTCTGCTCAGCCGGCCAGACGTGACGCGGTTCCGCCACGTACCGCGAGCGGTCGGGTGACGGACGGTGTCGATGCCGCCCAGTCGCGCGTCGGATCGGATCGAGCTGTGGACGTCAACGGTCGGGTGCGCATGGCGTCGATCGATCGTCGAGGTTGGACGGCGGTCCGTCAGGAGGATTTCTCCAGCCCCAATCTCACCCGTCTCGCCAGGTCGGGGGACCGCGTCATGCCGACCGACGGTGATCAGATGGGGGTTGTGATGACCGGCCCTCTGGCCACAAGATCTCCCGCCCTGGGAAACCCTGGCTCGGAAATCGAGCGCGTGTTCCGCGACGTTGGCGCGAGAAATCCAACCGATGTCAGTGCAGTCATGGCTCGCGACAGCTCTGTGAATCCGGAGACCCTGAGTCAGCTCGGCCGGCCTACAACCTATGGTGACCTCAGCCAGCGTTCGGTCGATGCTGCGGCCTCGAGCCGCAGCACGGTGGCCCCACGACTCTCGTCGGGAGCTGGGTCCCCGTTCCATTCGTCGAGCTCATCGAGGGTTGCCCAGCCCAACGTCTACCGGCCGACCATGTATGGCAGCAGCGGCGGGACATTGTCTGGATCAACCGGCGCTCGCTCTTCGGGAGGATCGCGGCCTCTGGTGGCGCCGCGAACAAGCTCCGGGAGGGTTGGCAGCTCACGACCGGTGATCGTGCCTGGGTCCAATTCCTCGCTCTACAGTCGCCCCACGACGTCGCCATCGGGGTCTTCGTCCCTGCGGGGATCGACCTCACGCTCGCGGAGCTCGGTTGGCAGGAGTTCCGGCCGTTATTCAGGACCAGGGGCCCGCTCGTCGGTGGGCAGCAGCCGGTCCTCCGGAGGCAGCTCCCGCTCGTCCGGCGGCAGCTCTCGCTCGTCAGCGGGCAGCAGCCGATCATCTGGCGGAAGCAGCCGTTCATCCGGTGGTAGCTCGCGCTCCTCTGCGAGCAGTAGATCCTCCGGGGGTGGGTCGTCGAAACCGAAGAGTCCAGGCGCTCAAAAACGCTAGTCTGACGAATGAGGAATTAGGAATGAGGAATTAGGAATTTCCACCCGCACCCCCAGAAAACGGGTTGGATGAGTCACGACGCCTGCCGGGCGTCCGGAATTCAAAACTCAAAACTAAGAACTCAAAACTCCCCGGGTAGGGTGAGCGGCATTCCTAATTCCTAACTCCTAATTATTGGCGGCCTTGCTCTGCCTTTCTGGCTTCAAGTGGCGCTGACATCCAGTGTTGTGACGCGCTGCCGCGGTATAGTTGCTTCATGCCGGATTTGAACCCAGAAACCATCGACCGTCTCGTTGCAGCTGCCTCCGAGGTGCGGGACCAAGCGCACGCGCCGTACTCGAACTTCACGGTTGGAGCAGCGATCATTGACGCTGGGGGTCGCATCCATGTGGGCTGCAATGTCGAAAACGCCTCCTATGGTCTCAGCGTGTGCGCCGAACGGCACGCTGTGGCCGCAGCGGTGTCAGCCGGTGGTCAGGGCATCAAAGGCCTCGCCGTCGTTACCGATACCAGCCCGCCGACCTCTCCGTGCGGCGCCTGCCGCCAGGTGCTGGTCGAGTTCGGAGATTTTCCAGTGATTCTGGCCAACATCGAAGGTGAGCGGATCGTGACCAGCGTAGGGGATCTCCTCCCCGACGCGTTTACCCCGGAATCACTGGGCAAGGGCCAAGAGTAGAGAGGGCCAGATCCTGCCGAATTTCTGCGATAACAAGCGCAGAATTTCTTGCCTCCCAATACCGTTGAAAACGCTGACACCAATTCTGTTTTCTCAACTTCCGCAGGCCTATATCAGCGAGCTAACACATATATGCGTCAACATTTAGGAAAATACTTATGCTCGGTGAGATTGTTGTGTCGGACCCCTTGACATCGGCGTTTTCGGGGACCATATTGGAAGTGTCCTCAAGGACCGCGGGTGTTTAACGGACCTCACAGCCGCGTTACCAACTGAAAAGGCCCGGGCGGGCACACCCGCCGCGACGAAATCCCGTTCCCGCGGGATTTCGTTATTTTTGTGGGCCAAGATGACGCGGTGCGATGAGGGTGATTCGTCTCGGCCGTTCAATAGAAGGCTCTTTTGGCCGTATAGCCGTACTGCCGTATAGCCGTCAATCGCGATTCCGATTTGACGGTCGCCAGAATCCCCTCCACACTCCCGTTCGAGGAGCTCCCTATTGTCCGACCTCAAACACCAACTGGCCATGGAACGACGCCTCGAACGGCGCCAACGTCGACGTGAGGAGTACCACCGCGGTCTGCGACCGTTGGCGATCGCGGCCTGGAACATCACCAAAGAGCACAACGTCGGGTCGCTGGTCCGCACCGCCCACGCGGCGGCGGCGGCGGAGGTGATTCTGGTTGGCGAGCGCGAGTGGAACGTTGAGGCAGCAAAAACATCCGAGCTCTACACGAGCGTCACCCAGCTCGCCGATATCGACGCTTTTCGGGAGCACCTGGAGTCTCAGCGGTGGAATCTCGTTGCGGTCGAGCTCGACGAACGTGCGGTCAATGTCTTCGACGCCGTGTACCCGGAGCGACCGTGTTTCCTCCTCGGCGCTGAGCTCGCGGGGGTGCCCGGCGAGTTGCTCGACGAGGCGGAATTGGTGGTCCAGATCCCCCAGTGGGGGCTCGTGCCCTCCCTCAACCTGGCGATTGCCGGCTCGATCGTCCTTTACGACTATCTTGGGAAGCTCCACGGCGAGGCCCGTCTGAATCGCCCAGATGGAGGGCTTGTCGATCAAAATGCAGGTGAACCAGAAGCCGGGGATGACGTAGATCACAAAGGATGAATCTGGCGTATCCGGCGGCGGTTGTTCGCGCAGAAACGCCCTGCTAGAGTGGGCCCGCACCGACAGCACGCGAATGGCAGCGGAGGCAGCATCATCGACACGCTGTTCGCGAATCGAAATCGAAAACGAACCTCGCGAAGGAGGCATCGATGCGCAACGCAACGCGTTTGACAATAACCGCCCTGGTGATCTTCCTGGCGCTCTACGTAGGCGCCTGCAAGAGCAGCGGCCCGAAGATGGATGCACCACCGCCCCAACCGACCCAGGCTCCGACGCCGGAACCCGCCGACGTGAGCGAGGAGGTCGTGCACGAACCGGTCACGGAGACGATCGTTTCAGAGGAGGTGACGGAAGAGCTTCCCGAGGACCTCGCGCAGCTCAACGCCGAGGGATATCTGGCGGACGCGTTCTTCGATACCGACCGTTTCGATCTCACGCCGGCGGCGCGCGAGGCGATGGCGACGAACGCTGCGTGGCTGCAGAAGCACCCCTCCATCTCGATTCTGGTCGAAGGGCATTGTGATGAGCGGAACACCCGCGAGTACAACCTCGCGTTAGGTGAGCGGCGGGCGAGCACGGTGCGCAATTATCTCGTTTTTCTCGGCATCGCTCAGCAGCGAATCCAGATCATTTCCTATGGTGAGGAGCGTCCATTCGCCGTCGGAAGCGGCGACAGTGTCTGGAAGCTCAACCGTCGATCCCATTTCGTCATCGTTGCGCGTTAGGAGCACAGTCATGCGCCCACGTTTTTCGATTGTCGCGATTCTATTCCTGTTGGCGCCTCTTGCCGCCTGCACCTCGTCCGAAGACACGGCCCTTTTGCACCGGGAGATCACCGACGTCCAGCGCTCGGTCGACCGGTTGCAGACCGAGGTCATCGACCAGTCGGATTTGCAGGGCATGGAGCAGTCGATGCAGGACATGACCAACAAGAACCTGCGTTCGAACGCTGACCTCGCACTCAGGGTCGAAGAGCTGCAGGAACAGATCGAGGCGCTGCACGCGAGCCTGGAGGTCACCACGATACGACTGCAGACAATCTCTCAAGAACTGGCCGCGGCACGAGCCCTGGGCGGTGAAGGTGTGGCATTACCTCCGGTAACGGTAGCGCCAGGCACAGAGGAATCGGGAACAAGCGGCGGCAACCCGGGTGGGGTACCTGTCGGCTCGGCCGCTCGCGGCGGTTCGGCCAGCCCCAATGAACTCTATCGCTCGGCATACGAGGACTACATGCGAGGAAATTACGACCTCGCCGCTGAAGGCTTCGGCGAATACATGAGGCGCTTTCCAAATACCGAATTGACCGACAACGCGCTTTATTGGATCGGTGAGTGCTACGACGCTCAGGAAAAACCTGAAGAGGCTCTGACGACCTTCACCAAGGTTTTGGAAGACTTCCCGACCTCGGACAAGGCGGCGGCGGCCCAGCTGAAGAAGGGCCTGATCTACCTCAAAATGGGCGACCAGGGCCAGGGCGTGGTCAACCTGCAGTACGTTGTCTATGAGCACCCCGGCACGCGCGAAGCAGACCTTGCTCGCGAGCAGCTCCGCTCACTCGGACTTACCATTCGATAATTCTCGAGCTGTTGAAGTCTGGAGGGCGTTCTGAGGAAAGCGCATCTCGGCAGGAAGCGCTAGGTGCCATTCTTCGCATTGTCTGGTCTTTGCGGCTGAAACGGGTTTTTCCTTGAGGGAGACAATGCGAAGGGTGGCTCCTGATTTTGGTGGCGCCACACAATCAAATTGAACTAGCCTGATCGCCACTTTTCCGCTATCATATGCGACCTTATGCTGCGCACTGCGTGCGGCGTGTAACCAAGGAGACAATTTCGATGGCTACGATCAAAGGTACGAAGAAACAGGCGCGCAAGCGCCATCGCCAGTCGCTCGAGCGGCGGATGCGGAACCGCACGGTGCGCACGCGCGTACGTCGGCAGTTGCGACTGATGCGCATCGCCCTGGCCGAAGGCGATGCCAAAAAGGTCGAGGAGCTGCTGCCCGGAACGATGTCGGTGATCGATGTCGGCTGGCGCAAGGGCGTGTTCCACCGTAACTCCGCGGCCCGCTACAAGTCGCGCATGATGCGACAGGCCAATGCGGTGATCTCGGGCAAGGAAGCTTGAGGCGATGAGCGAGGCCCTGCTCACCACTTCAGTCCCTTCTGGGAAACTGGTGAGTCGGGGCAAGGTCCGCGATATTTATGCCACAGACGAGGCGCTGATCCTGGTCGCCACCGACCGTATCAGCGCGTTCGACAGTGTGCTGTCGCCGGGCATCGCCGGCCGTGGTGAGATCCTCACCCGGCTCTCCACCTTTTGGTTTCGGCGTTTTGCCGACCGCGTTCCCAACCATCTTCTCGCCACCGAGCTCGCAGATTTCCCGGAGCCGTTCAATGACCATCCCGAGCTCGCCGGCCGCAGCGTACTCGCACAGCGGTTGGATCCGGTTCCGGTTGAATGCGTGGCGCGTGGCTATCTCGCCGGTTCTGGGTGGAAGGAATACCAGGTCGATGGCACGGTATGCGGAATCGGGTTGCCGGAGGGACTGACCGAGTCCGCAAAGCTTCCGGAACCGATCTTCACACCGGCGACCAAGGCCACCGACGGCCATGACGAGAACATCAGCTTCGAACGGATGGTGGGGATCGTCGGAGAGGAAACAGCCACCAGGCTCCGCGATCTGACCCTCGAGCTCTACACGGCGGCCGCCGATTACGCTCGTGATCGGGGAATCCTTATCGCCGACACCAAGTTCGAGTTTGGGTTTGACGCGGACGGGACAATCGTTTGGATGGACGAGGCGTTGACCCCCGATTCATCCCGCTTCTGGCCGGCCGACGACTACCAGCCCGGGCGCTCCCAGGCATCCTTCGACAAGCAGTACGTGCGCGATTGGCTCGAGGCCAGTGGATGGGACAAGGAGCCGCCCGCTCCGACCCTTCCGCCCGAGGTGGTTGAGGGTACCCTCTCACGCTATCTCGAGGCCTATCGCCTGCTGACCGGCGAGGATCTCGTGCCGGCGGCGGCCAAAGACTGAGCAAAAATTTCTTTCGGGCATCGCCCGACGAGTAGAGGAGATTTCCATGACCGTCTATGCAACTGAGAACATCCGCAATATTGCGGTCGTCGGTCACTCCGACACCGGCAAGACCTCTCTGGTCTCGGCACTGCTCTTCGACAGCGGCGCCGTCAACCGCCTGTGCATCGATGAGGATGAGCACGATCGCAAGATCACGATCAACACCGCGGTCGCTTACATCGAGCACCGTGGGGTCAAGGTCAACCTGATCGACACCCCTGGATATGGCATCTTTTCAACCGACGCCCTACAGGGGTTGCGGGTGGCAGATGCTGCCCTGATGATGATCTCGGCGGTTGCAGGGGTTGAGGTTCAGACCGAAAAAATGTGGAAATCAACGGCTGCCTTCGATCTGCCGGTCCTCTTTGCCGTCAACCTGATGGATCGAGACCGGGCCTCGTACTCGCGCGTGGTCGAAGCGCTGCAGAAGAAGTATGGCCGGGAGGTCACGCCGCTGCAGCTTCCCATTGGCGAGGAGGCAAACTTCTCCGGAGTAGTCGACCTGGTCAGCGGTAAGGCATTCACCTGGGAGCACGACGAGAGCGGAAAGGTTGCCGAAGTCGATGTCCCGGGCGACATGGCTGATGACGTGGCGTCAGCGCGAGAGGCGTTGATGGAGATGGTCGCCGAGCAGGACGAAGAGCTGATGGAGAAGTACCTCGAAGAGGGCGAACTCGATGCCGAAACCTTCGCAGGTGGCCTCAAGAAAGCGATCACCGCGCGCGAACTCTTCCCGGTCTTCGCGATGGCGGCGGCCAAGAACATCGGCATCCAGCCTTTGATGGACTCACTGGTGGACCTGGCACCGAACCCTAGTTGGCGTCCGGCTCAGGTGACGGTTGACGGCGAGGAACAGGAGTTTGCGGTCTCGGCCGATGCACCGTTCGCCGCCTATATTTTCAAGTCGATCTCTGACCCCTTTGCCGGTCACATAACCCTGATGCGCGTATTTTCGGGCGGGATCCCCTCTGACGCCACCGTGTCCAACTCTACCCGTGATTCAGTGGAACGCCTGAGTTCGATGTCGATTGCCCAGGGCAAGGACCTCGCCCACGTCACCGAGCTTGCCGCCGGTGACATCGGCGCGCTACCCAAACTCAAGGACACCCACACCGGCGACACACTGTGCGAAGCCAAACAGATTATCAAGCTGACCCCGGTGACCATTCCCGAACCCGCCATCAGCTTTGCGCTCGAGGCCGAATCCAAGGGCGACGAGAACAAACTGGCGTCGGCGCTGGTCAAGATTCGCGACGAGGACCCAACCATCACCGTTGGCCGTGATCCGCAGACCAAGGAAATGCTGATCTCCGGTACCGGCCAACTGCATGTCGAAGTCGTCATCGGCCGGCTCAAAAAGCGCTATAACGTCAATGTTGTTCTCCACCAGCCCAAGGTCCCCTATCGCGAGACCATCAAATCGGGTACGGAGGTCACCACACGCCACAAGAAACAGACCGGCGGCTCGGGCCAGTTCGCCCAATGCTCGATCAAAATGGAGCCCAACCACGGCCAGGGTTACGAGTTCATCGACAAGATCTTCGGTGGTTCGATCTCGCAGACCTACCGGCCGGCGGTGGACAAAGGCATCCAGGAGGCCGCAGAGCGAGGCGTGGTTGCCGGTTATCCGATGGTGGACTTCAAAATCACCCTCCTCGATGGCAAAGAGCACGCGGTGGATTCGTCGGAGATGGCGTTCAAGCTCGCTGGTCGTAAGGCTTTCAGGGATGCCGCCGCCAAATGTAAGGCGACCCTGCTCGAGCCGATTATGCAGGTCGAGGTTTACGTGCCCGAGGACAATCTCGGCGATGTCATGGGTGACCTCAACTCGCGCCGCGGCCGGGTCCAGGGCATGGATTCCGAGGGCGGCATTACCACCGTCAAGGCAGCTGTCCCACTGGCCGAGATGCTGACCTACGCGCCGACCCTTCGCTCCATAACCCAGGACCGCGGCGATTACCACATGGAGTTCGCCCAGTACTCCGAGGTGCCGATACAGCTGCGGGAGAAGATCATTGCCGCGGCTGCGAAGGACGAAGAGGAAGACGACGAGTAGAATTAGGAATTAGGAATTCTGAATTCGGAATTAAGGACCAGAAATTTCCAACCGCCCTCCTGAAAAAGGGGGGCGGTTTTTTGTCCTTCGGCGGAACTGTCTACAAATCTCGAATGCAATCGGGGGGGGTTACGCGCGGCCTGCGGCTGCGGTGACGCGCCATCGCCAGCGAGTGTCCGATGGCCGGCGATCCCCGACCTCGGTCAGAATCGCTGCCGCCCTCGGGTTCAGGACCCGCCAACGAAACCGCTGCTGCCCTACCTGTAGGGGCGGGATATATCCCGCCCTTTCTCTCAAGGGCGGCACATATGCCGCCCCTGCAGATTCCTAACCTTGTTGTCGTAGGGGAGGGGTTTATCCCCTCCCATCCTTTGCGGGCCGGTCAGAGTTGCGTTGAATCGTCCCCACCACCATGTCATTCCGACCGAGCGAGCGGAGCGAGCGAGTGGAGGAATCTATGGGGTGATGGGGCGGCATTCCGAATTCCGAATTCCGAATTCACAACTGCGTCGAATCGTCCCTACCCCATGTCATCCCGACCGAGGGCCGGATCGACCCGTGCGGAGGGATCTGTGGAGATGGCAGCCAGCACACTCCAGCCCAAATCCATAGATTCCTCGGCTCGCTTCGCTCGCTCGGAATGACAGGAAGTGTGTCATCCCGACCGAGGGCCGGAACGGCCCGAGTGGAGGGATCTATGGGATGGGTGAGCGGATCCGGCATCCGGTATCCGGAATCCAGCATCGAGCATCGGGATGGGTGGGGCGGCATTCCGAATTCAGAACTCCGAATTCCGAATTCACAACTGCGTCGAATCGTCCCACTCCGCGATCTTCGCCAAATA
>RCNC010001838.1_pt1 | contig 15250 bp, 14 predicted proteins | sample 2041301 | NCBI WGS metagenome assembly RCNC01 (sample SAMN09708231, study PRJNA481090) | Marine sediment metagenome, whole genome shotgun sequencing project. | biome: marine sediment; feature: ocean; material: sediment; isolation source: Sewage treatment plant 13A marine sediment (STP13A) ... | reverse complement strand
CACACACTTCTTCTGAAAGGGGGTTGGGTTGGGGTAGTTGTGCTGTGAACTCCCAGCCGAAGAAGCGCGAGGGATTCTTCTCTGCGGCTAGGCTATTGAGGAGAGAGGGGAGGAGCGCGGATGAGATAGAGGGGTGAATCGGTTCCGTTCGTCTTGCGGCCCATAGGTCGCTGCCGAAATCGGCAGATGAGGTTCAAGCAGGTGAAGGATAGGATGGAAAGGAATACAGCGGCAACATGGAACCCGACGGCGCAGAACGCGCACGTCCCTGAGTCATTCCCGTGAGCATGTTCCCCGTGGCAATGGGCCAGGGAGAAGTCTCCTGCCGCCACAAAGAGCAGGACGAAACAGAAAGCAAGGAAGAGACTGGTCTTGGAGGACCGCTGCATGGACAGCATGAAGAACCCGTGTGGTTCGTGGCGAATCGTGTCAGCTTACCGACATGGGTAGGAATATAGCCCTTTCAGTCGGCGAGCGCAACCGTGTTGCAGATGTCCGTTCAGGCACAAAAAAAGGTGTCAGGAACCTTTTCTCAAAAAGAGATTGCCCATCAGCAAAGGCAAGAAAAGGTTCCTGACACCTTTTTGTTGCATTCCTTAGATCGCGTGCCCGCGATATGGCCCTACTCCACGATCTCGCTGCAGGCCCTCTTCCACCGAAGCTGCTCCTGCCAGTCTGCATAGCCGTCGTCCTCCGGCTGCAGGGCCTGTGCCTCGAGGTCCTCGATCTCCTTGCCGAGAGCGGCCGGGTCGAGATCCTCTGCGTACACCGCATCGTCCAGAAGAACTGTCACCCTCTCGCCGGTCACCTCGGCAAACCCACCCGCAGCTGCCATCCGCTTCTCACCCGACTCGTCCCTGTAGGCCAACCGTCCGGCGGTCAGCTCGGCGAGCATGTTCGCGTGACCGGGCAGCACACCGAACTCTCCGAGCACGCCGGGCGCGACCAGCTCTTGGACAGATCCACTGAATAGGGTTCGCTCCGGAGTCACGAGATCCAGAAAGAATGTGTCCGCCATCTTCTATCTCCTTGTCAGGCAATTGCCAACCTGCCTGCTGCAATCAAAGACGCGCTGTAAGCATTTGGCCTTGACCTGTCGGCCTCTAGGCCCTTCCCACACCCCAGGATTCCCGCCTGCGCGGGAATGACGGGGGCTTTTCCGTTTCGCTTCCTGCCGCTTACCGCTCTTCTCGCTTCAGCACTAGTGCTTTGGCACTCTAGGCCATCAGCTTCTCTGCCTTCTCCTGCACCTCATCGATGGTGCCCACCATGTAGAAGGCCTGCTCTGGCAGCTCGTCGTGCTTGCCGTCGATGATCTCCTTGAATCCCTTGACCGTGTCCTCGAGCTTCACGTACCGGCCATGGGTGCCGGTGAATGCCTCGGCCACGAAGAAGGGCTGGCTCAGGAAGCGCTGAATCTTCCTTGCACGGGCCACGAGCATCTTGTCGTCCTCGGAAAGCTCGTCCATCCCGAGGATGGCGATGATGTCCTGGAGGTCTTTGTACCGCTGCAGGATCCGCTGGATCTCTCGGGCAACCAAGTAGTGTTCCATGCCCAGGATCTCCGGGTCAAGGATCCGGGATGTGGAGTCCAATGGGTCCACAGCCGGGTAGATCCCAAGCTCCACGATCTGCCGGGAAAGAACAGTAGTGGCGTCCAGGTGAGCAAAGGTCGTGGCCGGCGCCGGGTCGGTCAAGTCGTCGGCAGGCACGTAGATGGCCTGAACCGAGGTGATCGACCCCTTCTTGGTCGAAGTGATCCGCTCCTGGAGCTCCCCAAGGTCGGTGGACAGGGTCGGCTGGTAACCCACGGCAGAGGGCATCCGGCCGAGGAGGGCGGAAACCTCGGAGTTGGCCTGGGTGAAACGGAAGATGTTGTCGATGAAGAGCAGCACGTCCTGGCCTTCTTCATCCCGGAAGTACTCGGCTACGGTAAGGGCCGAGAGACCCACGCGGGCACGCGCTCCCGGCGGCTCGTTCATCTGCCCGTAGACGAGGGCGGTCTTCTCCAGAACCCCGGATTCCTTCATCTCGATCCAGAGGTCATTCCCCTCACGGGTTCGCTCACCCACACCACCGAACACCGAATACCCACCGTGGTGGGTCGCGATGTTGTGGATCATCTCCATGATGATGACGGTCTTGCCCACACCCGCGCCACCGAACAGCCCGATCTTCCCGCCCCTGGCGTACGGCTCGAGAAGGTCGATCACCTTCACGCCCGTCTCGAGGGCCTGCACCCGGGTGTCCTGTTCTGTGAAGTCCGGCTTCTCCCGGTGGATCGGAAATCTCTTTTCGGTCACGACAGGTCCGGCCTCATCCACGGGCTCCCCGATCACGTTGAGAATCCGGCCCAGCACCTCTTTGCCGACCGGCATGGTGATCCCGGTCCCCGTATCCTTTACGGGCATCCCCCGGACCAACCCCTCGGTCGAGTCCATGGCAATACATCGAACCGTGTTCTCCCCCAGGTGCTGCGCCACCTCGAGGACGAGGTTGTCTTCCTTGTCGTTGATTGACGGGTTCGATAGCGTGAGAGCATTGAAGATGTAGGGTAGATTCCCTGATTCGAACTCCACATCCACCACTGCGCTGATGACTTGGGTAACCTTTCCCACTTCCATGGACTGACTCCTTCTCAGGTTTTTTCGCTTCCTCTTTGTATCCTTTTATTGCAGAGCCTCTGCGCCGTTCACGATGTCCATCAATTCCCTGGTAATCGCTGCCTGCCTGGCCCGGTTGAAGGTGAGGGTGAGCCGGCCGATCATCTCCTTGGCATTGCTCGTCGCGCTGTCCATGGCCGTCATCCTGGCGGCAAATTCGCTGGTCTGCGCCTCGAGCACGATCCAGAAGAGCTGCACCTCCACGTACCGCGGCAGGAGCTTCTCGAGGAGGACCTCGCGGGAAGGCTCATAGATGTAGTCCCCGACCTCCTCAGGTTCGGCGCCTTCCGGCTCCTCTGCTTCCCTTTTCCGGAGGGGCAGGAGGGGGCGGAACGTGGCCCTCTGGGTCATGACCGACTGAAACTGGGTGAACATGACGCCCACCTCGTCCGTCTCGCCGGCAAGAAACGAACCGACCAGATCCTTGGCTATCGGCCGGATCGCCTCGAACTGCGGCGTGCCGGAAAACAGATGGGTCCTCGTTTGTCGAACGGTCACATCCCTGCGCTTGTAAAAGTCCCTCGCCTTCTGGCCGACCAGATAGAGAGAAATCGACTCATAGGCGTCCTTGTTCTCAGCAAGGAAATCCCGGGTCTTCCGGAATACGTTGGTGTTCAATCCGCCGCAAAGCCCCCTGTCCGAACTCACGACGAGCAGATCCATCTTGCGGGGGCCCGGCCGCTCCTCCAGGAGAGGGTGCGTTCCCCCCTCGATCTGTCCGACGAGCTGACCCACCACCTGATTCATCTTGTCCGCGTAGGGACGTGTGCTCTCCAGGGCCTCCTGCAATCTCCGGAGCCTGGCCGCCGCCACCATCTGCATGGCCTTGGTTATCTGGGCCGTCTTCTTTACGCTCTGAATTCGTCTCTGAATATCCCTTAACGTCGCCATTCGGTACCCCTCGAGGTTGATCCAGCTATTTTTCGGCGCCAGGAAGAAGAGGGAAAGACATCACTCCACAATGAAGGTGCTCTTGAATTCTTCGAGGACCTTGCTCAGCTGATCAGCAAATTCATCCGAGATCTTCTTCTTCTCCTTGATCTCGGCAAGGACTTCCGGATGGCGTGACTCGATGAACTGATAGAGCTCAGACTCGTATTTTGCGATCGCCGCCTCGGGATACTCGTCCAAGTACCCGTTCGTCCCCGCGAAGATGAGCAGGACCTGCTGCTCCACGGAAAGAGGCTTGTACTGGGGCTGCTTGAGAACCTGGACGAGCCGCCTTCCCCTTTCGAGCTGGGCCAGGGTCGCCTTGTCGAGATCGCTCCCGAACTGCGCAAAGGCCTCCATCTCGCGGAACTGGGCAAGGTCGAGCCGGAGCGAGCCGGCCACCTGCTTCATCGCCTTGATCTGGGCGTTGCCGCCCACGCGAGAAACGGAGAGCCCCACGCTGATCGCAGGCCTCACGCCGGAGTAGAAGAGGTCGGTCTCGAGAAAGATCTGCCCGTCCGTGATCGAAATCACGTTGGTGGGGATATAGGCCGAAACGTCACCGGCCTGGGTTTCGATGATCGGCAGGGCGGTAAGAGAGCCACCGCCGCGCTCATCGCTCATCTTGGCGGCGCGCTCGAGCAGCCGGGAGTGGACGTAGAAGACGTCGCCCGGAAAGGCCTCGCGGCCCGGGGGCCTGCGGAGCAGGAGCGAGAGCTGCCGGTAGGCCACCGCATGTTTGGAGAGATCGTCGTAGATCAGGAGCGCGTGCTTGCCGTTGTCCCGGAGGAACTCGCCCATCGTGCATCCCGAATAGGGGGCGATGAACTGCAGGGTCGCCGGATCCGAGGCGGTCGCGCTGATCACGCAGGTGTATTCCATCGCGCCGAAGCTCTCCAGCTTGTCAACCACCTGGGCAACGGTGGACTGCTTCTGGCCGATGGCCACGTAGAAACAGAAGACCGGCTGGTCGGTCTCGTGGGTGCTCTTCTGGTTGATGATCGTATCGACGGCGATCGCGGTCTTCCCGGTCTGGCGGTCCCCGATGATCAGCTCCCGCTGGCCCCGCCCGATGGGGATCATCGAATCGATCGCCTTGATCCCGGTCTGCACCGGCTCCTTCACGGGCTGACGAGCGACGATACCCGGCGCCTTGATCTCGATCCGGCGGCTCTCCTTCGCTTCTATGGGCCCCTTTCCGTCCAGGGGCTTTCCGAGGGGATCGACCACACGCCCGATGACGGCGTCGCCCACCGGAACCTCGACGATCCTGCCGGTCCGCTTGACGGTGTCCCCTTCCCTGATGTGGGTCACCTCGCCCAGAACCGTAGCCCCGACGTTGTCTTCCTCGAGGTTCAACACCATCCCGAACAGGTTCCCCGGGAACTCGATCAGCTCCCCAGCCATGACCTTTTCCAGCCCGTAGATGCGGGCAATGCCGTCGCCCACGGAGAGGACAACTCCGGTTTCGCTGTACTCGACCGTCTTCTCGTAGTCTGCGATCTGCTGCTTGATGATTTCGCTAATCTCTTCTGCACGGATTCCGACTGCCACGGCTATTCCCCTTTCATGCTCTCTTTTAGGGTCTCAAGCTGGGTCCTGACAGAGCCGTCAAAAACCATCCCTTCGACCTTGCATACAACTCCCCCAAGGATCTCCCGATCCTCCGACCAATCAAGGATTATCTCTTTCTGGAACCTCTGTTCCAGGGCTTTCCGGATTGCCGCAACCTCCTCGTCTTCGAGCCTCTGGGCCGTCACCAGCCGGGCGCGCAATCGGCCCGCCAGCGAGTCCTCCAGGCGCCGATAGGCAGAGTAGATGGCCGGCAGGTACCGAATTCTCTCCTTGTCCACGAGAAGTTGCAGGAAATTCGAGCAGATGGTTCCCAGCCCCATCTTTCCGACGACATCTCTCAGGATGGCCTTACGCTTCTTCCGGTCGTGAATCGGGTCGCAGAGGACCTTTCTCAGGATCTCGTTCTCCTCGAAAAGGTCCAAGAAATCCCCGACCCCCTGCCCGATCTCCTGCCACGTGCCCTGCTCTTGCCCAAGCGCAATCAGTGCCTTGGCGTATCGCCTTCCGATGACTTCCTCTTTCACTGGACCTCTCCGATCTTGTCGATGTAGGTCTTAACCCAGTTTCGCTGATCTTCCGGTGTCGCTGCCTTCTTAACAGCATCCGCTGCCATTTGCGCAGCAAGCTCTGCCGCCTCTCTTCGCAGTTCCTGCTTTGCCAGCTCCACCTCATGCTTGGCCGTCAACTCTCCCTGCTGAACGATCTTCTCAGACTGTTTCTTTGCCTCTTCGACGATCGACTCCCGCTCCTTCGCCGCATCCCCCTTGGCGAGCTCCATGATCTTGCCGATTTCGTCGTCCAATTGGACGACCCGAGTCTGGTACTCCAAGTACTTGTCCTCGGCAGCCTTCTTGGCCTTGGCCGCCTCTTCCATGGCCGTCTGGATCTCCAGACTCCTCTTTTCGAAGCTCCCCGCAGCGTTTTTGCGGTAGACGTAGAGCAGGAGACAGGCGAGGAGGATGAAGTTGACGATCTGAAAGATCATCGCCTTGCCAAAATGGACCTCATGATGCTCCTCTCCACCACCGCTCGCCCAGGCAACGGGGCCTGCCACGGCAAGAAGGGCCACGGAGATCAGGATGGCAAACGAAATCCTCATGAGCCAAGCCTCGTGCCGAACCTTTCTTCTGCTGCATTTCTTCGCGCTCACGAAACCGGCCTCCCCAATAGCTTCTCGGTCAGTGTCCGGGACAGTCCGGCCGCCTCTTCGCGCAACCGGCCCCTCGCCTCTGTGCTCTCCTGCTGGATCTCCGATCGAATGCCCTCGAGGATCACCTGGGCCTCCTGGCGGCCCTTGCCCAGGATCTCCCTCTCCACCCCTCTGGCCTCCTCCCGACGCTTTGCCCTCTCCTGCTGGGCCTGGCTCCTGGCGTCGGCGATCTTTGCCCTGTAGCTAGCGTCGAGTCGACCGCTCTCCGCATCGAACCTTTGCGCCTCTTGCTCCGACCCCTCGATCCGCTCGCTGCGCCCCTTCAGGACCTCTGAAATCGGGGTCAGAATGAATGACTTGATCACGTACAGGGCGACCAGGAAGATGACCGCCTGAATGAGGACCGAATAATTCGGCGGGTACCCTATCATCTGTTCCATGTTCATCGTCTGCTCCCCAAGCCTCTGCTCGCTTGTCGCTAATGAATGATCAATGTGTAGAGCCTGTTCAGCTCCTCCGCCGAGGAGTACCGGATCTGTATCTTTCCGCCCTCTTTCCCTGTCTGGATCTTCACCCGGGTGCCGAAGTGCTGACAGAGTTCATCCTGCAGGGTCTGCATGTCCGGATCGAGAGGGGCCGGGGGCTTTTCCTTCCCGGCCTTTCCCTCCTTCATCTCATGAACACGCTTCTCTGCCTCCCGGACCGAAAGCCCTTTGTCCTTGATCAGGGCCCACAACTTGAGCTGCATGACCTCCCGATCAAGCGCCAGGATTGCCCGGGCATGTCCCGAACTCAGCCGCCCCACGGCGATATCCTCCTGGATCTCCCGGGGAAGCTGCAGCAACCGCACCGTGTTTGCTACGGAGGAGCGATCCTTGCCCACCCTTCGAGCGAGTTCCTCCTGGGTAAGCTCGAGCCGATCCAGCATCTGCTTGTAGGCCCTGGCCTCTTCGATCGGGTTCAAGTCTTCCCGCTGGATGTTCTCCAGGACCGACAACTCGAGACGGTCCGATTCCTCGGCCTCCCGTATGAGGACCGGCACCTCCTCGAGGCCCGCCTTCTTGGCAGCCCGCAGACGCCTCTCCCCTGCGATGAGCTCGTAGCGATTCCCCACCTTACGAACCAGCAAGGGCTGCAGGACGCCCTTCTCCTTGATCGTAACCGCGAGGGATTCCAGGGATTGCTCGTCAAAATGTTTCCGCGGTTGGTCCGGATTGGGCCGGATCTGTTCCACGGGACACAGAAAGGACCCTCTCGGCCCCCCCCCTTCCTCACCGCCTGTCGGTATGAGCGCGTTGAGGCCTTTTCCCAGTGCCTGTTTCTTGCTCATTCAAGTCTCTTTTAGGTCTCTTATGAATACGAACACAAGAATTCTTTGGCCAACTCCAGGTAGCTCTCTGACCCCTTGCACCCTATATCGTAGAGTATTACAGGCTTTCCATGGCTCGGGCTTTCACTCAGCTTGATGTTTCGGGGAATGACCGTCTGGAAAACCTTTTTCGGAAAATGCTTCTTCACCTCCTCGGCCACCTGGTGAGAAAGGTTGTTCCTGCCGTCGAACATCGTAAACAGGATGCCCTCGATCTCGAGACGCGGGTTGAGCGTGTCCCGCGTGAGCTGGATCGTGTGCAGCAGCTGTCCGAGGCCCTCCATCGCATAGTACTCGCACTGGATGGGGATCAGGATCGAGTCCGCGGCCGCAAGGGCATTGATGGTAAGGAGGGTCAACGAAGGGGGACAATCCACGAGGATATATTCATATGTCCCCTTGATCTCCTCCAGGGAGTCTCGAAGAATCCTTTCTCGGTTCTGTAAGTCTACGAGCTCCACCTCTGCTCCGAACAGCTTGGTATTGGCCGGGACCAGGTCAAGATAGACAAGCGACGTCTTCTGCGTCACCTCTTTGAGGCGCTTCGTCCCGAGCAGCACCTCGTAGACGGTCGCAGGGAGGGCGTTCTTGTCAATCCCAAGGCCGCTGGTTGAATTCCCCTGTGGGTCGAGATCCACGAGAAGCGTCTTCTTCTCCGCAGCGGCCAGGGTCGCGGATAGGTTAAGGGCCGTAGTGGTCTTACCAACCCCACCCTTTTGATTCGCTACGGATACGATCCTGCCCATGGACAAATCGGCACCTTCGGGGAGCTTTCAGCAGGCGCTCACAGAAAGAAGAGTTTTTATCATAAACGACCGAGAAAGACAAGTGGGGCGCGGGAAATTGGGGGTATGTTTCACGTGAAACAGTCGGTTTTCAGCGAATCAAGACAAGGTTTCTCGTCCGGTCGTGGCCGGGCAATCGGTAGGGAGCGACCTGAACGACGCGACGTCCCTGGGTTATGGCCTCCTCCTGCAATTCTGCCCTCTGTCCTTCGTCGATTACCCCCATCATCAGGAGGATCGTTCCTCCGGGCTGCAAGATTCCCTTTCCCAGCCTGAGGACCTCGGCCGCCGCAAGGGCCGCTCGCGTGATGATGCCGTCGAAGGGCCGGTTGGCATATCTTGCGTTGATCTCCTCGTCCCCCAGCCTCCCCCAGATCACCTCGATTCCCTCCAGATCGAGTCGGTCGACGACGTGCTGGTTGAAGGAGGTCTTCTTTCTCCGCGCCTCGAGTAGCGAAACGAAGATATCCGGCCTGAAAACCTTGATCGGGATCCCGGGCAACCCTCCCCCGGTCCCGACATCCAGAAGCCGGTGCACGCCCGAAAGGTGGCCCAGGGGAGCCAGGGCATCCAGAACGTGTCTCATGAGGACTTCTTCCGGCCCCTTGGCAGCGGTGAGGTTTATCTTCTCATTCCACCGCAGGAGCTCTGTCACGTAGGTCCGGATCTGCTCGATTTGAAGGGGGGTAGGTTCTACGCCGAAGGTGGGGGCATGGCGCAGGAATTTCTGGAGAGCGTGGTCGGTGGCTTCGGGGGTCTGATGGTTCCTCGCCTTTTCCACCCGTCCCCCCTGGCTATTAGCTGTTAGCCTTTAGCTCTTAGCCCACCCCCACCCGGGGGCAATGGCGGGGAGCCAATAGCTAAAAGCTAAGAGCTAACAGCTGATTCTTTCTGAATCTCATCAACCAGAGCATCGATGTAACTCTCAAGCTCCTCAAAACATGTAACATACGCCTGCTTCGGCCGCCCGTAGGGGTCCCGAATGGGCAAATCGATTCGCCTGTCCTGCGCCCCGTAATGGCTCAACATCCGGGTCTTGGCCAGGCCGTCCGGCACCAGGTCGAGCACGCCCTGGAGATGCTCCATCTCCATGGTCAGAACCAGGTCGCTCTCTTCTATCATATCTCCGGTCAGCCTTCGGGCCACATGGCCGGAAAGATCAATCCCCCTGTCCGAACACACCTTGATTGCATGTTTGGCTGCCGGTTCCCCCTCAAGCCCCCAGGTCCCTGCAGAAGCGACCCGGCTTCCCTCCAGGCCTTCCTTCTTCATTCGATCCCTCAGGATTCCCTCGGCCATCGGGCTCCTGCAGAGGTTGCCCGTGCACACGAAGAGGACGGATTGCGTTCGTTTCAGTCTCATGCTGTTCCCTTCTTTCTCTTCAGCCGACTCAACCTCTTGTCCAGGTCCGCCCTGACCCGATCCTCTTCCGGGCCCACCCTTTCCAGGGCATGCAGCACCAGGCCTATCGCCTGGTCGTACTCCCTGGTTCGATGCTCCAGGTGCTTCGCAATCTCCACACAGCAAGCAAGGAACCCGTAGCCCTCCCGCTCGACGAGGCCTTTCCATATACGAACCGCATCTTCGAACCTCCCGCCCCGCCTGTGTTGCATTGCCAGATGGAAAAGGGCCCTGTCCTTCTCCTGGTGGGAGGGGCCTTGGCTGGAGGCCGCTTCAAAGAATTCCGTCCCCATGCCCTGGATCCCCTGCTTTTCGTAGTATTTTCCCACGGAAAACAGGTTGGTCCGGGCAGGGTCCTTCTCCTTCAGGCTCTCGTCCATATGGACGGCCAGGGCCGTCATGGTCAACACATCCATGGTGTTGTGGTACACGATGCGGTCCATATCCCGGGCATCCCCATCGTGCACGTAGCGAAAGTAGGTCCGGGGAATCTGATCGCCCGCGATGTCCTGTCCCTCCCTGGCAACACCGAGCCGCTCGCGCTCGATCGTCTCCAGCCTGCAATCCTCCAGGCGATCATACCACAACCGCCTCGCAGGATATAAGAGGTCCCAGGAGGCCTTTTCCCGCAAAGTCTCGGGCTGTGAGCACATCATGAAGCGCACCTCCAGGAGGGGGATGTCAAAGGTCTTTCCGTTGAACGTAACGAGGTGCCGGAAGGGCGCCATGATCTGCTGGGCACGGCAGAGAAAGGCGGGCTCCTCGTCGAAATCCCTCAGGAAGAGCTGGTGGATGTGGTATGTCCCCTCTCGGAAGTATCCCAGGCCGATCAGGAAGCCATACGTCCCGGTCCCGAGCGAAAGCCCGGTCGTCTCCAGATCCATGAAGAGGAAGTCCTCGGCCTGCGCATCAAGGCCATCCACGCCTCCGCAAAACAGCCCCAGGGCCTCCATGTCCACATCACGAAAGGCGCCGATGCGGTGGTCGCCATGTCGAAAGCTCTCTCGGTAAGCGGTCTTGACCTCGTAGCAGACGCCGAGCGGGGTCGACACCTCCCTTCCCTGAAGCACTTCCTTGAGCCGGGGAGGCCTGGCCCTTTCCGACGCTCCATCCCGAGGGACCGGTCGCCGGGAACTTCTTTGTTCGATCCTTTCGAGTTGCTCCCGTATAGAAGCAGGTTTCGAGGCGGGAACCCCTTCGGGCGCGTCATCTGCGCTGCACCCTGTCTTGCGTGTCGCGCCGTAGGCTCGCTGGAGGCGCCTCAGCCTCTCCCTGAGATCATCCACTTCAGCAGCCTCACTGCGTCCTGCTTCGCCTTTTCACCCACTGCCCCGGGCGGCCCCACGCAAGAGGGACATCCATTGGAACAACCACAGCGCTCCACCACAGACAGGGTGCCAGTGAGCAGTTCGTCTCTCCGGGAGAAGAGGTACGAGCTCAGCCCAACACCCCCTGGGTAGGCATCGTAAAGGAAGAGTGTCGGCTGAAACCCCCGGTCCCAGGTCTCATGGAAGGGCATCCCGTCTCCGCTGACGGGCGGGTGATCCAGCCGAATACGGTCCGTTTCTGCCGGGAAGAACCACTGGAGGTACGGATCCCCGATGCATTTGCCGAGATCTCTCGTCTCGCACATCAGGAGGAAAGCGGCCATGTGCTGCATGGCGTAGCCCGCCCCTGCCAGGGCCTCCAGGAGTTCCTGAACGGAAAGCCCAATCTCGTGGGCTTCCTCCGGCGGCACGGTAATCCAGAACCCCGTGGTGTGCATCTCCTGGTCCGGCAGGGAGACCTCCCCGTATCCGAGGTTCTCCACGGAGTAGAACTTCAATTTCTTGAACCCTGCCACATGGTTCACCACATGCACCTCTCCCTCCTGAAACCGGGATCCCCCTTTCTGCCCCTCCTCCGGATCGGACTCGAAGACATCCAGGATCTTCAGGTGGGTGTAGAGCACCGCCTCCGTGTAATAGTCTGCCGTAACGGGCGTTACATAGGCCTTCCGGTTGTCGTGGTCCAGCTCCTCGACCTGATACTGTTGGCTTTCCACCATATAGATGGCGCCAGGGTAGATGGTGAGGGGCGCGCTTTCGAAATCCACCTCTGCCACGACCTGATTCCCTGTGGACCGGTCCAGGACAACGAAATTCTCGGCCGCCACGCTGCGCAGGCTGATCCGGTTGGCCGGGTAGCTGTCCTCGGCCCAGTACCAGCTGTCTCCAAGCCTCCTGAGCACACGTTTCTCGGCCAGAAAGTCCAGGATCTCCTCGAGCTCCGCTTCTCCGAACGTTTCGCCCCTCTGGAAGGGCAACTCAAAGGCTGCACACTGGATATGGCTCAGCAGAATCGTGAGGTTCTCCGGGTTCATGCGGGCATTCTCCGGCGATCTACCGAAGAAGTAGTCCGGATGACGAATGATGAACTGGTCCAGCGGCGTGCTCCTGGATACGAGCACAGCGCAGGACAGGCCCGTCTTCCTCCCGGCCCTGCCCGCCTGCTGCCAGGTGCTCGCGATAGAGCCGGGGTACCCGCTGAGGATACAGGCCTCCAGGCTCCCTATGTCCACACCCAACTCCAGGGCATTCGTGCTCACAACGCCCTTGATCTTGCCCTCCCGGAGTCCCTTTTCGATCTCCCGCCTCAAGTTGGGTAAGTACCCGCCCCGGTACCCCCGTATCTTCTGCTCCTCGCCCGTTCCGGGCTTCCGGAACAGGTCCTTCAGGTATTTTGTCAGGACCTCTACGTTGAGCCTTGTGGTGGTGAAGACGATCGTGGAGATCTCGTTCCGGAGAAACTCGCCTGCAATCCTCTGGGCCATCGAAAGGGCCGACGTCCGCAACCCGAGCGCCTTCTGTACCACCGGCGGGTTGACGAAATAGAATCGCTTCTCCCCCTGGGGCGCACCGTTCCTGTCGATGAGCTGCACCTCCCTTTCGACCAGCCTGTTCGCAACCTCCTGCGGGTTCGCGATCGTGGCGGAGCAGCAGATGAACTGTGGCGTCGAACCGTAATGCCGGCAAACCCTGTGGAGACGGCGCATCACGTTGACCATGTGGCTCCCGAACACGCCGCGGTACGTGTGCGTTTCGTCGATCACGACGAACGAAAGGTTCCGGAAGAATTCGTTCCATTTCGTGTGGTGCGGAAGGATCCCTGCGTGCAGCATGTCCGGGTTCGTGATGACCACATGGGCCTTCTTGCGTATCGCCCTGCGAATGTCACCGGGGGTGTCCCCGTCGTAGGTGTAGGCCTTCACGGCTGCCTTAAAGCCACGAACCAGGCCTTCGAATTCGGCAAGTTGGTCCTGGGCAAGGGCCTTCGTGGGAAACAGGTACAGGGCCCGGCTCGTTCGGTCCTTGTCGATGGCGTCGAGAACGGGCAGGTTGTAGCAGAGGGTCTTTCCGGAGGCCGTGGGGGTGACGACGATCAAGTCTTCCCCGCCCTTGGCCCTTTGGAAGGCTTCGGCCTGATGAGAGTAGAGGTTCCTGAATCCCCTCTCGCTCAGGGCCGTCTTCAGCTCATCGGAAAGGCCATCGGGGAAATCGACGTATTCTCCGGGACGGGGCGGCAGACATACCTTAGCGGTGAGGCAAGGAGAAAAGAACTTCGCATTCTCAAGGGTCTCGAGGACCTTGGAGAGGTCGCGCCTTTTCATCTAGCCTCTTTCGTTTCGATTGTGCCGGCCCTGTCCGGAAACCGTTCTCGGATCTCTTGGCGGACTCCCACGGATTCCTGCTGGCGGTCCAGTTTCTTCAGGCAACGCGCCTGGTGGAGCAAGCCGTCAAAGGTCCACTCGCTCTCCGGATAATGCTCAAGGAGGAATCGGAAGTCCTTTTCCGCGGTCTCCCAGTCTTCCTCCAGGAAATGAGTGAACCCGATCTGATAGGCTGCGCTGTCGGCGTACTCCCCCTGCGGGGCCTCCCTGCAGATCCTCTCGTAGACCTCGACCGCCTGATTCGAGTCCCCCATCAGGAAGTAGCAGCGCCCAACCTCATACAGGGAGGGGGAAACATCCCGACCGGCTCTCCTCTCCAAGTCGATGACCCGGAGGTACTGGGCAATGGCCTGGGGGTATTGCCTCAGCCGTGTCGCATAGTTTTCCGCGAGGCTTCGGTGGGCCTGCAAACAGAAAGGGCTCTCCGGGTAAAGTGCAATCAGGCGGTGAAACAGCTGAATGGCTCGTGGATAGTCCGTGAGGTAATAGGCATAGATGAAACCTGCCTTGTACAGGCTTTGCGCTGTCTTTGGATGCTTGGGCTGCTGGAAGCCGAAGTGCTCATAGCTCTGGGCAGCCAGCCCATACATCTTCCTCTGCCAGAACTGCTCGGCCTTCCTGTATTCTCGATCGCTGTCAGAGCCGCTGCATCCTGCCCCTGGCAAACAGCCAAGGATGACCCCGAAGAGAATGGAGACAGCGAACTGCATCCTCTTTCTATTCTTCGCTTTCGTCCTTTTCTTCGAGTCTTGCGAAGCTGACAAGCTTTTCACTCTCCTTGAGAACGATCAGTCTGACGCCCTTCGTGTTCCTGCCGATCACCGGGATCTGCGAGGCCTTCATTCGGATGATCTTCCCGTCGCTGGAGACCATGATCAGCTGATCTTCGTCGGTCACCTGCTTCATCCCGACGACTTGGCCGTTCCTCTCATCCGTCTTGATCGTAATGGTTCCCTGGCCGCCTCGGGTCTGTCTTCGATACTCCTCGGTGCGCGTTCTCTTCCCGTATCCGTTCTCAGTGACCGTCAACAGGGTCGCGTCCGGGGTCACCACCTCCATTCCCACCACTTCGTCGTCCCCGACCAGGCGAATGCCCTGAACACCCCTGCTCACTCGCCCGACAGACCTCGCACCCTTTTCTGAGAAGCGGATCAGTTTTCCCATCCTCGTCCCGAGCACGATGTCCTTTTCGCCGTCCGTGATCTCGACCCCGACCAGTCCGTTCGCAATGATCCCACCCGTCCTCGGGTGACTGTAGGCCGAAAGAACGCTCTTCTTGATGATCCCCTTCCTCGTGGCCATGACCAGGTACAGGTCCTCGGTGAACTCCCTGACGACCAGCGAGGTGTGCACCGTTTCACTGTCTTTCAGTTGCAGAAGGTTGACGATCGACCTTCCCTTGGCTGCCCTGCCGGCCTGTGGGATCTCGTGCACCTTGATCCAGAACACCCTGCCCCTGGAGGTGAAGATCAAGAGATAGCTGTGTGTGGAGGCGACGAACAGCTTGGAAACGAAATCGTCCTCTTTGGTCGACATCCCGACCTTGCCCTTGCCTCCCCTGAGCTGAGCGCGGTACAGGGTGACCGGGTTCCGCTTGATGTAGCCCGTGTTGGAGACGGTGACCACCATTTCCTCTTCCACGATCAGGTCTTCCGGCTCGATCTGGTC
>RCNC010001609.1_pt1 | contig 15251 bp, 10 predicted proteins | sample 2041301 | NCBI WGS metagenome assembly RCNC01 (sample SAMN09708231, study PRJNA481090) | Marine sediment metagenome, whole genome shotgun sequencing project. | biome: marine sediment; feature: ocean; material: sediment; isolation source: Sewage treatment plant 13A marine sediment (STP13A) ... | reverse complement strand
TAGGTGTACCCCCGGATCAGCGCAAAGGCATAGATGACCACCGGGTCCCAGCCCACAAACACCATCTCGTGCAAAAAACTGGTGAAAAACACGGCCTGGGCGAGGTTGGCTTCCCCGAAGCGGAAGTGCCGGGCCAGCAGCACGAACACCAGGTTGATGAAGGCGAGCTCATCCCACACCCCGATGAAGTTGCAGCCCCAGAAAAGGCGCCACATGGCCTCGGTCCGGGGGCCCTCCAGCGGCAACGGCCAGCTGTGGTGCAGCGTCGGGGTCAGGACGTTGAAGTACAGCCACATGAACCCGAAGGCCAGCACGAACCCCCCCGGCAGCCACAGCCACATCTTGAGCGACCAGCGGCCGCGGAACCAGCTGTAGTCCAGCGGTTGGCCGATCCAGTACTTGGCCAGCAGGGCGGGAATCAGCAGGATCCCGATACCCAGCATGACCATCAGCTCAAGCACGTGGGGGTCGCCGGTGTCGCCGTCGATGCGGGTGAAGAACAGCACCACGATCACGTAGGCGAGGATCACCGAGGTCTTCCACCAGGTGCCGACTCTTTCCCTTCGCCACGCGATGAAAAGACTGGCGGCCATCAAGGGCCATCCGAACACGTGCCAGGGGGCAGGGCCCAGACCGCCGTGCGATTTCAGCCCGATGATGAACACCATGGCTGCGGCCATGAGCCACAGGCTGGTTCTCTTGGCAGGGGTGGCTGTGACAAGGGGGGTGTCAGTCATCACTTTCGATTTCCGCGTCTTCTTCGATGACGCCGTTGCGGCCCAGGACATGTTCATCGAACCAGTCCAGGAGCTGGTTGTAGTAGAAAACCTTGTTTTCCGGATGACGGATGCCGTGGCCCTCGTTCTCGAAACGGATGAACCGCGACGGCACTCCGCGTGACTGAAGGGCCGAGAACCACATCTCCGCGCCGGCGACCAGGCAGCGGTAATCCTGCAAACCCTGGCTGATCAGGGTCGGGGTGTTCACTTGGTGGACACGCTCCGAAGGCGAGTTGGCGAGGTAGACCGGACGGGCTTTCGGATCCCACGGCTTGCCCATGAACTCCCATTCGGGGAACCATTTTTCGTCGGTCATTCCCCAGAACGCGATCTGATCGAGGAACATGCGGTCCAGGGCGGCGGCTCGGAATCGATCGGACTGGGTGGTGAGTGCCGCCCCCAGGTGCCCCCCGTAACTGCCTCCCATCACGGCCAGACGATCGGGATCGGCCCAGCCTTCGGCGATGGCCTGGTCCAGACTGGCCATCACTTCGCGTCCGGGGCGATGGACCCAGTCACCCCGCACCCCCTTCCGGAACTCGTGTCCGTACCCCATGCTGCCGGTGGGATTGGCGATCACCACGCCGTAACCGAAGCGCGGCAGGATGTGGAACTCGGGCAAAAAATACCCGCCGTACATCCACTCGGGACCGCCGTGGATGCTCAGCACCACCGGCACCCGCTCCCCTTCGTCCAGGTCTTCGGGTTTGAAGTACCAGCCTTCGATGGTCCGGCCGTCCACGATCACCTGGAAGGGCTCGGGCTCGATCAGCCCCACCCGGTCGCGCCATTCCGCATTCGGATCCATGATGATCCGCGGATGGTGAGGCCCCATGATCTTCTCGGCCAGGTCGACCAGAAACAGGGCGCTCGGCAGCGTCTGTCCCGACCCTTGAAGGACCACCCAGTTGTTGGCGATCCTCACGTCCCAGAAATCGTGGCCCCAGTCGGTCAGCTGTTCGCTGGTGTCGCCCTGCAGGCGGTACAGGTCCAGGCAGCCGTGGTTGGCGCCCAGGACGTAGAATTTCCCGTCGGCTTCGGTCCAGCGGAAGAACAGGCGGTCGAAACCGGTGCCGTGCAGAGCCATCTTTCCGGTATCCCCGGCCGTGGGCGTGACCACGGCGATCACGTTGGGGGCGCTCTCCCAGATCGGGTAGGTGGCGCGCATGTAGGCGATGGCGTCGTCCCTGAACCAGCGGGGTAACCGGTCGGCCCCGGGGTTTTCGGTCAGGCGGCGGAGTTCCCCGCCCTCGCGAGCGACGACCCAAAGGTCCGAATTCAGGTTCCAGCCCAGATCGGCCCGGGCCTTGGCCTCGACCACCAGATGGCGGCTGTCGGGGGACCAACTGAACGACCTGACATCCAGCTCGGCGTCGATGACACGCCGCGTCTCCCCGTTGGCCAGATCCATGGCGAACAGTTGCTGCAAGGTGCCTTCCCGGAAACCCTGGTCGAGATGGCGGTACCCTATCCCGTCCGCGACAACGTAACGGCCCCGCCTGCCCTCATACGGGCCAACCTCTGCGGAACCCACCCAAGCCAGGGCCGACCCATCGGGGGACCAGACCAGACTGCCAAAATCGCCGGACTTGGCACTGATTTTCCGGCGGGTAGCCCCGTCGGCCTCCATGAGCCAGATATCGGTTTCCCCATCAGTGGTGCGCAGGTAGGCGATCGCTTCACCGTCCGGGCGCCAGACCGCACCCAGGGAACGATCCTCGGGGGTGAACAACACCAGATCGTCGCCCGCCGCCAGATCGCGCCGGTACAGGGTGGCCCGGTTTTCCGCCAGCTCCTGATCCCAAGCGGTGACGCTGTACAAAAGGAATCGCCCGTCCGGGGAAAGGTCGGACACAGACACCGACTTCATGGCCAGGATGTCCTCGGGGATCATGGCGTCGGCCCGGTCGGGCCCGAGCAGCAGCCCCGCCAGCAGGACGACGACCACCACCAGCACCGCCCGCAAATCGCGCTTCCTGCTCATTCGGCCGGCTCCAATCTCAGGAAAAAGAAGATGGCGAGGGCATAGAATCCGACAATCAACCACAGCTTGGCCAGCCAGAACTCGAACCGGGTGAGATCGCTCAGCATCAGGAGGGTCGAGGTCTGGCTGCCGAAGAAGATCCCGCAGGCGGCGATCAGCAGGACCCTGGTCATGGGAACCTTCAACTCCGCGCCGCATTCCGGACACAGGGCGCCCCACATGGAGCGGGCCCGGCGACCGGGGCCGAGAATCTGGCGCAGAGCCTCGCGCCAGGGAAAAACGAAACCGCAGGTCGGGCATTTGGGATTGTTCAAGGTCCGGGCATCCCCCTGGCGTCACGCGACGGGTTTCGGTGCGGCGGCATCATGATCGATCCTCACGGGGAATTGAAGAATATTCGGCCCGGGATTGCCAGTTTCATTTTTCAGCCCGGATTAATCTGTTATGATCCGCCGGGAATCGACGGAACGATTCCCATCACCGGATCGGTCAGGAAGGGAAAGCAATGATCCCCATCTGGTTCCAGGGCAAACTCACCTCCGGACGCCCTGCTTTGGCCTTGTCTTTGATATTTTTAGTCATTTCCGGCGCCGGCTGCGGCGGCTCCTCAGGGACCGGACCCGCAGGCGGGCTCACCACCAATGAAGTCGACCTGTGGCCCGCAGGGCAGGGCAGCGGTCTGGCCTCCGCCCGCGAAGGCTGCGACGTATTGTCCGCCCAAGCCCGGCCCGGCGGGGATTTCATCTTCGCCCTGACCGATTCGGTCCAACCCGGGCGGGCCCCCATCCCCCACAATCACTCCGAACGGGTGGTGTTCGCCCAGCTCTACGAAACCCTGGTCCAGGTCGATTGCGCCGGCAACCTGAAACCCGGCCTGGCCGAACTCTGGACCTGCACCCAGGACAGCACCGTCTGGGTCTTCACCCTCCGCGAAGGCGCGCGGTTCTGGGATGGCTCTCGGGTCACTTCGGACGCCGTGCTCGACTCCTGGTCCGACAATCAGGACTGCCCCGCTGTCAGCGGCCGAACATCGCCCTGGACCTGGCTCAACGCCCGCGCGGAGTCGGTGACCCTCCTGGACGCCCGGCGTTTGGCCGTCCAGTTGCCCGAACCCCATGCCCGCTTCCCCATGCTGATGGCGCACCCGGCCACCGCCGTGGCCGCCCGACGCCCCGGCTGGACCTGGCCCGTGGGCAGCGGTCCCGCGCGGCTGCGGGCCTCGGATCCCGCCCCGTTGCCGGATCTGGAATGCCTACCCAACCAGAACCATCCCGCTGCGCCGGCCTGGAAGACTCTGACCTTCAGGATCACCCCGGGCACCGACCCCCGCGACCTGGTCTCCACCGACATGGATCTGACCCTGGTGCACGGCCTGGCTGCTGTGGGCTTTTTTGACGACGCCCCGGGCTTTCACGCGGTCCCCCTTCCCTGGACCAGATTGTATCTGCTGGTCTGCCCTCCGAATCTCAACCCGACCGGCTCCGGCCGCTGGATGCGGGCCGCGGCTGACCTGGATGCGGGTCGGGACGTGACCGCGGTGTCGGCCCGGTCCTGGCCCCACATCACCTTCCCCGCCGGGGGCCAGGACGGCTGCCCTCAACTGAGCGGTCCGGTCACCGGCTCCGGCAGCGCGCGCCTGGACTGGAACCTGGCCGAAAAGAATCTGGATGAAAACGTGGTCGCCTATCCCGCGGCGGATCCCGGGGCCCGGGATCTCGCCCACCGGATCGGTGCCCTCGCCGGCAGCCCGGTACGCACCGTCCCCTTGCCCCGCGGCGGCACCGAATTCGCCCTGCAGTGGCAGATGGCCGGCGCCTTCATCCTTCCGGTGGACCAACAGTATCCCACGGGCTGTCTGCAGATGGCTGTACTTCTGGGTAAGGCCCCCTGGCTTCAGGAAGCGGCCCTGGACCGGCCCCACCAACCGGTTGAGACCCTGGCGGGAGCCGACCGAGTCGCCAACAACTCGGGCGGGTCGGCGTCGGCGTCGCTGACTGATCGGGACCTGGTCCGTCCCCTCGGCCTGAGCAGGGCCTGGCTGATCGCGCGGGGTTCGGTGGCCGGGCTGGAACTGGCCTTTGACGGCACGCCCATGCTCGCCGGCCTGGGAATTTCTGCCACCGCGCCCGCGGGCGAAGCCACACCATGAATCTTCGCGGGCAGATCCTCCTCGGATCGATCGCCCTGGCGGTCCTGCCCCTGGTCCTGGTCATCATGACCATCCGCTCCGGCGTGCAGGATCGTTTCACCGATTTGGACACCGCCCGGGTGGACGACCAGATAGGCATCGTAAGGGACGACCTGGACCGGCAGAGCCGTGAGGTCGCCACCCTGCTGGACAAGCTGGCCGAGACCATCGCCCAGGACAATGACTTCCGCCTCGGCACCGTCGGCGGTCGCGAAGACCTTCGCGGCTATGTGCTGGATTTCGCTCCCCGGCAGATGTCGGTCATGGACCTGGACATGCTGCTGATCCAGGACGATGACGGCCGCACCGTCAGCAGCGGTCATTTCCGGGGCGCCTACGGAGAGTTGGATCCCCAGCTGCCCACTCTGCTGGCCCGAGCGCGGGGCGGCCAGGCCCTCGTCGCGACCCGCAATCCCGAAGAACCTTTTCTCGCGTTGGCCCGTTCCCGACCCGTGACCCTGGGTGGGCGCACCTTCCATCTGACCGGAGGCGACCGCCTGGACGAAGAGCGGCTCGCCAGCCTGAACCGCGACGGTGACCTGGCCCTGGCCGTGGTCTGGCCCCAGGGATCCTTCGCCACCACCGAAGACCTGACCGCACGGCTGGCCGAAAACCGACCCGTGCTGGACACCGAATACCGGCTGCGTCGCGAGGGCACGATCGTTCGGTCGGAACATCTGCCCCTGATCCTCGATGGCCGGCTGGACGACGCCTGGCTGCTCGTGACCCACGACCGCGCCTCGCTAAACAACCTGTTGTGGGACATGAACTTGAAAATGGGCGCCATACTGCTTCTGGCCGTGGTTGTTTCGGTGATCATGGCCGTCATCATGGCCGGTCGCATCAGCCGCCCCTTGCGGGATCTGGCCGACCGCACCGTCGATCTCGACCTCGACAACCTCGACGTGGACTTCTCCTCCAGACGCAAGGACGAGGTCGGCCGCCTGACGCGGCTGCTCGGAGACATGACCGGCCGGATGCACGAAAGCGTCAAACGCCTGCGCCGGGCCGAGCACCAGGCCACGCTGGGCGAGATGTCGCGCCAGGTGAACCACGACATCCGCAACGGCATCACTCCCTTGCGCAACGTCATGGGGCATCTGACCCAGGTGGCCGAAAATGAGCCCGGCCAGCTGAACGAAGTGTTTGGCGAGCGCCGGGAAACCCTGGAGGGGGGTCTGGAATATCTCGAGGATCTGGCCACGCACTACGCTCGTCTCAGTCCTGGCCGAACCCCACAGGCCTGCCGTCTCTATGAATTGGTCGCCGAGGCCATGGCCGATCCCGCGGCGGCGCCCGACACCAAGCTGGTCAACAACGTGCCCGGCAACCTGCCGCCGATACTGGCCGACCCGGTCAGCCTGCGGCGCATCTTCGACAACCTGATCCGTAACGCCCTGGAAAGCCTGACCGAGGGGCGGGGTACCGTCACGGTCGACGCCGCCGTCGACGAGGACCCCAACCTCGAGGAGATGCGGATCCTGGTCAGCGTGAGCGACACCGGCGAAGGCATCCCGCCGGAAAACCTCGACGCCATCTTCACCGATTTCTTCACCACTCGCGATGGCGGCACCGGCCTGGGCCTGAGCAACGTCCGCCGCCTGGCCGCCGACTGCGGGGCAAATATCCGGGTGACCAGCGAACCCGGTCATGGTACGACTTTCACGTTGTCCTTCCCCATCCCCCACACTGTGGACGATCCGACATGAGCCTTGTCCTGATCATCGACGACATCGCCGCCATGCGCGACCAGTACGCCTACGACCTGAAGCGCCTGGGCGGCTTCGAAACGCAGACCGCCAGCGGCGGCAGTGAGGGCCTCGCTCTGCTGGAGACCGAGGACGTGGACGTCGTCATCCTCGACCTGGAGATGCCCGGGGTCGACGGCTTCGAAGTTCTCGCCACTCTCAAACGCAAGGGCAGCCGGGTGCCGGTCATCGTCTACACCGGAACCGGCAGCTACGACCGCTGCACCCGGGCAGTCAAGCTGGGCGCCTACAGCTTCATCGCCAAGGACGAGCCCCTCGAACGCGTGGTCCGCGAGGTGGAAAACGCCCTGGCCTGGGCCAGCCTGCGCAGCGAGGTCGGCCGGCTCCGCCGCCAGAGCGGGGACGATTCGCCGCTGATCGGTGATAGCCGGGCCGCCGTGGCGATGAAGGAACAGATCGACCGTCTGGCCGCCATCCCCAGCCCGGTGTTGATTCTCGGCGAAAGCGGCAGCGGCAAGGAGCTCGTGGCCCGCCGACTGCACGAGAACGGCGGCCGCGCCCTGCGTGAATTCGTGGCCGTCAACTGCGCGGCCCTGCCCGACACCATGGTCGAAAGCGAACTGTTCGGTCATGAGCGGGGCGCCTTCACCGGCGCCGACCGCACCCGCAAGGGCGCCTTCGAAAGCGCCGGCGGCGGCACCCTATTCCTGGATGAGATCGGGGAGCTGCCCGCTGCGGCCCAGGCCAAACTCCTGCGCGTGCTCGAGGACGGCCTGGTGACCCGCCTGGGGTCCAACAAGACCGTCAAGGTGGACACCCGCGTGGTGGCCGCCACCAACCGCGACCTCGAGGTCGAGGTGGCCGCCGGACGATTCCGGCAGGACCTGCTTTTCCGCCTGAACACCCATGTGGTGCAGGTGCCGGCCCTGCGCGAGCGGTTGAGCGACGTGCCCATCCTCGCCCGACATTTCCTCGCCCTGACTTGCGAAAAGTTCGGGGTCAGGCAAAGGACGCTGGCTCCCGAGGCGGTCCAGGCGCTGCAGAACTACGACTGGTCACGCAACAACATCCGCGAACTGCGCAACGTCATCGAGCGGTTGGTCATCGCCGGCAGCGGCGATATCATCGGCGCCGATCTGATGCCCGCGGAGATTGCCGTCGGTCCTGGAATTCCGGGTGGTCCCGGCCGACCGGACCCTGCGCCGGGCGGCACTCTCAAGGATCAGAAAGCCGCCTCCGAGCGGCAGATCATCCTGACGGCGCTGGAACGCAACGACTGGCACATAACCAACACGGCCGCCCAGCTGGGACTGGCCGACCACAGCAGTCTATTGAAGATCATGAGGCGTCACCGCCTCAAAAAATAACTCCGGAGGAATCCCGCATGCCCGCCATCCGCACCGCCCGCCTGTTGGCGCTGGTCCTGATTTTCGCCGTCCTGATGCCCGCGGCCGCGGCCCTCGCCGAACGCGACGTGCTGCCTCTTCTCGACTACCGCACCGAAAGCTGGTTCCTGCCCCAGAGCCCCGGCGTGACCGCCGGACCCGCCGGCGGCCTGTTCAACCCCGGCGCCTGGGCCCTGAGCGACCGCGGGGGAGCCGATTTCTGGTGGAATGACCGCAGCATCCGCAGCGGGCTGGACAACTACGGTTTCGGATTCGGCCACGGATTCAACTTTGCCATGAACACCAGCACCTTCGGCACGAGCGGGGACAGCTACAAGATCTACGACTATCAGCTGGGCCTGGCCGGTGGCACACGAATGGGCTCCTTCGGTCTCGGCTATCGCTGGGCCAACGGGGAAACCCAGCGCCGGCCGCGGCAGCAATCCCTCGTGGCGGGGTTCGTCACCCGTCAGCGCAGTTGGACATCGTTCGGGGCCTCGGCGGCCTGGAGCCTGGAATCGCGGGCGGCGCAGTACGTGTTCGACCTGGGCGTGCGCCCCTTCAACCGCAACTGGCTGACGCTGTACGCCGACTGGGCCGTCAACGACGACCAGGCCTTCTTCAAGCGCGGTGTCTGGGGCGCGGGCCTGGAAGTCCGGCCGGTCCGGGGTCTGCACCTCGGTTTCAAGGCCCGCCAGCAACCGGGGACCGGCGACATCGACTACGCCGCCCTCTTCGGGGTCACCATCGGCGCCTTTCACGGCGCCGCCATGCCGGTGTACAACGAAGACGGCGACAACCTCGGCACCAGCGCCCTGTTGCGGTCGCGTCCCTCCTTCCGGGGCTTCCCCCACGTCTGGGACTGGTTCGGCAGCAACGGCCGGTACTTCCCCCTGAGCCTGGAGAACAAGGTCCTCACCTATCAGAAATACCGGCTCTTCGACGACAAGCGGGTTGCCTGGCTCGACCTGCTGCCCTACCTGAACGCGTTGCGCGACGACAAGGATATCGACGGCATCGCCCTCAACCTGGCCGGGTTCCGCGGGCGTCCCTCCCTCATCTGGGAACTGCGCCAGAAACTCGAGGAGATCCAGGCGACCGGCAAGAGGATCATCATCCACGCCGACCGGCTCGACCCCACGACCTACTATCTGGCGTCGGTCGCCGACCACCTGACGCTGGACCCCATGGGATTTGTCGCCCTGCCCGGCTTCGCGCTGAGCCGCAGCTACCTAAAGGGCACCCTGGAAAAAATGGGGTTGGGCTTCCAGGAGCTCCGCTACTTCGAATACAAGAGCGCCATGGAAACCTACAGCCGCGACAGCATGTCCGACGCGGATCGCGTGCAGCGGCAGCGCATCGTGGACGTCCTTTACGAAACGGTTCGTGAAGGCGTGATCGATTCCCGCAACCTGACGCCCGCCGGATTCGACGCCGTGATCGACGAGAAGACCATCCTGGTGCCCGGTGAGGCCCTGGAACTGGGTCTGATCGACGGGATCTCCCGCTGGGATCAGCTAGCCCAGTCCCTGCGCCTGGAAGACGCCCACCTGTGGCCTGTTCCCCCGGTGGAGACCTACCGGGAATTCTGGGACGACCAGTGGGGTCAACCCAAGAAGATTCCCGTGGTCTTCGCGGTGGGACCCTGCGCCATGGATGCCGGGATCAAGGGCCGCAAGACCAGCGGATACCTGCGCAAGCTGGCCTCCGATCCCTCCGTGGCGGCAGTGGTCCTGCGGGCCGACTCCCCCGGCGGGGACGCCCTGCCCAGCGACCTGGTGGCCGCCGCCGTCCGCACCCTGATCGAAGCGGGCAAACCCGTGATCGTCAGCCAGGGCGACGTCGCCGCCAGCGGCGGCTACTGGATCAGCATGGACGGCACCGAGATCCTGACCACGCCCCTGACCATCACCGGATCGATCGGGGTCATCGGCGGCTGGGTATGGGACGACGGCCTGACGGACAAGATGGGCGTCACTTCCGACGTGGTGAAGCGCGGAGAACGCGCCGACCTCTTCGCCACCGTGAAGCTGCCCTTCCTGGGCGGCATCCCACGGCGACCCCTCGATGAGGGGGAACTGGCACGTATCGAGGCCTTGATCCTCGACAACTACGGCAAGTTCGTCGCCGCGGTGGCCAACGGCCGGGGCCTGACCACGGAGGAGGTAGAGGCCATCGCGCAGGGCCGGGTGTGGATGGGCGGCGACGCCATCGAAATCGGCCTGTGCGACCGGTTCGGCTCCCTGGACGACGCGATCACCCGCGCCCGCGAACTGGGCGGCGTCGGCGACTGGGAAGAGGTCGAAATTGTAGAATATCCCCCGCGTCCGTGGATCCAGTGGCCCAGCTTCGGCCCCAAAATGCCGGCTTTCTTCGGCCTGGGCGGCCGGATCAACCGGGTGCTGGCGGACTGGTACGCCGGCGGAGCCTCCGATGGCCTCGAAGCGGAACCCTTCAGCGGGGCCGCGGGCCTTTCGGCCTTTGACGTGGAATACCTGAAGGCCCTCAGCGCCCGGCCGGGCGCGCCGGTGATGATGGTCGGACCGGACGTGCTGCCCGAAGAATGGCGGCAATTGGATTGAGGGGCATCACCCTGACGATGGGAACTGACATGATTGAGCTGTCCTGGCGTGCATTCCTGGTCTTCAGCCTCGCTGTGGGCCTGGTGATTCCCTCGGTTACCGAGGCTGCCGATCCGTCCGACCCGGCGGTCTGGCATCACGTCAGCGTGACCATGGTCGACGGCGTCGAATACCAGGACGTTTCGTTGACCTGGGCCCTGGAGGGATATTCCATCAAGGTGGTCTCCGGGGAAGGGATTGAGACGCTCCTGAGCCCCACCAGAATCGTCGTCATCAGGGACAGTGGCGGACACGAGATCACCGACCAGGTCGCCGGCGCCAGCCCCGCCACCGATGCCTCGTTCGCCCTGCTCGGGGAGGGCAGGGTGACCCCCTTCCTGTTCGACCTGATGTTGACGGTCGGAGGGTCGGCGACCATGAACAAGGGCGAAGGAAGTTTCCACTTCGGCGGAGCGGCCCTGGCCGGTGCCCGGGTCAGCCTCGGGTCCCGAACCCATATTCACGTCCTGTACCGGCGGCAGGGAATCACCGAAGAGGCCCACGGCTACGGGGGAACCATTTCCACCAACGCCAACGAACTCCACCTTCTCTTCGGCCTCCGGTTGAACCACCCCCGGAAAAACAACAACTACAGCTACATCGAAATGGGATTGTCTCTCATCGGTTACGACAACCGGTTCAACGAGGAATCCGGCGCCTGGGTCGGCGGCGGTGTGAGCGGCCCCGGGGTGACCGTCCAGGGTGGCGTGGTGATTCCCTTCTCCTCGCGGGTCGGCCTGGATCTCGGCGGCACCTTCATGGTTCGGCCCCCCATGGTCGAGGACAGCCGGGACCCGGGACTCCTGTTCGGCCTCAATGCCGCGCTGGCTTTGAGCTGGTAGGTTCACGACGACGATGAAGGCCCCCCGGGGGGCCTTTTTCGTGGCCCGAACCACACGAACCACCTGTGTCCAAGTCGACACATCCTTCCTCTACAAATCTCATATATAATTGTAAAAATTGAACTTAAGATGCCGGCCAGGATTGGCCGACTCCTTGCCTTTATCCCTGTGTGATCGTCAACAACGCGGCCGGTCCCCGAGCCGCATCACACAGGAAAAGGAGTCCATCATGAAAAAGCAGGAGCTCACCACCGCCAGCGAGCGCAAGATGAAATTCGCCGAAGCAGGCGTGCTGTTCGTGCTCGTTCTGGCCTTGACGATATTTATCGGCGCCAAGGTCGTCACCAAAAGCGACAGTGAAGAGATCGTGACCGAACCCGTCGTCGTAACGGAAGTCGCCGAAAAGGCGGAACAGGCAGGCATCGAAGCGCCGGCCATTACCGTGGAAGCCGAACATCCCGACGAGATCGCCGCAGAACTGTCCGCGGAAGTCGTCGCGGATCCCGAACGCCGAGTCGTCTCCTACGCCGAAGCGGAAAAGGTCTTTTTCGAGCGGAGCTACGATCAGGCCGCCGAGATGTTCGGCCAATACACCGAGGATCATCCGGCCAACGCCTGGGGCTTCTATATGCTCGGCCTGAGCGAATGGAAGGCCGGCGATCTCGACGCCGCCGAGGAAGCCTTCGCCCACGCCCTGGAGATCAAACCCGACCACGCCAAGAGCCTGGTCAACTACGGACGCGTGCTTCTGGACCAGGGCCGATCCGAGGACGCCAAACAGCAGATCGAACTGGCCCTGGCCGCCGCTCCCGGCAGCACCGACGCCACCCGTGTCCTTGGCCGCATCCAGTACAGCCAGGGCCTCCTTGAAGAGGCCGCCGCCAGCTATCTGACCGTCCTGAGGACCCGGGAAGATGATGCGTGGAGCCTGAACAATCTGGGTCTGATCCGCATCCAGCAGGGCCGCTACGATGAAGCCTTGCCCGCCCTGGCCAAGGCCGTGCAGATCGAGCCCGCCGTGGCCTGCTTCCAGAACAACCTGGGTGTGGCCCTGGAACGCACGGGCCATTTCACCGCGGCCGGGGAAGCCTACACCGCCGCCATCGAGGCCGATGAGAACTACGAGAAGGCCGATGTCAGCCTAGCCCGGGTGTCCGAACAGACCGAGGCCGAGGATCTCATGCCCGTGGACCTGGCCCAGCTGGCCGCGAGCTTCGGCGTGGCGGACGACATGGAGGTCGCCGCCGCGGAACCCGCCGCTGATGACGAGTTTCCCCTCGAGGAGGAACCCGCCCCCGCCCGCGACGACCACGACACGCCGGGCAACTGACGGCCGTCGGAACCGCCAAGGTCGCGGGCAAGAAGAGGGGGCCGCAAAGGCCCCCTCGTTCCATCACCACTGGCTGTCTTTCAGGTGTGATGGCGAGCGATAAGCATCCGGTACAACTCCTCCATCTCTCCGCACATCTTCTCTTCCGAAAAATGCTCCCGGGCCCGGATTCGCCCAGCTTGCCCGAAGGCAATCAGCTTTTCCTTGTTCCCCAACAGGTCCGAGACCGCCGCGGTCAGTCTCTCCACGTTCCTGGGATCCACCAGCAGCCCGGTCTCCCCGTGCTCGACGATGTCCGGAACCCCGTCGCAATCCGCCGAGATCACCGGCACCCCCATGGCCATGGCCTCGACGATCACCAGCCCGAAGGCCTCCGAGTGGGTCGGAAACAGGAACAGATCCATGGCCCCCAGCACGTCGGGCACGTCATCGCGGTAACCTGTCAGGATCATCCTGTCCCCCAGGTTCGCCTTTTCGATCCGGTCGAGGATGGCGTTGGCTTTTTCGTCCTCGCCGCGGGTGCCTTCGCCGACGATGACAAACCGCGTGCGGGGAAATCCGGGCAGGATGCGCTGGGCCACCTCCAAAAATTGCAGATGCCCCTTGGACTCCTGCAACCGTCCCACGATTCCCACAACCACTTCATCGTCCTCGATGCCCAACTCCGCACGCACGGCGGCCCGCCGCTCGGCATCCGGCACGAACCGTCCCATATCGATCCCGTGGTGAATGATCCCCACCTGGTCCGGTCTCAACGGGTGAGTCTCCAGCAGGTTCTTTTCGATAACTTTCGAAATGGCGATGACGTAGTCGACGTTGCGATACAGATAGGGATGCACCGGCAGGTTCTTGGGCCTGATCGTACCCACGTGCTTGTGCAGCACCATGGGCGTCGGCTTGCTCCACTTCAGGGCGGGCACCAGGGTGAACAGGTCGCGCGAATAGTCGGTGTGGACGATGTCGATGTCGTGGCGGTTGATGTACCGGGACAGCTTGAATGCCTTGAAGGGATGGAATTTGCCCCAAAGATCGACGGTCAGCGGTTCGAAGCCGAGTTTATTCAGTCGTTCGTGGATGGGGCTGTCCGGGTAGCAGACCGGATGAACGTCATGGCCACGGTCCCGCAACCGGGCGCTGATCGTGGCCATGCTCATTTCCATGCCGCCCCAGGAGCGGCTCGTGCAGACCTTCAGTATCCGCAAACCCGTATCCATGGTTGGTCAGGTCGTCAACTCTTGCCGCCCGATTTTTTGGCGGCGGTTTTTTTCGCAGGCGACCGGGTGGTTGTCCGGGCCACCTTCTTGGCCGTCTTCTTCGTCGTCGTTTTCTTGGCCGGAGCCTTCTTGGCGGGAGTCTTCTTCCCCGGTGTTTTCTTGGCGGTCTTCTTGGTCACGACCTTCTTGGTCGTGGGCTTTTTGGCGACGGTCTTCTTGGCCGTCTTCTTGGCGGCGGGTTTCTCCACGGCTGGTTTTTCATCCGACTTGACCGATGTCTTCGTCGCCACCGATTCCTGCTTGTCCCGCTGCCCGCCCCGTCCGGACCGGCGCCTCCTGCGCGGCTGTCGGCTGCCGCCGCTGCCGCCGCTGCCGTTGCCTCCCTTATCCAGGGAGATGCCCTTGCCCAGGCCGCGCACCACCCAGGTGCCGCCGGCCGCCGCATCCCGTTCCACGTCCAGCAGGCCCAATCCCCGGGCTTCTTCCAGCAGGTCGCCGAAGGTCGAATAGCCGTGGGCCCGCTCGTTGAAGTCGGGCTGCTTGCGGGTCATGGTGTCCTTGATCAGCGAGGAATAGAGCACGCCGCGCGACTCCATCAAAAGGCTCTGGACCGTCTTGACCAGGAAATCGAACAGGTCGCGTTTTTCGTTGGGCACATCCACCCCGGATTTGCTCAACCGGCCCACCTTCTGGCGGATGATGTCGTCGTAGAAGATGAACTCGTCGCAGTTGCCGATCAGCAGGCGGCTGGAGGAATTCTTCATCCCGATGCCGATGACCCGCTTGTTGTTCTCGCGCAGCTTGGACACCAGGGGAGAAAAATCGGAATCACCCGACACAATCACGAAGGTGTCGATGTGCTCCTTGGAATAACACAGATCCATGGCGTCGACGACCAGCTTGATGTCTGCGCTGTTCTTGCCCGAGATCTTGGGCATGGGAATCTCGATAAGCTCGATGGCCGCCTCGTGCAGCGGTGACATGTGTTCCTTGTAGTAGTGCCAGTCGGCGTACGCCTTCTTGACAATGATCTTCCCTTTTTCAAGGACACGCTGGATGAGAAGTTTGACATCAAATCGCTGGCCCGCGTCACGGGCCCCCAGCGCCACGTTGTCGAAATCGATGAACAGGGCGAGGTTGGTCTCCCGGTCCAGACTCATAGCTGCCTCCTTGCAGTGGCCGAATGCTCGACTCGGATT
>RCNC010001606.1_pt1 | contig 15259 bp, 11 predicted proteins | sample 2041301 | NCBI WGS metagenome assembly RCNC01 (sample SAMN09708231, study PRJNA481090) | Marine sediment metagenome, whole genome shotgun sequencing project. | biome: marine sediment; feature: ocean; material: sediment; isolation source: Sewage treatment plant 13A marine sediment (STP13A) ... | reverse complement strand
ATTCTTGAGCAAATTTAGCGCTGTCATATTAGGGTGGTCCGATGTCTGCTTGACAAGTATACTATATTGGATCAATAAACGATCTGATAGTCTTGATGCAATAAAATTAATTGGTTTTTTGCTAATCTGTGATGATTGTTGCTGATCAATGGAATGTATTAACACCTCACTAGAATAATTGGTATTCCAGCAAGCGTAGTTAACAACAGGTATAGACTCAACCTGCTCATTTCCCAGATATTCATAGGCTACGGGGTAAGGTATTTTAAATTTCCAGACTTCCTCAAATTCCCAACGAAATAAATTACAAACTCCATTTTCATTCGAAGCATTCAGGAAAATTCTTATTCCTTCTTCCTCTACCTGCCCATTATTTAAAAATTCCCTGTCATAGGTAAAATATATACTATCGATTTCTGGAGCTTCAGTCATAAGGCAGGGATCAGATTCAAATTCCAATCCATCAGTAGTTTTAACATATAAGGTATATGTTTCACCGGTCTTTCCCACAAAATTTGCAGGATTTGATCTGTAAATGCCGGGAGCTTCCTCATTGAATATTTCTACATTACCCTGCAAATCTTTAACCCTTACCTCCGCATGTGTTACCATATCAGGCACTGTATCCTGGTCCTGAAAGGTTCTGGATAACTTAATTGTATAAGGTACATGCTCCTGTGTAATAATGCCATCTATAACTAATAAAGACTCGTAATCATTCAGTTTAAGCGTATATGGATCAATACATGTAGTAAGTGCCAGAATAAATAATACGGCGATCAGAATTGTTCTATTCATTTATTTATTTTACCCGGAAATGGTTTGGATGTTGAAAAAGCAAATATATCAAAAAATAAGATTGTATATTTCTTTATTTATGGCATTAACATAGTATTTTTACTTTCTAATTTTTCCGTGGTGAAAGCAATAATCACAGTCCTTCTAGCTTTTTGTATATTTTATCAGCCTATATCTGGTCAAAAACCAGTGAATACAATTTCACAGGCCAATTCAGGTGAAGCCTCATTCAATGATGACTCAATGCTTGTGAAACAAACAAGATACATACAAGAATTACATCATCAGTTTATGAATGTATCGAATGAAATCTTAAATGGAAAAGAATACGGCTTCTATTTTTTCCCTAGTATCTCAAGCCCTTTAATGCCCTCAAAACAAATGCCAACTGCCTCCATAGTTATTCATGGCAATAAATATGAAAACATTATGCTTCAGTATGATACCTTTAAGGACCTGGCAGTTTATTTTGATCCTAAAAACTTAATAAATAACTCTATTTGTCCTATCTCTATTAACAAATATATTATTGATGAATTCAATCTTAAAGTAGAGGCTGAAGATTTAAAGTTTAAATATTTTGAATTCCCAAATGACCCAAAAGCTAAGAAAAGAAATGGATTTTATGAAGTTATATATGATGGTCATAGCAAGTACTTGATTCATCATAAATCAGATTTAATAGTTGAAGGAGGTAGGGACATTTACAAATACAGGCCTGTCAAATATGCAATAAATGAGGGGATTTTATATAAATTTAAAGGAAAGCGAAGCCTTTTAAAGGCATTTAATGATAAATCAATGGAGTTGAAGAAATATATTAAAACTTCTAAGATTAAAGTAAGAAAAGCTAGAAAAAAGCAGATTGGTAGTATTTTGGAATATTATGACAGCCTACTGATGCCTTAACATGATTGGATGAAAAAAGTTTTACTATTCTACCTATTGATTCACTTGTTTCAATTTTCTGAGGCACAAAATAAAAAGCTTAGCCTGCAGTTAAAGGATGCATCGTTTCAAGAATTTATTGATAGTATCGAAAATAAGGTTCCCTATAAAATCTTTTATTCCCAAGAATGGGTCGATAGCCTAAATATTAATGTTGATTTAAAAGATGAAGCTGTAGGTAAAGTATTAAACCAAACTTTATCTGACAGTGGTTTTACCTTTATAATTACCGATGAAAATCAAATTATTCTTTCAAAAGGATACACCATTAAAACAGATTTCAAGGATGAGTATGAAAGGTATCTGGCTGATAAAATGGCTAAAATTGACTCAAGTATTTATGTGCTACCATCAACTTCTACTGATGAAGGAAAGCAAATAAACGATGAGTTTAAGGTCTTTAAAATTGGGAATCCTTCAGAGATACATAAGGGCGGCACAGTAAACTTATCGGGGAATATTAAGGAAGCAGGTACTGGATTGCCTGTAATTGGTGCAGTTGTTTATATTGAAAAATTAAAAATAGGAGCTACTTCAAATGTGGATGGGTTTTATTCTCTAACTCTTCCAAGGGGTCAACATATTGTTGAATACAGAACAATTGGAATGAGGACCACCCGGCGTAATTTAACCATGTATTCTAAAGGCAGCTTTGACATTGAGATGCATGAGAAAGTAAACCAGCTTGATGAAGTAACCATTACCGCAGATCGAGAAAATAAAGTTCATAACTTAAGGATGGGAACTGAAAAAATAAGCATTAAAATGCTGAAACAGATTCCCATGGGGATGGGCGAGGTTGATGTGGTAAAGAGTTCGTTGCTATTACCGGGTGTTCAAACTGTTGGGGAGGCTGCTGGTGGATACAATGTTCGTGGAGGCAGTACAGATCAGAATCTTATGCTTTTAAACAATGCACCAATTATTAATCCATCACACTTTTTCGGTTTCTTTTCCGCTTTTAACTCTGACATTATTGGAGATGTTACTCTTTATAAAAGTGGAGTTCCAGCTGAATATGGTGGAAGGATCTCATCAGTGATGGATATAGAATTGAAGGAAGGAAGCAAAGAAAAATTTAAAGTTAGCGGAGGGATTAGCCCGGTTACAGGTAGGGTAATGGTTGAAGGTCCAATTAAAAATAAGGCAACTTATATTCTAAGTGGCAGAACTACATATTCTAATTGGCTACTAAAGCAGCTTTCAAGTATACAGCTACAAAAAAGCACCGCCAATTTCTACGATATTCAGGGAATGACAAATATTGATATCGATAAGAAAAATAAAATCTCAATTTCAGGATATTACAGCAAGGATAATTTTAATTATTACAGGCAAAGTGCATTTGATTATAGTAACCTGGCTGCAACAGCCAAATGGAACCACACCTTTAAGCCAAACTTATTTGCAGATTTTTCTGCAATACTGAGTAATTATAATTACCAGATTAGTAGTCTGCAAGATTCAACATCAATGAGTACAATGTATTACAGGCTTAATCAGAATTTGGCAAGAGCTGATTTCACTTATTTCCCTGCTGAAAGGCACAAGGTTAATTTCGGCTTAAATACTACATTTTACATGCTTGCACCAGGGAGGCTGCTACCATATAATGATACTTCCCAGATTGTACCTAAAGAGCTGGAAGATGAAAGGTCAATAGAAAATTCTCTATACCTCAGTGATGAGTTTGAAATTTCACCTCTTATTACTGTTTCGGGTGGACTACGACTAAACCTTTATGCTTCATTTGGCCCGAATTCAGATTACATTTATGCAGGAAGTGCACCTATGGCACCTGGAAATATAGTTGACACAACTTACTACAGCAGTGGTCAAATCAGAGCCTTTTATCCAAACCTTGAATTCAGAGTTTCATCCCGTTTTCTTGTCGGCGCAGGGTTTTCCCTAAAAGCTGGGGTGCAAAGAATGTTTCAATATATACATATGATTTCAAATACCACAGCGATTTCTCCCACTGATATTTGGAAGTTAAGTGATAAATATATAAAACCTCAGCGAAGCGACCAGCTTTCATTTGGAGTATATAGAAACTTCAAGAAGAATACTATAGAAACTTCAATTGAGGCATATTATAAGAAATTAAACAACATTATCGATTATAAAGGAGGTGCTCAACTGCTCATGAATGAACACCTTGAGACAGACATTTTATCAGGAGTTGGAAAAGCCTATGGAGTTGAGTTTATGGTGAAAAAGACCAGCGGAAGTATTACTGGTTGGATAAGTTATACTTACTCGCGTATTTTCCATAAAGTAAATGGCCCCTATGCTGAAGAAAGAATTAATGACGGGAATTATTTCCCGGCAAACTATGATAAACCACATGATCTGAAAGTGGTCTTTAATTCAAAATTATCAAGACGATTTAACGTTACTGCTAACTTTGTATATAATACTGGCAGACCTATAACCTATCCTGTCGGTTATTATAGTTTTGGCGAAGTCGACCGGATATTCTATTCAAACAGAAATGAGTTTCGAATACCAGACTATATAAGACTTGACCTGGCTGCTACTTTAAACGGGAACTTAAAAGCCAAGAAATTAAACCATTCCTCCTTTACGCTTGCTGTTTATAATGTTTTTGGCAGAAGAAACCCCTATTCTATCTATTTTAATATGGAGGATGGTGAGGTGAAAGGATATAAAATGTCAATTTTCGGACAACCAGTTATTACACTTACCTATAACTTCAAAATACTAGGGAATGCTTCTGACGATTTCTAATTCCATCTACTTTTAAGAAATTATAAAAAATGAATCTTCAAAAATTATTATCTGATCAAAAGGAGTTTTTTTTAACAAATAAGACAAAAGATATTTCCTTTAGAATTGAGCAGCTAAAGAAGTTCAAATCTGTTTTAAAGAGTAATGAAGAAAGTCTACTCGAGGCCATTTATGATGATTTTGGAAAATCAGAATACGAAACCCAAATCACAGAACTCTCGGTAATCTATGGAGAATTAAATGAAGCCATTCAAAAAGTGAAAAGATGGAGTCGCAAAAAAAGAGTACCAGTGAATGCTGCAAATTTCCCGGCAAAAAGTTGTATTTTTCCTGAGCCATATGGAAATACCCTTGTTATTGGTGCCTGGAATTACCCATTTCAATTATCATTGGCCCCTATTGTATCATCCCTGGCAGCTGGAAATACAGTTATTCTTAAACCCAGTGAAATAGCACCTACCTCTTCAGCCATTATTGCAAAACTTATTAACAGCCATTTCCCAGCAGAATATTTTGCAGTAGTTGAGGGAGGTGTTGATATTACAACCGAACTGCTATCCTATGAATACGATAAAATATTTTTTACCGGCAGCTCCCGGGTTGGCAAAATAGTCTACCAGGCAGCAGCAAAGCACCTGACGCCCGTTACCCTTGAGCTGGGAGGTAAAAGTCCAACATTCGTATTGTCCGATTGCAACATAAACCTAACGGCAAAACGAATTGTTTGGGGCAAATTCCTGAATGCAGGCCAAACATGTGTAGCACCTGACTATATACTGGTACACAAATCTATTGAAAAGGAGTTCTTACAAGCCTTACAAAAATTCATTCAAAAGTTCTTTGGTGATATTGATGATGCAAAAGAAAATTACGTGAGGATAATCAATGATGCAAACTTTACAAGGCTTGAAAGTCTAATAGATAAGGAAAAAGTTTATTGTGGGGCTAAAATTAATAGGGAGAAAAAGTTTATTGCCCCAACTGTCCTCCATAATGTCACTTTTGATGATGAGGTTATGAAGGAAGAGATTTTTGGTCCTATTCTCCCAGTAATTGCTTTTGACAACCTGGATGATGTAATTATGAAGGTTAAAAGGCGGCCAAAACCATTGTCTTGTTATATTTATTCAAAAAATAAGAAAAAATACAGGAAAATATTGACTGAAATATCTTTTGGCGGAGGTGCTATTAATGATTCCGTTATGCATCTTACAAATGGGAACCTGCCCTTTGGCGGAGTCGGCAGTAGCGGAATGGGCAGTTATCACCACGAAGCTGGATTCAAAAGCTTTTCACATTACAAAAGTGTTTTGAATAAATCCTATTGGTTTGAACCCAGAATAAAGTACTTTCCTTACTCAAAACGAAAATTGAAGCTAATTAAATTTCTTTCTCAGTAAACCAGATCAAAATATATAATAAAACCAGAAATAATGAACTTCTTAGGTATAATCCCAGCTCGATATCAGTCCTCTCGTTTTCCCGGTAAACCCCTGGCTATTATTGATGGAAAATCAATGATTAGAAGAGTATGGGACCAGGCATCAAAAGTTATGGATAATGTTGTTGTGGCAACCGATGATCAAAGAATAAAAGATGAGGTTGATAGTTTTGGCGGAAACGTTGTTATGACTAATTCAGACCATCAAAGTGGTACCGATCGTTGTGCGGAGGCTGTTGACATTTTTCAAAAAATAAATGGACTTAAAATTGATGTGGTAATAAATATTCAGGGCGATGAACCCTTTATTGATCCAAAACAAATCAGTCAACTTATAGAGGTTTTTCAAGACAGGAACATTTGCATTGCCACCTTAATAAAGAAAATTACTGATTATCAATCCTTATTTGACCCGAATGAACCCAAGGTAGTAATTGATCAAGATTATTATGCGAACTATTTTAGCAGGGCATGCATTCCCTACAATAGTAAAAAGAAGGAAAAAAGTTGGTTAAAGCATCATACTTACTTTAAGCACATTGGAATGTATGGCTATACGAATAAAACACTCCAGGAAGTATCTCATCTGGAAAAAACTCCGCTTGAAGAAATAGAATCGTTGGAACAGCTCAGGTGGCTGGAAACAGGATATCGAATTAAATGCCTTGAAACTGAAATCGACACCTTATCGGTTGATTCTGTGGCTGATCTTGAAAACATGAGGGAAAAAGGATTTCTTAAAGAATTCAATCTCCCATAGCCTACTATTCATACATAAAAGCAACCGCAACTGTTTTATCTCCTAGATGCGTTCCTATAACTGGAGATGTATTGATAACAGATAATGGTTTTTTACCAGCAAGGGGTTCAATCCGATTTTGGAACCAGCCTGCACCCTCCTCATTATTTGCATGAAGTATAAAATAGTTCCAGACCTTTCTCTTATTCATTAAGCTTTTCATGTGCTTTACAATCCGTCTCATATTCCCAAGCTGACTAAATGTTCTGTCCATCAAAAAGGTCTTTCCTTCCTTATTTACCGCAATAATAGGCTTAATTCCCATAAGCTTTGCAAACCATCCTTTTAGGAGGCTTACTCTACCACTTCTCACCAGGTTCTTCATCGACTTAACGCTAACTAAAACTTCTGTAAAGTCAGCCCAGTTTGTATATTCGGCCAATACTTCATCATGCGTTTTACCTGACTCTATTGCTAAAGCTGTACGGTAAACCAGTAATCCTAATGGTCCGGATAAGGTTTTGGAGTCTAAAACTGTAATTCTTTTTCCTGATTCCGCTGAAATCTTTTCAGCAGCTTTCTGAGCTCCACTCCATGTGCCACTTAATCCACCAGAAACATGAATTGATATGACTGAATCGTAATGTGTCAGAAGTCTTGAGTATAGATTTGTAAATGATTTTACACTTGGCTGTGAAGTTGATGGAAGCTCACTGCTTTCCTCCATCAAAGAATAAAACTGTTCGGGACTAATTGTAACCTTATCCAGATATTGATTCTCTCCAAAGAACAGGTTAAGAGGGACCATATTTATCTGATACTTTTCTAGAATTTCTTCCGGGATATCACAGACGGAATCAGTAACAAGGGCAATATTCCATTTGCGCTCATGTGCTGCTGCATATTGTTTACGCATATCATCCGCTTTCTGATATGCCAGGGTACCTGTTTCTCTTAATTCAGTCATTAATTTTTCAGGATGATTCGTATGAACATGGATGCGCGCTAACTTATCGGTACCAGCTATCACCACCGAATCGCCATATGATTTAATAATCGATTCAATCTTTTTACGATCAAGTTTATCCCCTTTAATCAATGCCTCTGTACAAAAGTTATGGTTAAAAGTTTCATGGGTTACCTCAGGAAAGTCGTCAACTATTTCAATATTTCGACTAGCCGATAATAACCCTCTTATATTCCTTGTTTTCATGAACTCGTTCATTCCTTCCAGGAATACTACAAATCCTTTGGCTCCTGCGTCTACTACATTGGCTTTGGCAAGAACTTTTAATTTCTTTGGAGTATCTTTCAAAGACTGCCTTGCGACTTCAATGGATTTAGAAAATACCGATCGAAAGTCGTGCTCGGAATTTTTGTGTTTATACATAAACTCCGACCATTCTCGAATTACAGTCAACATGGTGCCCTCTACCGGATTGGCTATAGCATCATAAAGATATTTTATCGATTTTTTTAAGGAAGTAGCAAAATCTTCAAGGTTTATGGTATTACAATCACAGGTTTCTTCATTGAGTCCACTTAAAAATTGGGCAAAGATTATTCCTGAATTTCCTCTGGCTCCAACCAGAGCTGCTTCAGCTATATTACCGGTAAGAACTTTATATGATTGATCAGGTTTTATTGTATCCAATATGGACCGAACTGTTGATGCCAGATTAGTTCCAGTATCTGCATCTGCTACCGGAAAAACATTTAGCCTGTTCAATTCTTGCTGATGCTCCAGAATCTTTTTTGCCCCTGAATAAAATAAATAAAAGAAATTCCTCCCGTCCAGTAAGTCCTGTTTTTGCATATATTCTATTTATAAAAAACGGCGCAAGTTAGGCAATTAATACAAGAACCTAAAATAAAACTGCTCCCAACAAGAGGTATATTATTGGTTATCAATATAATTAGATAAGATTACTTTTTCATCCACAAATGATATCCTGGAATTCTCTTTTTCAAGAGTTTCAATTTCTTTAAGTGTTTTCCTGCAAAAATCTTTGTATAATTTTGAGCTGGAATGAAATGGAGTATGTGAAAGGGCTTTATTGATCTTCTGTATTCGGGGAAATAATTTCAGAGTTTCCTGATCGAAAACTACATCACTAAATTTTTCCCATATGTACTTAATAGCCAATGGTGAAAGATGAACCATGTCCTCCGCATAGAACCGGTAATCTCTCAAGTCGTCCATCATGATTTCATAAGAGGGGAAATAATAAACATTCTCATATTTCTCAACCAATTGGCTTGCAGCAAGTAGTAATATCGACTTGCTAATTTGATTCCCTTCAGCCCCATCCTTCCAGTGCCGAATGGGACTAACCGTCAGAATTACTTTTAAATCAGGATTTGTCTTAAACATAAGTTCTAACAGGGAGATATATTCTGCAACTATCTGCTCAACTGATAGAATCTCACGCTTAAATACGGAAGCCGGAAGTTTATGGCAATTTGACACTATTTCTTCCGTCTCCTTTCTCCTAAAAACCCTTGCTGTACCAAAGGTGATAAATAAATAGTTTGTTTCAGCAAGTTTAGTGGAAGCACTGTTAATTTTGCTGTTGATATTTTCCAGACATGCTTCCTTTTTCGGATTTGAAAAACTACTGTGGTGATAGAAACTGAACCAATTTTCGTTCCTAAAGTGCAGGTCATTTTCTGAAAGGAGTTCTTTCTTTAAAAGAGTATCTAAACTATTCCTGACTGAAATTGGATTATAAACTACCCCAAATGGATTAACCTCTGCGTTGAACTTCAAGGCCTGCATGTTGGTTCCAATATGCTGTGTAAAACAGGAGCCAATAAAAAAAGACGTGGAATGGTAGGAAATATTCCATGGGAAAGCATCAGGAATCACTTCTGTTCTAAACTTGTCCATATTTAATCTAATTTCTTAACCCAATCTATTAAATATTCCAAAACTACTTCTTTTTCAGGTTCATTGTGTAGCTCATGATACAAGCCATCCCAAATCTTAAGTGTAAATTCCTGAGTATTTATTTCATAAAACTGGCGACTTCCCTCCGGATCTGTAATTTGGTCTGCACTGCCATGCATCAAAAGCAATGGGATATCCAACCTGGCAGCATTTTCCATGGCATAAATAGCGGCATCGTTAAGGGAGATAGCCATTTTTAGAGATACCTTATTATGTACCATTGGATCCTGAATATATTTTTCAACCACAGCTTTATCTCTTGAAATAATTTCCGGACTAACCGAAGAGCTGGTATCAATAATCAAATTAGGCACCACCTTTGAGAGAAAGCGCACTAATGATAGAAATACCTTTGATGGACTATTTCTTAGAATTAACCATGGAGCGGTTACAATTAATCCTTTAATACTTGATTTTTTTCTTAATCTATAATTCAATACAATGTTCCCACCCATACTATGCCCATAAAGATATAAAGGCATTCCAGGGAACCTCATTTCTGCCTGCTTTATCAATAGGTCAATATCATCCATTATTGAATCATAGGAATAAAAAAAACCTTTCTTTCCCTCTGATTTACCAGAACAGCATAAATCCAGTCCAAAAAAAACATAGCCTTTAGCTACTGACCTTTCAGCCCAGTGTTCATACCTGCTAAGATGCTCACCTATTCCATGAACAAAACAAAAAACACCATTAATCACTTCATCCTGATTGGGAGCCCATGATTGCAGAGTCAGTATTCTGTTTTCAGCATTTTTTATTTCGAATTCCTCATGTTGCATAACGATAATTTTGAATGATCTGTTCCCTATTGAATCCCTGGAAATTAATAACTTTGAAATATGATCTAAATGTAGAAAAATGCAGGAATTAATACAAATCACAACACCACAACATGAAGGCTTGTATGATATTACAAAGGAAGTACGAAAGATTGTTCAATCAAGTAGAATAAAGGAAGGTCTGGTGAATGTTTATGTGAGGGGGGCAACAGCCGCTATAATGATACAGGAAAATTGGGATCAATCAGTTCAGGATGATGTTATTGACCTTATGAGAAAGCTGATTCCAAACGGAGTTTGGCAGCATGATTTACAGGATGGTAATGGGGATGCTCATTTAAAATCAGGAATAATTGGGCCCAGTGAGACGATTCCAATTATAAAAGGGGAGCTTGGTCTATCCACCTGGCAAAATATATTTCTATGTGAGTTTGATGGGCCACGCTCCAAGCGCGAAATTGTTGTCACAACTTACAATAGTGCTTCGAGCTGATAAAAACAGGAAATTAATCCTAAGTTAAACGAGTGATAGTTTCAATGCTAATCGTTCCAATTATAGTTAAAACAAAACTCCAAAAAACAATACCAACAATTGTCCAATATAGGAATGTTTTTTGTTGCTTAACAACAGTTAAACCCAGAATTATGGTCATAGGGGGACCAATAGCCAAAGCACCAAAAAAACCCAAACCCATATGCCCGTATTTGTCGAACAACTTTAATGCTTTTTTTTCTTTGTTTGATTTTCCTTTTTTTGATCGACGGTTTATTATATAATTGCGAATCTTAGTACCAAAAAAGAATAAAATTAATACACCAATTGTAGAACTAAGTGCTGTCAGAAGAAAGATATAGATTGGGGATAATTGTAATAGAAATCCAGCCGATAATCCTTTCCACATACCAGTAATCCCAACGAGGAATACCATTATTATATCGAACAAAAAGTCACCCATAGAACTCAGCATTTTAAAGGTGACAAAAATAACCATAAATAATTAATTGTGGGAAAATGAGAAAGTATTATTTGGCAATAAAGTCGAGATTACGCCGAAATCCTTTGTATTTTGTCCGTTGCAATGCAGATGATCTAAAAAGCTCTTTAAAATCAGTCTCTGATAATAAATACCATTCTTCAGCAGATTTTTCAAGAATTACATCTTTTGGTTCAAAGGCAGTCATTTTATGGGGCTTCACTTTTGAGTTCCATGGGCAAACATCCTGGCAAATATCACAACCAAATACCCTATTTTCGAAACTACCAGTCATTTCAGCAGGTATTGCCCCTTTGGTTTCAATGGTATAATAGCTTATACATTTACTTCCATCAACCACATATGGTTTAACAATAGCCCCAGTTGGACAGGCGTCCACGCACCTGGTACATGTCCCACAAAAATCTTTTTGTGCCAAATCTTCGTGATCAAGCTCGACATTAACAATAATTTCACCCAGGAACACAAAAGAACCATATTTCTTAGAAATAAGCATGGAGTTCTTTCCGATCCAACCCAGTCCGCTTTTCGCTGCCCAGGCTTTTTCCATCACAGGTGCTGAATCAACAAAAACACGACCATTGGCTCCCTCGATTTCTTCATTAATATACTTCAGTAATTCCTTTAGTATAGGTTTCATCACGAAATGGTAATCACTACCATATGCGTATTTGGAAATAATTGGAGCCTCAGGATCAAGTTGTGTTTTTTCCGGAAAATAGTTTAAAAGAACAGAAATTACTGACTTTGCTCCCTCCACCAGCTGTTTTGGGTTGACTCTTTTCTCAAAATGATTTGCCATGTACCCCATTTCTCCATGCATACCCTCTTTTAACCATCTATTAAGCTGAATTTCATCCTGATCTAGCTTACCGGCAATTGAAATGCCACAGGCATTAAAACCCAACTCCAGGGCTCTGGCCTTTATTAAATTGCTGGCGTTCTTATTATTCTTCAAGTTAATTTCTTAATTAATAAAAGCTGATTTTATTCGCCGCACTACAGTTGAAAAGTTTTTACTACAATTTTTCTCCAAATCTCTAATATCAGCTTCATGTTTATCTAGCTTAATAAATTGCAATAGAAATAGAGTTATTCCAGAAGCTAATATACAAACAAGAATTAATATTCGATAACGAATCCTATTATTATAGGGGCCATACTTTTATTTAAGTAGTAGTCTCGTAATTTATGGACGAATTTCAAGCAACATTCTTTTTCTATGAACCAGACAAAAAGTATTTTTTTGGGATCTTTAAATAGATTATCTATTTTAGATGTCAAACTTTCTAAATTTCAATATTATGTCTATTGAGAATAGCAAAAACAACATTCTGTGGGTGAAAGGTATCTGGAATGGAGTTCTCGCATGGATTATTGGGATTATAGCCTACATGATCCCAGCCTTTGTAGTGGCCATGAAAATGGGCTTTGAGCTAGGCCCTAAATCAGATGACCCCGGGGCGGTTAGTGAGGAAATAAGTCAGTCCATTTCAGGAATGTACCAAAATAACCAGTTATTATCCTATGGATTAATTGTTGTAATTTCACTATTAATTTTCTGGAGGGCAAGAGTTGTCATAAAAAAATCATCCAATAACATTATAGTTAATGGATTGCTGGTGACTATATTTCCAGTTCTGTTTAGTATTGTTACCAGTTTTTCTTCCGGATTTAAATTTACTTCCATTGTTGAAATTATCCTTTATCTTGCCGCAGGTTATGCCGCTGGCTATTTAGGGACTAAGTCAGCAGAAAAGACTACCGAATCAGAATTAAAACAATAAAATTATTTTATATGAAACCTTTTTTAAAAATATTTCCTGGAATTATTCTTTTAGTATTAATAATTTCTCCTCCAACCCTGGCTGATGATTTTTTCGGTCTGAAAAAAAAGACATGGAAACCTGTTCCGGATAATATTTTCCTCCAGGAAGCCGGTCAAAAAATCCCATTAGATAAGCCGGCTACATCCCTTGCTGTATTGAACCATCAATGTTATGTTGTTGTAGAAGGCAAAGTACACCTAATATCAGAGGAATCATTAAAAGTTGTTTCAGGTGGACCTGAAAATGTTACGCGACTAAAGACCCTAAATGATGTTCTTTGGGCGCTTACTGCAAATGGGATATACAGACTAAATGAAAATAATTGGCAGCTAATGGATGAGAAGGTTTATGTAGATGTTTGTTTACACCTTGGCACCTTGCATGCAGCCACAAGGGAGGAAGTATATCGTCTTGAAAATGATAAATTCGTAGATATTAAGCCAGAAACCGGGTATCTATCAAGCGATATTACTATGGTGATGGAAGATGGCAGCCAGGTTCTCGCCGATCCTGTCCGAATTGGACCTATCGACAGAATCGATTCCTATAGTGGCACATTACATATACTAAGGCCCGGCAAGCTGGTTTTATTTGATGGAAGAATAGTAAATCAGGATTTTGTGGACTGGGGAACCCTACCTTCACCTAATACTTTTGACATGTTAAGTGCTGGAAGCCGTTTGTTTGTAAGTACAAATAGAGGTCTGGGTGTATTACGAGGGGCTGCTCTAACTTCTCTAAAAGGTAAAGATGGACTTCCATATGAGGAAACAACCTGCCTTGAAACTGGATTTGATAACGATATCTGGATTGGCACAACAAAAGGAGCCATTCGGATGCTTGATGATGACTGGCACTATTTTGGTGCTGATCATTGGCTACCGGGGGATAATGTTCATGATATCGCAGTGGGAAACAATGTTGTTTACATTGCCACAGATCACGGAATTGGAATTATTCGATATGAACCCTATACACTTCGGAAAAAAGCCGATTATTATGAAAGGCACCTAGATGAATGGGGTCATAAACGAATGGGATTTATTCATACTTTGTACAAGAAGGGCGATGAATGGATACGAGAAGTGAGTGATAATGATGGTGCACATACAGCTCCATATCTTGCTGCAATGTCATTCAAATATGCCGTAACCGGAGACAAATCAGCCCGGGAAGAAGCAGTTGAATCCTTTAAAGCAATGTTGTGGCTTCAAGAAGTTACAACTATCGATGGTTTAATTGCCCGTTCAATCTGGTCTACAACAGCTGATGCTGATACTAGAGGCAAACATGGCTCTGGAGGATTGCCTGCAAGATGGTACCCTACTGATGATGGTAAATGGTATTGGAAAGGGGACACATCGAGTGATGAAATAATTGCTCATTTCTATTCGGTTTCCATTTTTCATGATCTGGTTGCAGAAGGAAAAGAAAAGGAAATGGCAAAAAAACATCTTGCCAATGTAGCTGAATATATTTATAAAAATGGTTGGGTATTAATTGATATGGATGGTACGCCTACTCGCTGGGGACGTTGGGACCCAAAATACCTGCTAAGTCCATATGGATACTCTGACAAGGGGCTTAATGGGCTGGAAGCATCAACCTTTATGAAAACTGCTTATGCCCTCACTGGAGAGAGTATATTTGAGGAGGGATTCGAACAGTTGATGGATTTTGGCTATCAAAACTATATTGTTCGACAAAAAAACACATTCCCTCCAGAAAACATTGCCCCATGGGATGATAATTTAGCTTTTGAAAGTTATTATTCCCTTCTTCGTTATACCAAAGATCCCATGTTAAGATCCATTTATTTACGTAGTCTCGAACGCACCTTTGAGGTAAAACGAATGGAACATATTGGCTGGTTTAACTTTTCTTACGGTGCCATTACAGGAAATGACTGTGAAGTAGACAGGGCAGCAAAAAGTTTAAGAGAATGGACCCTGGATTGCATAGAGTATAACTACCGAAATTCATTTAGAGATGACCTATATCCGGAGCCAGGTTATGTTTCCTA
>RCNC010001605.1_pt1 | contig 15261 bp, 13 predicted proteins | sample 2041301 | NCBI WGS metagenome assembly RCNC01 (sample SAMN09708231, study PRJNA481090) | Marine sediment metagenome, whole genome shotgun sequencing project. | biome: marine sediment; feature: ocean; material: sediment; isolation source: Sewage treatment plant 13A marine sediment (STP13A) ... | reverse complement strand
GAATTAAGGGGACAGTTTACTGATCTCTAAACAGCACGGCATGTGCCCTCCGAGTATCGATGGAATAAACCGCCCAAAATCCTCACAGGGAAAATTTGTCACAGGCGATAGAGTCAAAGAACTGGATAAAGTTAGCTGCTCTCGCTATGCTCAAAATCGAGTTGAGTAAACTGTCCCCGAAATTCCAGGGGGCATGCAGTGATGCTGCGTGGCATTCCCTAGCCAAATATCGGAAACTTCCTGCGCTTGGCCAGCTCGTCCATGCCCGCCTGAATCGCGGCCTCGATCTCATCGTACTTCGCGTCCACATAGTCCTGGTCATCCAGCCGTGCCGGGTCGGTGTCGAGGTAGATCGGCTCCAGGATCTCGGTGCGGATCTTCGACGGCAGCGGGATGTGCTGGAACGGCGTGAGGTGCAGGGCAATGCCGAAAGGCCAGCTCAGGGTAATCGGCGCCACGTCACTGCGCATCCGCTCCTTCAGTTTCAACAGTTTGGCGAGCCCACGGCCCTCGGACAGCACGAACAGGGTGTCGTGCCCGCCCACGGTGGCCACCGGCACAATCGGGACACCGGCGCGCATGGCCATGCGTATAAAGCCTTTACGTCCGCCCAGTTCCGCCTTGTCCCGGTCAGTCCACTTGCGGTAGGCATCCAGCTCGCCACCCGGCCACAGAATCACATCGTCACCCTGGCCGAAGGCCGCCTGCAGGTTCTCGCGGGACGGTGATATCGCGCCCAGCCTTCGAAAATACTCGCCCAGCACTGGGGCTTTCATCAGCACATCATGAGCCGTTCCGTGCAGGGAGCGGGTCTCGCCGAACTGGCGCCACCAGGCCATGATCACGGTCCAGGCATCCATAGTCAGCGGACCACCGGAGTGAACACCGATCAGCAGACAGGGCTCTTTGGGTAGGCGCTCGAAACCGTCTATCTCCAGGCGGAAGTAACGATCCATCAGCGTGTCCCACAGTCCGCCCTGCTTTTTCATCAATGCAGGATCTGGCCCGTTCAGGCCCTCGCGGGGCAAGTCGACTTTGACTTTGCTGACTTTTTTAACGGTGCTCGGCTTGCTGACACCGACAGTCTTTTTGCGGGTGCCGGCTTTGACGTTGGCTCTGGTGCTTTTCGCTGGTTGCTTGGTTTTCGTCTTGCGTGCTGTTTCTGCCATATCCGTTATCTCCTTTAGTATGGGCTTGAGATCAAGTACTGCTGTGAGCTCAGTGGTGTGAACAGGAACGGGTGTTTTATCCCTTGCAGCAATGTCATTCGCGCCGCAGAGGCCAGGTCTTCAAGGTTGATCAACTCGCTGCTTTCTGCCTGATCTTGAAAGTATAGTCGCCAGGCGCTGTCGTCAATCGAATACCTGCTGGCTGAGCGAGGCCAAGGCGATACTTTTTCCATTGATCAGCGCCCTGTTAATTGCGCGATAACGAATTCCAGCTAAGCTACGTAGAGGAACAGTGCTTTCAGCAGAAACTGCTCCGAATAACGGATCGCTGGTTTCGAAGGAGAGTCATATGAGCACCACTGAGTTGGTTGTCGATACCCAGGACATCGAATTTTGCCTGTTTGAATGGCTGCAAGTCGATCAATTGCAACAATACCCGAAATATGCAGATTATGACGCTGAAACCCTCAGTCTTCTGGTAACAGAAGGCCTGAAGTTTGCAAAGGAAGTGATCTCCCCAACCAATATGGAAGCTGATCGCGAGGGCTGCACGGTGGTGGACGGCAACGCTACTGTCCCTCAATGTCTGCACGACCCGTTCAAACAGGCCTACGAGCTTGGCTGGGCTTCGATAACGGCGAGCCAGGAGTTTGGCGGCCAGGGCGCACCTGAAGCGATCGGCCTTGCCCTTTCAGAAGGAGTTCTGGGGGGTAACCTCGCGCTGGGCATGTATTTCGGCCTGACCCAGGGCGCCATGGAGTTGATCGAATCCTTCGGCGCCGAGGACCTGAAGAATACCTATTGCGCAAAAATGATCAAGGGGGAGTACACGGGAACGATGTGCTTAAGTGAACCCCAGGCGGGCTCTGATGTGGGGGCGGCAAAGACCTCCGCCGAAATGGTAGAGAGAGAGACATTCAAGATCAAGGGGAGCAAATGCTGGATATCCTCCGGTGATAATGACCTGGGCTCAAATGTGATTCACCTGGTGCTGGCGCGGGTACAGGGCGATCCGGCGGGGACCAAAGGATTGAGCCTGTTCGTTGTTCCGAAGATCACCGTGAATGAAGATGGCAGCCTGGGCGCGGCCAACGATGTGACCCTGGTATCGATCGAGCACAAAATGGGCATCAAGGCCAGCGCCACCGCCGTGCTCAGCTTTGGCGACCAGGACAACTGTTACGGCCGGCTGCTCGGTGAGCGGGGAGCCGGCATGCGGATGATGTTTCAGATGATGAACACCGAGCGCATTATGGTGGCTGGCATGGGACTTGGCGTCGCCAGCGCCGCCTATCAAAACGCCCTCGCTTACGCCAGAGAGAGAATCCAGGGCGCCCACATCGACAGCCACGACCAGGGTCCGGACGCGCCAAGCGTCCCTATTATCCAGCATCCCGATGTCCGTTATTCACTGACCGGAATGAAAGCTCGTGTGGAGGCGATCAGGGCCCTGCTGTACGGCGCCTGTTTCATTGAGGACAAATTACACATCACGGAAGATAGCGACGAGAAGCAGGAGTTGGAGGATTTGTTTCAGATCATGACGCCAATGTGCAAAGGCTGGGCCTGTGAGACGGGATTGGACGTCACCCGAACCGGAATGCAGATTCTCGGCGGCGTGGGTTTCACCAAGGATTTTCCCATGGAGCAGTATTACCGTGATCTCAGAATTTCCGCGATTTATGAAGGCACAACCGGTATACAGGCCCTGGACCTGGTGGGGCGAAAAATGACCCAGAGCAAGGGCAGGCTCTACATGGCGCTGTTAGGCAAATTCGTTCAACTCTACGAGACCAACAAGAATCACACCCGGCTGGGTCAGAATTTTGATGTCTGGAAAGAGGCCTACGACAAGATGACAGTCTGTAGCATGACTTTTCCAGAGATGATGAAGGACAAGGGCCTGTCGGGGGCCGTTCTGTATGCCACGCCGTTCATGTTCCTGATGGCAACCGTGACTGCCGGATATTTCTTGCTCCAGCAGGGCTTGGTAGCTTACGACAAACTTGAGGAGCTCAAAAAGGACAGTGGTGTGAACGAAGAAGGTCTGGACGAATTTCTAAAGGAAAATTCCAGAGCTCAATTTTACGAGAATAAACTCAAGACGCTTGATTATTTCCTGAACGTCATGCTGCCTGGGTATCAGTCTTATGCAGTCCCCATTTTGAATAAGAACTACGCCGCCCTGGAGATCTCGCTGTAACGCCTGTGGGGTACGAATTGTAAATCCAGCAACCAAGACAATAATTCCTGGGTGTGCATGCTGTCTAGACTTTGAGGACGATACGATACCGTTGTCCCTACTGAAAAATCGCGTTGATTTTGTTGACTGTTTTACGCAATCCATGAAGGATGCCCGCCAGGTCCATTCTTCACCTCGTAGTCACATTTCTCGGCGCATTATTCAAATCTCAGCGTCAACTGACCCTCGAGAACCTGACGCTCAGGCAACAGGTATCTATGCTCCGGTCGTCGGTGAAGCGGCCTCGTGCCACGGTGATGGATGGCCGAATCCTTATCCCCTATCGACACCAGGAAGCACCATATAACCCGACGCCGACGTTACTCCACGAAGGCTTGGCGTTGATGGCTTGGCGACGGGTTCGTCGAGTGCGTCGGGTTATATGCTGCTTTCTCTATTTGGGGTCCCAGGGTTTTTCCCTCGAAATAGGACACACTTGGCTGTAGCCCTTGCCAGCCGTGGCCTCCCAGTAGTAGGTGCTTTCTGATCCTATGCCATTTTGGCCTCATTTGGATATTATCTGAACCTTTGGGTACTGATAATGGCTACAGAAAAACGCATTAAGATCCTCACAGACGCTGAAATCACCGACTTGTTTGCTCCACCGATTCTCGATACCAATGATCGACGCTTCTTATTTACGCTGAACGATGCCGAATTAAAGGAAGCCAAAAAGATCAGAGACCGTAAGCTTCGATGCATATTCGTTGTGCTACTTGGCTACTTTAAGGTCAAGCCCGTTGTACTGAGCCCTGGGTACTATCAGTTTAATCACGACTTGAAATACGTTTCGGGGAACGTTTTTCCCGGCCCAGGATTTGGCCCCTTTTCTCTCAACCCGCGTTCGCGCGCCCGACTTTACCAAAGGATTTTCCGGTTTGTTGGCTATGAGCGTTGGCAAGAATCTCGTCATGCGCCACTACTTTTACTCGAGCTGAAGACAATAAGTCGACATTGGGTTCAACCCCGGTCTCTCTTTGACGGCGCCATTGAATTTCTTTCGGCGAATCGTATTGCAATACCAGGATATACGACGTTACAAGATCTGATAAGTGAGGTTTATCAGTCAGTCCAAGGGGAACTTTCTGACCGAGTACAACATCTGGTATCGAAGGATTTTGCAGAGATGATATCTGAACTGGTCGACGGAGAGGGATCTTTCAGTATCCGAGAACTGCGCCAATCTGCCCGCAATTTTACCGCTGCAGAACTGAACAAGGAGCTGGTCGTTCATAGGCACATCCAGCAGTGGATGCCTCAGGTAAATGCTGTGTTAGCAAAGTTGGCGCTATCTCAGAGAAACCAAAAAGACTTTGCTGAAAGAGTGGACTACTACGGCGCCAAACTAAAGCGCCAGTCGATTGGTTATCAGCGCTTATATTTGTTGTGCTACCTGCAGCAACGTTGGCAAAAAGCCCAGGAACGCATCGCTGATGGCCTTGTACATCACCTGAGGCAGGCTAAGGGAAAAGGTCGGCAATATGCGCAAGAATCTGTTTATAGAGATTGGCGAAAAGCTGAGAAAAATGTCAGTAAGGCGGCGGAGGTTCTCCGCCTATTTATCGATGACCAGGTAGATGAGCAGCAGCCGTTTGCCGCTGTGCGGAAAAGTGCATTCGACATAATCAGTCAATCAGACCTGGAATCCGTGTGCCTGTTTCTCAACGACCAGCGGCGATCCCTTGACGAAGCCACATGGCAATACTATGAGCAAAGGGATAGTTTACGGGTTGGTCTAATCCGATAGTTATTCTTGTGTCTACGGCTCGAAGCGAGTGAAGGCAGTGGGCGGTTGGCGCAAACGCTAAGCCAGGCGCAAGTTGAGCTGACCGAGCACAGTGAACTCTCACAGTCCGAATATTACAAACGCCACTTGCCACACAAACAGCGCCCGTTCCTTCAAGACAAAGAGGGAAACCTTAAACTGAAGCGGTACGAATGGTACCTGTATTTGCAAATTCCCAGCCGCCTCAATGGCAAGCTCACCTTGCCCGGTGTTGCTAAATACCAGGCTTTAGAGGCAGATCTCGTGAGTATTGAGCGGTGGAAAGACGATAAAGAGCTGCTAATCGCGCAGACTCTACTCCCCAAGTTGGCGATCGACCCAGGACTGCTTATCCGAGACATGGAGCAGGCATTGGATTCACGTCTGCGCGCCGTGAGCGATTATCTCGAAAAAGCGGACAACCGAAATGTTGTCTTGAGAAACCCAAAAGGCAAACGGTCGTGGCGATTGCCCACTGGCAGTAAGTCGGCCATGGTCAACAATCTATTCTTCGCGCAGTTACCCACGACAGCGGTTGCCGATGTGCTGCGTATGGTAGATCGCGACACTGGCTTCATCGAGAGCTTCAGGCATGTCCTCGGTGCGCAATCAAAGAACCGCATATATGAACAAGACTTACTCGCGATATTGGTGGGCAACGCGACCAACCAGGGCACGTATGTGATCTCACAGATATCGGATCGATCCTACGAGCAGCTCAGCACCATTCAAGCGAACTACCTGCGGCTAGAAACGATCGAGGCTGCAAACGACTGTATCAATAATGCGACGGCCAGATTGCCGATATTTAGACACTACAATATCCAAGAGGATGTTGTTCACGCGAGCGCGGATGGACAAAAGCTCGAGGCTAAGCGTGACACGTTCAAAACACGCTTTTCGTCAAAATACTTTGGCACCCAGAAGAGTGTGTCTGCCATGAGCTTGATCGCAAACCATGCGGCCATTAACGCAAATATTATTGGCGCCAATGAACACGAATCACATTATATTTTTGATCTGCTGTACAACAACGCATCAGAGATTAAACCTGCGGTGCTGTCCACCGACACACACGGCGTAAATCACGTGAATTTTGCTTTACTGGATTTATTTGGCTACAGCTTCGCGCCACGCTATGCCCAAGTGGGGCGAGTGATTAACGAAATGTTCACTGTGGCAGAGAATGACGCTGGGAAAGTAAACCTGTCACTAAGAACCCCCATCAACACGAAATGTATTGCGCGGCACTGGGACACGATTCAGCGCATTGTTGTTTCGCTCAAAGAGCGAAAAACAACACAGGCACTTCTGGTCCGAAAACTCTCGGGCTATAAGAAAAATCACCCCTTGCTAGAGGCACTGACGGAGTACAATCGCCTCGCAAAGGCCGGCTATCTGCTGAACTATATTGACGACGCTGACCTGCGCAACCATGTCCAGCGAGCCCTCAATCGAGGCGAAGCCTACCATCAGTTGCGGCGTGCCATCAGCGACGTGAATGGTGATCGGTTCAGGGGCAACTCTGACGAAGAGATACAGCTGAGGAACGAATGCGCGCGGCTCGTGACAAACGCTATTATCTATTTTAATTCCAGCGTTCTCAGCTACTTACTCAAGAGTTTTGAATACCAAAAGGATGAACAGAAACTGGCAATCGTGAAGCAAGCGTCCCCAGTGGCCTGGTACAACATCAACCTAAAAGGCACGTATCGTTTAAAATCGACCGGAAAAGTGCCCGATTTAGAGCAAATGATGCGCCATATTGAGGGGTAGAAGCCTGTTCGGCAAAGTAACCCCCTCTGGAAAGCCATGGCTGGCAAGGGCTACAGCCAAGTGTGTCCTATTTCGAGGGAAAATCCCTAGGACCCCAGATAGCTGACATCTTATTTTATCAGGAGGCCAACTTCCTCTATTCTAGTACCTGCATAAAAATGGGGGCTCAAACGAATGACGCTTATTTAAGGCTATGGTGCGCTGGGCCCGCTGTCTGGTATGGAAGGTCCACTTGCGGTTCGAACCGCATGTGGCTTTACACTACCGAGGCTGGCGGGATACCACACATACGTCACAGCAGGCAGACATCTAACTTTAAGCACGCGCCATTCGGGACTCACCACTTATAACCCCAATTTTTGAACTGGAGACAAACTATGATCGGCTGGACAGAACAGCAGCAAATGATCAAAGGAATGATTCGCGATTTCGTGGAAAAAGAGATCGTGCCCCACATTGATGATCTGGAATACAACGGCCTGCCGCCCTATGACATCCTGCGCAAGCTGTTCAAGACCTTCGGCATGGATGAGATGTCCGGCGCAAACTTTGACCAGCAAATCGTCCGGGAAGAAGCTATTGCCAGGGGCGAGACTGTGGAAGAGCCAGCAAAGAAAGAGCCCTCCGGGGAAGTCACGGAAGAAGCGCTGGATGCCGCGGCCATGGGCATACTACCCATCATTGAAATCAGCCGTCACTGCCAGGGGCTCATCACCGCAATGGGTGTATCGGCCGGGCTCACCGGCGGCGCCATCATGTCCAAGGGCTCCCTGGCGCAGAAAAAGAAATATGCCCGGGAGCTGCTGACGCTGGAAAAGGTAGGCGCCTGGGCGATCACCGAGCCCAACTCGGGCTCCGATGCCTTCGGCGGCATGAAATCCACCGCCCGCAGGGATGGCAAAGGCGGCTACATCCTCAACGGCAACAAGACCTTTATCACCAACGGCCCCTATGCGGACACCATCGTGTTTATCTGTCGGCTGGAGGAGGACGGCGTGGAGGCCAGGGACAGAAAAATTGTCTCCTTTATTCTCGATTCGGGCATGCCTGGCCTGGAGCAGAGCGCCGCCTTCAAAAAAATGGGCATCGGCTCCTCTCCCACCGGGGAACTCTTTCTGTCCGACGTGGCAGCAGGGCCTGAACGCCTGATGGGAGAATCGGAGGATGGCTATGGCCGCTCAGGAGCCAAGTCCACTTTCAGCCTGGAGCGCTCGGGCGTCGCCGCCATGTCACTGGGCCTGGTGGAGCGCGCGCTTGAATTATCACTGGCCTACGCCAAGACCCGCGTGCAGTTCGACCAACCCATTGGCAACTACCAGCTCATCCAGCTGAAACTGGCGAAGATGGAGGTGGCGCGCCTGAACCTGGAAAACCTGGTGTTTCGCTATATTGAAACCCGGGCCGCAGGGAAGGACCTGACACTGGCCGAGGCCTCGGCCATGAAACTGTACGCTGCGCAAGCGGCAATGGAAGTGACTACCGAAGCGGTACAAATCTTCGGCGGCGCTGGCTATATGCGTGAGACGCGGGTAGAACAACTGATGCGCGACGCCAAAATACTACAGATCTACGCCGGCACCGATGAAATGCAGATTGTGGCTATCGCCAGGGACTTACTCGGTCGAGCCTGACAGCAGGTAAGTTGCATGCCGGGCGCAGCTCAAGCTGATCTGGCACAGCTTACCAATCCGGATTGCCTCAGCGTTTTTGATAAAGTGACTCCGCTCTCGCTTTCAGCCCCTGGGCGCAGAGATTGAAACCGGCCTCCACTTGAGCCCCCAGTAGCTCCATCACTGGAGCTACTGCCTCACCACTAAATTCATCAATGCTCGAGTAACGACAGCTGTCGTCATCGATAACAGTAATACGCTGGATTCTATCCGCGTGAATTGGGTCACTCGGGTTATTTTCCATTGACCATACAATGGTGTGACAGGGCTCCAGTTTGGTAACGTACTCCACCTGAGTTTGCAGACCGCTACCAAGATCCACCTGCATTTGTAGCGCCTCACCCAGCTCCGGTTTGCCTTTTATTTCAGGGCAAAAGGCGTTCCAATGGTGGTAGTTGTCAAAATCGATAATAATTTCCCACACTAACTCTGCCGGGGCGTTAATAACAAGCTCTTCGGAAGAAACACTATTTTCACTGATCATTTCTATTGCCCTTCAAAACTGAAACTCATCTGTTGTAGCGAATTCACCCTGCCAGGCTAGTTGGCGTAACTGACGCCACCGTTAACCCGCCAGGTCTGACCATTGACCCATTCGCTGTCGTCCGACATGAGAAAGGCCACAGCGCCGGCTATATCTTCCGACTGCCCGTGCCGGGTGCTGCGCGCCCCTTTAAGCATCCAGTCTTTCATCTCCTGGGGCATATTCGCATCCAGTTGTTCGGTGAGCACGAAACCAGGCGACACCGCATTGCAACGAATCCCCTTGCGACCCCACTTGGTCGCTACATGACGGCACAGGGAATTCACGCCCGCCTTGGAAGCGGCATAGGCGGGACGTTCCGCCTCACCAACCACAGCGGCGTCGGAGGATGTTAAAACCAGCGCACCACTGCCCTGCTCCAACATATGCGGCAGTGCCGCCTTGAGTAACAAGGCAGTACCGGTGACATTGATCTGCAGCGTTCGCGCCCACAGGGCACTGTCATTGCTCAGGATATCCCCGTCCACCAACACCGACTTCACGTCGGCCACGTTGGCAAACAAACCATCAAGCGCACCAAAATGATTTACTGCGGTCGCGACGAGTGCGTTGATAGTGGCCTCATCTGCCTGGTCATAGTGCCAGGCGACGGCCTCTGCACCCCCGGCATTCAATTTCTCGACCAGTAACTCAGCTGTCTCAATGTTGTAGTCGCCGATGCCGACACGGGCGCCCTCCTCGCACAGGCGACGCGCGGTAGCAGCCCCAATACCGGTGGCCCCACCACAGACCAGAATGGCCTTGCCCTGCAGGTTTTTCATCAAACTTCTCCACCAACCGACCCGACCTGGGCCACGCAATTATTCGCCGCATTTGAGTGGACCAGACTATTGTGCAAATATCCACCGTCCCGGAATCAAAAACGCGGCTGGAAACAACCACTGCTGGGAGACACTAATGCAATTATGGCGATTCCTGCACCCCAACGCCCTGGGCTTCACCCTGAGGGCGGGCCGCCAGGCGCTGATCGACAAGCTCAAGAGGGCACCGGCACGCCCGGTACAGGTGGCCCACTACGTGGCCGAGCACGCGCAGGCCAACGATCCCCAGGACGTACTGCGCACCATGGACAGGTTTTCAGAGCAGGAACGCTGGCTGATGAATATCGGTCCGGAAAAAGGCCCCCTGATCAAGGAGCTGGCACAGCGCCTGCCTGCCAATGCCCGCATACTGGAGCTGGGAGCGTATTGTGGCTACTCCTCTATCATGCTGGCGGACGCTTTCGGGCCCGAGGCACATATTACTTCCATCGAAATCAGCGAGGATTCAGTGACCAGCTCGCGGGCCAATGTAGCAGTCGCAGGACTCTCCCAGCAGATCACGTTCGTGCACGGGCCTTCATCAGATCTAATCGCAAGCCTTGAGGGCCGCTTCGACCTGGTGTTCCTGGACCATTGGAAGGACCTCTACAAACAGGATTTACAGCTCATTGAACAACGGGAACTGATCGGTCCCGGTAGTATCGTGGTGGCGGACAACGTCGGCAAGATTTTCGCACCGCAGGCCTATCTCGACTACGTAAGAAGTTGTGGACGCTACGATAGCGAAAATCGCGAAGCGACTATCGAATATACCGCCGTACCTGACGCAGTGGAGATCTCAGTCTATCGGGGTGAATAACACAGGCGCACGGGGACGCCATTGCCCCCCTTGATTCAAGCCAGTCCCAGGGACAGCTCACCGGCAGCATAGGATTCTGCGAACCTCTTGAACTTGCGGAACATCCAGCGATTGGTCATGCGCATCAGGGGCCGGGTGAGGAACATCAGGTGGCGGGAGAAACCCTTGACCTCCATCGCCATATACCACTCGACCCTGCAGGTGCCATCACCCAGGTCGGTGACGCGATAGTCCTCGATGAACTTTTCCGTTGCATCTTTGCTGCAGCCGATAAAGGTGAAAGCCATGCGCTTGCCGCGTTCCCATTCAACAAACTCCTCAAAGCCGGTCATATCGCCCATCATGTGCACACTGCGAGTAGTACCCACACCATAGGGCTGGGGCGAGGTCCACTCCACCTTCTGGATGGGCATGGCCCACACGGTCCAGGAATGAGCGTCTTCAAACACGTCAAAAACCTGCTCGGGCGTCGCCCGGACGACCTCGGTGGCGACAAAGACATTTTTGGTTTGCTGCAGGAATTCGACACCCACTTTAGTGCACTCGAAGTAATCGCTCATGGTCAGTCTCCAGATCAGTCAGTGTCACAGGACGGTGTCACACATTACAACATTGCTTTCCCCTCCCGCCAGTATCGGAAAAGGCCAATGTTTTGCCGCGAAATGGACTAAACAAACAATCTTCTCACTGCCGGCCTGAGCTTGATTGCATCTTTCAGGCAGCCAGGGCAACGGGGAATTACAGGGACAGTTTGTGATAATCTTCCTGTCGCCAATCATTAAACGCTGCAGGGGAAAACGACATTGGTCCAGCAAACGCAAGAGAACAAGGGCGTCGGAGCCTCGGTCCCGGTGATCGCCATCATCGCCATACTGACCGCCGTCGCCCTGATCGCCGGTGGCGTATACCTCTATCGCACCCTGTCGAAAGAAGTCGCCCATCGCCCCATTGTCATCGCCACGGGGCCTGACTCCGGCGCCTACCACGCCCTGGGCATAGCCCTGAAGCGGGTACTGGAGAGCACCGGGAAATTTAGCGAAGTGGTGATACGCACCACCGATGGCAGCACCGAAAACATGGGCTTGATCGGCGACCCCAACGGCAAAGTCGATCTGGCATTCGTACAGGCCAACGCCTCACCCGCGACCAATGCCCGCCTGATCACCTCGCTGTACGACGAGGTGCTGCACATGATGATCAGTACATCCGACGCCGCGACGATCAAGACCATCTATGATCTGGAAGGCGCCAACGTATCCCTGGGAGGCGCAGGATCCGGCACTCGCGAACTGTCACAGGAAGTACTGAAACACTTTGGTGTGACAGTCGGCAACGACCTGGTAATGACGCCGCGGGAGGCCGCAGCAGCCCTTGCCGATGAAAGCATCGACGCTGCCTTTATGCTAACCGCCCTGCCCTCACGCCTGATTGCCGGCATGGCCCAGCGCGATGAAATTCGCTTCATCACCCTGAGTGGCGCCCAGGAACTGGGCGATGAGGCGCACGCCCTGGAACTGGTTATACCGGGTGTGCAGCGTGACATCATTCCACGCTCCACCTATGTCAGGTTACCCCGACAGGCGACACACACTGTGAGTGTCACGGCGATGCTGGTCGCCCGCGAAGACATAGAGGAAGCACTGGTCCGCAATATTACCGCCACCATTTTCGGCTACCGTTCGGGGAAGTCCGGTCTGGAGGGCAGCGCACTGGTGGTAGCCCGCAAGATTCGAGAACACTACGATCCCTCAACAGCACCCATTCCCTATCATCCAGGCGCAACCGGGTACTATCAACGGGAAGAACCACCGTTTTTCGTTGAATATGCCGAGTCCCTAAGTCTTATGGTAACACTGCTACTGGGGCTATTTTCAATTTTTATTGCACTGCGCGAATGGCTGCGTCGACGCATGAAAAACCGGATTGATGGTTATTTGCTGGAGGTAGAGAGCCTGGCGACGGATATGCAGGCACTGACATACGATGAACTGCTTGTGCGACACGATGAAATGGAAGCACTGCGCCGGGCCGCTTTCGCTGACCTGGTCTCAGAGCGCCTGCTGGCAGATCAAGCATTTATTATTTTGCAAAACCACCTGCGCGACGAACTGGCGGCGGTTGATGCTCGAATCGCAGAACTATCACCTGAAAAACAGGTAAGCGGCAAAGGACAGTAAGGCCCGGCGCAGCACCACTGCGCTACTAAGCTACTACGCCGAGGAAAGTGTCTTTTTCCTGTCATTGTAGATAGCGATCGCCTGCTTAATGATCTCCTCGTCATACTCACGCAAGCCACTCAGTAACATATGCTTGCGACCGCGCCCGACAATCTCTCCCGCATCCACAAAGTTAAATGCCAGCAGCACGCTGCCGCGCTTACCGTTTATTTCAAGTTCATTGTGATCAATCTGTAGCGCAGGCTGCTCAAAGTCCAGGCGATCCATGTCAATAGACATACTCTGGTACATCACCATGGGTCGGGTCGGGTTGATCATCATATTTTGCTCCGCCAGTAGCGGCACCAGGATATGCGGAAAGGTATGGCCGGAAAACTCGACATAGCTGCGAACGAGATTTTCGATCGGGGACTCACTATGGGAAATATCACCCGAGCGCTTGACGCTCAGGTACTGTTTTTCCTGGGCATCGTTGATGTGCATTTCCGGCGCGGCGTCAGGTAATATCAGCTCTGTCCCGGCTGACACCATCCCGGAAAACATAAACTCCATATGCTGACTGAGGCCATACCTGGACAGCACAATGGCAAACAACAGGTCGCCGGGCACACAAAAGCGACTGGCGTCCTTGTCGTGCAGCGGGTTGAAATCGTCTGCAACCTGCTTGGCAAAATTACTGCCCTGCTCTTTGGTGAAACATAAGTTGCCGTTAGGCTCACTGAAATATTGCTCAATAAACATAATCAATAGCTTTCGTAGGTGGGCGCCAAGGGGCACAGTGTAACAGGAAATACGTTTTTCAGTTCCTGCAGTAATCCTCTAGCGCTGCATGGAAGTGGCTCGCAACGACGCTTCAAACTCTGCCGCCACACCCTCTGCTCGCAGTTCCAGCAGGCGCAAACACGGTGGCAGTGCCAGGTCACCGAGGCGGCATACCGCCAGTCGAAAACCCGCTGGCAGATCCCACAGGAGATACTGCACAGTCGCAGCGCTGTCCGGCGCCCGTGTCGCAATAGCGCCGATACCTCCCGGTACCGGGAAGGACAGCTCAAAGCTGTTCGAATCCAGTGCCAGGGCAAGTGCTTCACCGCTTGCCTTCACGCGCGCCTCTTTGAGAGTCCAGTAATCGTAAAAACGATCGACAGCCTCAGCAGTATCACAAGCCTCGATTACGCCCACCTCCTCGGGGTGAAAGAAGCGCTGCGCCAGCTTGCCGGTATCGCGTCCGGGGTCGCAGTACTCAAGGTCAACGCCCACCGACGCTGCCCCGCTGATCGCACAGACCAGCCAGTCGCGGCTGTGACTCAGGTTGAACTGCAACGACTGCAGCTGCTCAGGCAGGTCAGGCCCAACAAGTTTTGGCTTGCCCCTGGCGCCGACCTCAAAACACCACTCTTGCGGCGCGACCGCTGCATAGTGGGATAAAACCCGGCGCTTGAAATCATCGGAACTGACGACCATGCGCGCCGGACAGCGCCACAGGTGCAGGTCCTGCCTCTGCAGAGAGAGCTGCCCCCCGGAACAGGCGCCTTCAGTGATTCTAGAAACGCTGGATGGTCTTACCGATGATTCGGTCACGCACTTTCCAGAACAGCTTGTCGGGATTGACCACCACGATGAAAACCCGGCGCAAGCGGTCTTCAGGACAGTCGATAGGATTTACCGCGTGCCAGGCGTGGTCTGTGCGCAACATCAGCGAGCTGTAGTTACCGATAGAGTCACACTCCACCACCTTGTCAAACTCGTCCAAAGCGGGGGCGGTGTTGTAATCCAGCCGCCCACCGTCGTCCAGCACCAGCGTGGAACCGCCCCAGGCGGGATCCCAGTCTTCCTCGGAGTTGAAATAGAACAGATGGGAGCCGTGTTCGCGGCGCGCGTCACAGTGGGGTGACACATCCGCCCCCGACGGGGTGTAGTGCCAGTGGAAACGAAACTCGACCTTTTTGGCGCCCAGCAGGCGCTCCATTTCCTTGCGGTAGGCATCGCTGCGCAGCTCGTCGATGAATTCCTTCCAGGGCTGCGGCACGGCCATGCCATGCGTGTACTCCAGGGAGTAGCGGTCATGAGGCGCCTGCCCGGCGCGGCGCTCATAACCAAATTTTTGTTCAAACAAATCCATCGGCGGCATGTTGGCCAGCAAACCCTGGAAGCCGGATTCCGTCAGTACACCTTCGCTGTTGAAATAGGGGTAGGGCTTGATCGTCAGGAATTCGTCCCGTGACAAACCGCGCAACTTCTCGATATTGAGGTAATTCATGCTGCTTTGCGCTCCAGTTTGGGGGTACGGTCCAACACCTC
>RCNC010001603.1_pt1 | contig 15270 bp, 13 predicted proteins | sample 2041301 | NCBI WGS metagenome assembly RCNC01 (sample SAMN09708231, study PRJNA481090) | Marine sediment metagenome, whole genome shotgun sequencing project. | biome: marine sediment; feature: ocean; material: sediment; isolation source: Sewage treatment plant 13A marine sediment (STP13A) ... | reverse complement strand
GCGTGGGAGCCGGCCACCGACTCCATCCTGGTCGGAGGGTTCCAGCACGCGGCCCGCGGTCGTCAGGTAGAATCCCCATGCCGCCGCCTGGTCGTCCACGGCCACCAGCATCGCCGTTTTGGCCTCAGCCTCGAGCCGTGCCATCAGAGTTTCCAAGCCGTTTAGAACGACTCCCTGATCCTCCAACAGGCGGCTGGATCCAACGAGCAGTTGCCGGTCATCGACCGTCGCCCGAATCCCCTGCCCCGGGATCGCTTCAAAGGCCAAAGGGTGGCTCAATGCAAGCCCCTGCCCCTCAGCCGCACGGACAATTGCTTCTCCTCTATTGCTTTTTCCCAAGCCTGTGGAATTATGTACATTTTAGGCTTCTGAATGGTGTCTCCAGGTGTAAAGTATTGATAAAAAGGAACCTCTTTAATATATGGGGAATTTATATCGTAATGATAATTCATGTTTCCTGTAAGAGGACTTTTTTTCATTTCTCCATTGTAGCCTTTAAATAGTAACATCTCTTTGAGGTTTTTATTTAGCCTCCAGCTCGAAATAAAGAGCTTTTCATTGGCAGAAATTTTATCAGCTTGTTTTTTTGTTTTAATAATCTCTTTATAATTTGCATTTGAAAATTCAGCCAGTGCCGAGAGAAAATGATATACTGACTTCACCTGGTCCGAGAATGGCTTATATACGTGATTTTCAGTCATGAATGCATAGGTGTTAAATAGCGATGCAAATCCGGTGGAAACTCTGGGAGCATCGAAATAGGCAGAAATGCCATCATCAGCATTACGTGTGTTCCAGTTTACATATGGAATCATTTCGTACGGGGAGGTTTTCATTTTATCGTAAAGGGAAGGAACCATGTTTTCTTTGAAATAAGAACTCATAGGTTCAGGAAGCCTCTGAAAAACAGTTGCTATCAAAGTCAATGTGTATTGATGATCAGAACCGTTTGTAGTATGTGTGTCAAGGAATACTTCAGGTTTCCATGAATGAAATGTTTGAACCAGTGATCTGGCATTTTTACTGTCCATTTTAATAAAATCACGATTTAGGTCGAGATTTTTACCATTTCCTCGGAAACCTGATTCAGGAGGAGTATCCTGGTTGGTTCTATGGTATGGACTTCGGTTCAAACATCCACCAATATTATACACTGGAATTATACAAATTACGCAATTATCCAGGTACTTATTCATTTTAGCCTTATTGTCAAGAACATCAATGGCGAATTGGATACTTGCATCAATCCCGGGAGGCTCCCCAGGATGAATACCATTGTTAACAAAAATTACACATCTGCCTTTTTTATGGATCGATTCCGGATCATAATCTGAATCTTTTGACATGACGAATAAGTGGAGGGGTTTACCTATATCAGTTTCTCCAACTGTTAATAATTTAGCAGTTTTGTATTTTTCATCAAGATATTTATAGGCTTCTATGACTTCATCATATGTAAGGGTCTCATTGTTTTCATAATGCAATGAAATTTGAGCATGAAGATCGAGATTTGAATATAAACTTATGAAACCGATGAATAGGATCAATAAAAGTGTTCTCATTTGAAAGATTGTTAAATTAAGGTGTTGAAGGTAATTGTAATTTTTCAGGTTTTATTAATTCAATTTTGACAATATAAATAAGGTTTATTGAGAGTTTTGATGATTGTAATCCTTTATAAGATTCTTAAAAAACCCATGTACTTCACTGTCTAAATTGGCAGTTTGAATCAAAGGTAGAATTTTATCAGGTGAATTCATTCCCTGAATTATGATTTCATTAAATAATTCAACAATATCTTGAGCCAATAGATTAATATTACTGTTTTTGCTCAGCTGGTAATTTTCCTTAAGATCTAAAAAGAAATTTCTGGTGATTTGGTATCTGGCTTCCTGATGATCAAAGAATTTAGGGCAAAATGAAAATGTTGAATTAAGGTGATTTATGCGTGATTTTAAGCTGGTTAAAACTTTTTGTGGAATGTTCTCAATAGGGTATTCCCTTAATACATTGATTTCCCAGAAACGGAAGACACCAAAAAAACCAAATGAGTCTAAATCATCAGCAATACTTAAAATGGATAATGTGTCAAATTTATTGGGAGTCTTTGCAAAAACCTCATTCCTGTAGGATTTGTCATCATGATACTCTATAGCCTCTAGAATTTCATTTATTCCTCCAGGCTTTAGTTTTGGTTTTGTTTTGAAAAAATCCTCACATATTTCTCTACTTATTTTCCCATGCTGTATTTCAATTGATTTTGACATACCCGCATCATGAAAGAAAGCTGCAAAAAGGACTTTCTCAATTGCTAGTTTATCTATGTGGAAGTTGTTTTTATTTAGCAAAATGATTAGCTCTTTTGCAAAATTCCAGGTACGAATAGCATGAGTGTGATCGTGGGAGGGAAGCCAGATGTCTTTGAAAGTTTCCTTAACAAAAGGAATTATATACATTAACCACCTTTCTTCAACTTTTCTAATGCTATCTGTGGCACTCATATTAAGGAGGTAAAAAAAAAGCAAAAAAGGAACCTTTTTTGCTTTAGTACTTTTTGGGTAATGGTATTTATTCTAATTCTGCTATCTCCTTTGCAAGATCAAGAATGGTAGTATCATCAAGAATTACAATTCCGCCGTCAGGGCCTTGCTCAATATGAATGCCCACACTTTCTCCTTTATTGTAATTTGATCCTCCAAAATAATTCCTAACGGTTTCAACACTTAAGTCAAGCCTATCAGCAATTCTATGCATACTTCCATCAGGTAATTGGTCTTTGATCTTGCGCAACTCATTAAATGTAATTGTTTTAGTCATATTTCTTGATTTTTTATATAAAAATGGAACGGGACTGTAAATATAATCAATTTTGGCAAAAGAGTATGCATAAATAGTTCTCAAGATGACATTTTTATTCGAAACCAGGAAGATGGCTTATGATAGAAAATTGGCTTAATAAATCTATATTGTTAAACTATTCAACCATTTTCTGTTTTAATAACTGAGCTAGTCAGTTGAAACTTCCTATTTAGCTTGTGAGATGTGAGGATCCTTTTGTTAAACATCATCTTTTCTCACAACATACAATTGTCCTGCTTCATCTCCAACAACTTTTATTTTAACACCTGAATCAAGATAGCCTACTTCTGAAATGGCATCATACATTTCGCCATCGATTTCAACCTTTCCTCCAGGCCGTAAAATTGTAATTGCTTTCCCTGTTTTACCAATAGTCTTTTTCATTTTGGCTGCATCAACTCCTACATATCCAAGTTCTTTTTCTTGTGTAGAATGAAGTGCAAACTTCAAGCGTTTGGAGCCAAATAGTTGTTTAGTAAGAATAAGAGAGATGCTTAGGGATAAAAAGATTGAGACAACAACTATAAATAATGCTTTTAAGGTGGCTTCCATTGCTAGTCCCAAATCAAGCTGAAATACAATATTATCAACCATGCTGAGAGTTAATCCTGTAATCATCAAAATAATACCACTTATGCCAGCCACCCCAAATCCAGGAATTGCAAATATTTCAACCGCAATTAGAATCAATCCAACAATAAAAATTAATAGTTCCCAATGCTCAACTAGGCCTTCTATATATAAGGGGGCAAAATATAATATAGCTGCAAAAATGGCTGCTCCTATTGGAAAGCCTATTCCTGGCGATTGTAATTCATAGTAAATTCCACCAATAATGACCATTATCAGGAGTCCCGAAATCATAGGGGAGACCAAAAAATGAATAATTTTATCTGATGTGGAAGCCACATATTCTTTAAGTTCATAACTTTCTATACCTGCAATTCTCAGGACTTCTTCGATATTCTCTGCTTTCCCCTCACAATATCCAACTTCAATGGCCTCATCAGCAGTAAGAGTTAGAACTTTTCCAGTATCACTAATATTTTCAATATAAACTGAAGCATCCACCATAGCTTCAGCAATTCTTGGATCACGATACCATTTCAGGATTGTATCGTTGCCTTGAATGAGTGTGTCTTTTCCATGTGTTTCGGCAGTAGAACGCATAGTAGAACGCATGAATGATTGAAATTTGTCAGGTACCTCTTGCCCGGTTTGATTTACCACTGTGGCAGCACCAATACTTCCACCTGGCCTCATATAAATGCGGTCACAGGCAATGGAGATTAGAGCCCCGGCAGAAGCTGCATTATTATCAATAAAGACATAGGTTGGGATCTCACAATTTAAAATCCGGGTGCGAATGGAATCGGCTGAAGTAACCAAACCTCCATAAGTATTCATATGAATAATTATATAATCAGCTCCCATAGAACTGGCCTCATCAAAACTTTTTTTGGTAATTCTCCATACTGGTTCAGCAATTTCCTTTTTGATATCAAATTTGTAAACTAGAACTTTTTTATCCTGGCTGTTATCCTCCTGGCTATATAAAACACCTGGAGATATCAATAGGGGAAGTAATAAAATTGCTAGAAAGTGTTTAAACATGTTTGTATATTTTAAATTATTTCAAACCTATAATTGCTTTGAGGAAGTGATCCATACCCTTTTTTTTCTGTTGATCCAAAGTATAACTTATATCATTTGAAAGATACATCAACAAATCCGTTTTATTAATTATAGCATTATCGGGATTTTCATTTACTGCATTTTTCAAATTATTTACTCCAAATTGAAGAGCCTCGTTAAATTTAATCAAAAATTCAGACTCTATGTGCTTATTTGAAGTCCAGGTTGCAAAAACGAAGGGTAAGCCAGTATGTAAATACCATTGTTCAGATAAATCATATACATATGAATAATTATTGCTGATCGCAAATGACCTGTCTCCTATTACCAGCCCAGCCTCATTTTTATTAAGGTGAATCTTTTCATATCCTGGGCTGGCTGGTACCCATTTAACATTAATTTTCCAGAGGTGTTTCACTAAAAACTTCACCAACATTACAGATGTTCTTGATTGATAATCAAGAAATATTGTATCCACCTGGTTAATACCAGAGTTACTATATAATATCACAGATTTGACTTTCCCGACAGCTCCTATACAAAAATCTGAAATAATCTTTCCATTTCGGATATCAGGAAGAACTGCTACTGGTACAAGCCCAATATCTACCTGATTATTTATTAATTTTTCAGCACATATTTTCGGGTTATCTAAGCTTAGATCTATCTGATCTGTTATTTTATGATTTCTCAGGCCGTATATAAAAGGAAGGGTATTTAGATAAGAGACAGCTGATATTCTATATTTATTCATTAAAAATAGTAAGTTGATTTAATGTCTTACAAATCAGTAAATAGCATGCACTCACAAATGGAGTGCGATTTGTTGGGTTGAAATTACAAAAAACATTATTGCCTTAATGTAGATTTTCCAATTATTATTGATTAAGAACACCAGTTAATTAAGGGGATAAATGGTTGAAAGTAGATGTTTTTTCATTGAAGTATGCATGATACTTTTTCCTATTAAATTGCATACCTTTGCATTCGCTTTAACTACTAGGATTAATTATGGATTCAAATTATTTAAATGCAATCACGCCTATTGATGGTAGGTATAGTGAAAAGGTTAAAGAACTAGCACCTTACTTCTCTGAGGCTTCTTTGTTCAAATACAGACTTTTAATAGAAGTGGAGTATTTTATCGCTTTATGCACTATTCCATTACCACAGTTGGCGGATTTTAAATCGGAGAAATTTGATAAGTTAAGAGACCTTTATATAAATTTTCAATTATCATCTGCAATTAGGATGAAGGAAATTGAGAAAACAACCAATCATGATGTTAAAGCCGTTGAATATTTTTTGAAAGAGAAATTTGAGGAGCTAGGGATTTCTGATTATAAAGAATTTATTCACTTTGGTCTTACTTCACAAGATATTAATAACACTGCCGTTCCAAAATTATTTTTTGATTCTATTAACGAAATTTATATCCCTCTTCTTGAAAAGTTGATATATAGAATGAAAGGATCTGTTCAGGATTGGAAATCGGTTCCCATGCTTGCTCGTACCCATGGTCAACCTGCGTCTCCAACCACCGTAGGTAAGGAAATTCTGGTTTTTGTAGATCGACTTGAAAAACAACTTGGGACATTACTCCTGATACCAAAAGCTGCAAAATTTGGAGGTGCCACAGGAAACTTTAATGCGCACATGACTACTTACCCAGAGATTAATTGGGTAGAATTCGCTGATAATTTTGTGAGCGATATGCTTGGCTTATACAGGTCTAAGGTTACAACTCAAATTGAACATTATGATTTCCTGGCAGCTATTTTTGATAATTTGAGAAGGATTAATACAATTCTTATCGATTTTAATCGTGATGTATGGACATATATTTCTTTAGATTATTTTAAGCAAAAAATAAAAGAAGGTGAAATTGGATCTTCTGCAATGCCACATAAAGTGAACCCAATTGACTTTGAGAATTCAGAAGGAAACCTTGGGATTGCGAATGCTATTTTTGATTTTCTCGCCAATAAATTACCTGTTTCAAGATTGCAGAGAGACCTGACTGATTCCACTGTTCTGAGAAACATTGGCGTTCCAGTTTCCCATACTATTATAGCTTTAAAATCTACCTTAAAAGGCTTGGATAAACTTCTTCTTAATGAGGAGAAAATTATTGCTGATCTTGAAAATAACTGGAGTGTTGTTGCTGAAGCTATTCAAAATATTTTACGACGTGAAGGGTATCCAAACCCATACGAGGTGCTCCTAAACCTTACACGGAAGAATACTCGGGTAGATAAGGAAACTATCAAGAATTTTATTTCAGAACTTTCGGTTTCTGAGGATATTAAAAATGAACTGCTAAACATAACCCCTTTAAATTATACAGGGTTTATGGATTATGAAAATATATAAGATCAAACGATGAAGCAGTTCCGTGAGGTATTATCATATATCAAGCCCTATTGGAAGCAGGCTGGATTAAATATTTTCTTTAATATTTTATCAGCCATTTTCGCTTTGTTTTCATTCACAATGGCTATACCTTTCCTGGGAATCCTATTTGAAACACAGGATGCAGCAAGTGTAAAAGTTCCATTTGAGTTTTCCATGGATTCAATAATGACCAATTTGAATTATTATATGACTCAGATTGTTTTAGTTCACGGTAAACCCAGAGCACTTCTCTATGTTAGTATTGCAGTGGTTGTTGTCACATTCTTCAAAACAAGCTTTGTATACCTGGCAAACTACTTTATAGCTCCAGTGCGCACCGGTGTGGAGAGAGACATCCGAAATAAAATTTATTCAAAAGTACTTAGACTTCCACTTGCTTATTATTCAGAAGCCAGGAAAGGAGATATTTTGTCAAGAATTTCGACTGATGTTAAGGAGGTGGAGATATCCATTATGAGTTCTCTTGAAATGCTCTTTAGAGATCCAGCCACAATTATAATTTTCTTAATCTCAATGTTTTTAATGAGTTTCCAGCTTACACTGATGGTACTGATACTATTACCAATAAGTGGGTTTTTTATTGGGCGTTTAGGAAAAAAGTTAAAAACAACCTCCTTTAAGGGGCAAAAGAAGATGGGTTTTTTGTTGTCAGTAATTGAGGAATCACTTTCTGGCCTCAGGATTATAAAAGCCTTTAATGCTGAAGGGTTTTTTATAAAGAAGTTTAGTAGAACGAATGAAATATTTACCATGCTTCAGAACAAAATTCATAGGAGAAGATACCTTGCTGGACCTCTGAGTGAATTTTCAGGAACGGTTGTCATGATGATTTTAATGTTTTATGGTGGTAGGATGGTATTGGTTGGTGATTCCACCTTGTCTCCTGAGGTATTTATCACTTTTATTATTGTTTTTTCTCAGATTATTAATCCTGCGAAAAGTTTTTCAGGTGCTTATTTTAACCTTCAGAAAGGCTTGGCTTCTATGGACCGAATTGGTGAAATCCTGAATGCCCAGGAAACTATTGTAGAAAAGGATGATGCGATTCCGATTTCTAGCTTTAAAGAGCTAATCCAGTATGATGAGGTTAATTTTAAATACAATACTGAACCAGTATTAAAAAATATAAATCTAAACATTCAAAAAGGACAGACAATTGCGTTGGTTGGGCAATCGGGTGGAGGTAAATCAACTCTGGCAGACCTTCTACCTCGGTTTATTGAACCGCAATCAGGAATTATAAAGATTGATGGTGTATCAATCGATATGTATAAAATTGTTGATTTAAGAAACTTAATGGGAATAGTTACACAGGAGCCCATATTGTTTAATGATACTTTTTTCAATAATATTGCTTTTGGTTTAACTGGAATGAGTGAGGAAATGGTTATTGGTGCCGCTAAGGTGGCAAATGCTCATGATTTCATTGTAGATACTCCATTAGGTTACCAGGCAAATATTGGTGAACGGGGTAATAAACTTTCAGGTGGGCAGCGACAGAGAATTAGCATTGCACGTGCTCTTCTTAAAAATCCTCCAATTCTTATTCTTGATGAAGCTACATCTTCGCTTGATACAGAGTCCGAAAAACTGGTTCAGGATGCAATATTGAAGTTAATGGAGAACCGAACTTCAATTGTTATTGCACATAGGTTATCCACCATTAAAAATGCAGATGAAATATGTGTTATTCAGAATGGTGAGATTGTTGAAAGAGGACGTCATAGGGAACTTATTGTGAAGAAGGGCCATTACCATAGTTTACATAAACTTCAGGTTTACGATTAATTTATTTCCTGCTCATTTTTTACCTCAAATTTGACCGACAAAACTGGATTTATTCTGTCTTCAGTTCTCATCCCTGTGTCATCCTAAAAAGAAAAACCTGGCACTATAAGTACCAGGCTTTTTTATTCAGAAGCGGAGAAAGAGGGATTACTCCCAAAGGTCGTGAGCTCATCGCTTTGCTCTTCGGTTCGAACCTCTTCTATCCCTTCTGTTCTCATCCCTTTGTCATCCTAAAAAGAAAAACCTGGCACTATACGTACCAGGCTTTTTATTCAGAAGCGGAGAAAGAGGGATTCGAACCCCCGGTACCTTGCGGTACAACGGTTTTCAAGACCGCCGCATTCGACCACTCTGCCATTTCTCCAAAATCAGCTGCAAAAGTATGAAATATTTTGATTTTTCGTAGAATTCATAAGGTTTTTAACATTTTTTTTTCAGATGTTAAAAAAAAGTGTAAAAGTGCTTGAATTGGCCTAAGTGGCAAGAAATCAGGAGCTAATGTACTATTTGTTAGAATAGCGAGTATATTCACCCATAATTTGCCCTTTTTATTTGGTGATTTTTTTTTGCAAAATTTGCTAAAACATAGAAATAGTCTATATTTGTAGAGGTTTGACCATGTAAAAAATGAATTACTAACCCAAAAGTTATTATTATTATGAACAAAGCTGAATTAATTAATGAGATTGCTGACCAGGCAAGTTTATCAAAAGCGGATGCTAAAAGAGCTCTTGACGCATTTGTAGGCGCAACAACTGGTGCATTGAAAAAAGGTGATCGTGTTGCTCTAGTTGGATTCGGTTCTTTTTCAGTTTCTAAAAGAAACGAAAGAACTGGCCGTAATCCTCAAACAGGTGCTCCTATCAAAATTAAAGCTAAGAATGTTGTAAAATTCAAAGCTGGTAGCGAACTTGCTGATACAGTTTAAAAAGAAATTTCTTTTTTATTCTTAGGGAGTGCTTTTGTACTCCCTTTTTTTATATTTCTAATTTGAAATATATAATAAAATGAACAAAGCATTTATCGATCATCTTTCGGCTTTTATCACTGAAAGAAGAATGAATCTATTTATGCAGGTTTTGAATGAGCGGACCCGGTACATAACTGTTGTTCTTGAAGATATCTATCAACCTCATAATGCAAGTGCAGTCCTGCGAAGCTGCGATGTGTTTGGGATTCAGGATGTACATATAATTGAGAATAAAAATGAATTCATTCTCAATCCGGATGTGACATTGGGGTCAGATAAATGGCTTAGTATCACTAAGTATAATGAAGCTGATAATAATACAATTACTGCTCTTAATAGTCTTAAATCAAGAGGATACAGAATTGTGGCAGCAACACCTCATGATACTTCAGTTCAAATAAACAATTTCAACTTGAATAGGGGGAAGGTGGCACTTGTATTCGGAACGGAGCTTAAGGGTCTTTCAGAACAAGCCTTGAAAAATTCAGATGAATTTGTACATGTTCCGATGTTTGGTTTTACAGAAAGCCTTAATATATCTGTCTCTGCAGCTATAATATTGAATATATTAACTTCCACTTTACGAGAGCTTAATATTAATTGGCACCTAAATGAAGATGAAAAACAAGAAATTTTAAAAACCTGGCTTTTGAATTCTATAAACAAGTCAAAGCTTATTGAAGAAAGATTTTTTGAAAACCTAGAGACTGATATTCAATAAGATTTTTTTTTACTCTTTCTGATCTTTCATATTACAAAAAAAATCATTATTTTTGATTAATATCAAATTTCCATTGATGAACTTTGGAAACTTGTAAATGAACATTTGATAATAAAAGGGAATGAATTGTATAATAGTTGATGACGATAAACTTTCCATTAAAGTATTGGAAGAGTATTTAGTTAAAACTGATGGATTTGAGAATGTCGGCTCTTTTTCCAATGGAGTTGATGCAGTAAATTTTTTAGGGTCAAATGTAGAAGTTGATTTGGTCTTTCTCGATATTGAGATGCCAGAAATGAATGGGATTGATTTTTTAAATAGTCTTGGAAGTCTCCCTCAGATTATAATTACCTCCTCAAAAGAAAAATATGCACTAAGTTCATATGACTTTGATGTTACTGATTATTTGCTTAAACCTGTTTCATATGCAAGGTTTTATAAATCTGTTGAAAAAGCCAGGAAGCGGGATTCGCTTTCTGAATTTAAGTTAGATGGGAAAGATGAAATATTTATTAAAAAAGGATCAAGTCTTATAAAATTAAGGTTTAATGACATTTTATGGATTGAGGCCCTTGAAAATTATGTAATACTTAATACAAGAACTGATAAATATACGATTCATTTTACAATGAAGGCCATTGAGAAAAAATTGCCAAGCCCTATCTTTACTAGAGTGCATAGATCTTTCATTGTTAATACTAAAAGCATTTCAATTATTCGTGACAATGCTCTTGAAATCACCCATGGTCGTCATAAAGAAACCATACCCATAGGCAAATCTTACAAAGAGAATCTCTTAAGAGATATCAACCTGATGACAAAGTAAGTTTCACATCTTTTCAAATTTTGTAAGTTAATTTGAATGATCTCAGAACGCCAGCTTTTCTTAAGCCATATTGCACAAACTTCTAATACACCTTTGTTGCTTGAAATTGAAAGAGCAGAAGGTGTATATATGATCTCCAAGGATGGTAAAAAATATCTTGATTTGATTTCTGGGATTTCTGTAAGTAATTTGGGCCATAGTCACCCAAATGTTGTGGAGGCAATTCGCAGTCAATTAGATAAACATATGCACCTTATGGTATATGGTGAATATGTGCAATCGACTCAGGTGAAATTTGTCAGCTTACTAATCAATCATTTGCCTCAAGGTCTGGATAATATATATTATGTGAATTCTGGTAGCGAAGCTATTGAAGGTGCCCTGAAATTGGCGAAAAGGTATACTGGTAGAAGCGAAGTAATTGCTTTTAAGAAGGCATATCATGGGAGCACCCATGGAGCATTAAGTGTAATGGGGAATGAGGAATTTAAGAATTCCTTCAGGCCTCTGGTACCGGGGGTCAAATTTTTAGAGTTTAACAGCACTCCTGATATTGAGAAGATCACAGATAAAACGGCCTGTGTTCTATTAGAACCAATCCAGGGAGAAGGAGGAATTATCTTACCAGAAGAAGGATATTTGGGTAAAATTCGGCAGAAATGTGATGAGGTAGGAGCCTTACTTATTTTAGATGAAATTCAAACGGGATTTGGACGTACTGGTAAGCTGTTTGCGTTTGAACACTATGGAGTTACTCCAGATGTATTTACAATAGCAAAAGCTATGGGTGGAGGACTCCCAATAGGGGCATTTGTTGCATCTAAAGAAATTATGTCAGTTTTTAAAACAAATCCTGTCCTTGGGCATATAACAACATTTGGAGGAAACCCTGTATCATGCGCGGCTGCATGGGCATCATTAAAAACTATCCTTGATGAAAATATTATCGAGACGGTTCCGAAGAAAGAAGAATTATTCAGGCTTCTTTTAAAACATGAAAGAATTAAAGAAATTCGTGGCAAAGGACTCTTTTTTGCAATAGATCTTGGAGACGCTGAAATGGTACAGACCTTAATCCAAAAGCTATTGCAAAGCGGAATTGTTGTTGATTGGTTCTTGTTTGATGAGAAATCATTCAGAATAGCACCACCTTTAATAATTAGTGAAGATCAAATTCATTTTGCCTGTAAAACTATTCTTGGTGCTCTTGATTCTATTTAGTGTTTATATAACAATGGATAAGGTTCTAGGGCAAAGTTATAAAGCATATTTATAGACCATAGACCTATGATTACAATAATGAAGATAAATAAAAAGCTTGCTATGATGTGTGCAACTTGTTTATTTATACTGGGAAATACATTTGCTTTTCAAAATGACATTAAAAGTATTCCTGATTATGAAGTGCAAATTGCTTCCTTGTTTGAAAATATGAGATCAAGTCAGGGGGACTCTCAAAAACTGGGAATAAACGAAAAGGTTTTAGAGCTTTTTAGAGAGATGCTTTCAATTGACAGCTCCTTTTATTTCCCTTTTGATTCTCTACAATATTTGGGTAAGATATATTCTCCCGATCGGGCACTTAGAATTTATTCATGGAATGTACCCATGATGGACGGAACACATCGTTATTTTGGATTTGTTCAGTATAAAGCACCTGAAAAACAACAGTTTAATGTGTATTTCCTGGATGATTCAGAAGGAGCTAGCCTTAGTGAAGATGACATTTACACAACAACAAATTGGTATGGTGCTCTCTACTATGAGATAGTGAAAATTGAATGCCAGGGGGAGTTATTTTACACAGTTCTGGGCTTTGCTTTTAATAATTATCTTACCAGTTATAAAATCATTGATGTAATAACTCATAGTAACGGTAAGCTTAGTATTGGAGCTCCAATATTTCCTTCTGGAGAAACGAAAAAATCCAGAATAATCTTTGAGTTCTCGTCAAGAGTATCAATGATGATGCGGTACAATTCTGACCTTGGAATGATTATTTATGATCATCTTTCACCTTCTCAACAGGATTATGAGGGGCAATTTCAATTTTACGGCCCTGACTCATCATATGACGGTCTTGAGTATAGGAATTGCTTTTGGAACTTAAAAGAAGACCTGGATCTTAAAAATTAATCCTTTAGGTGAATAGATTTATACTCTATTTGTTAATCATCAAAACATATTTTATAAATTCACAGTATAATATTTTAGCAATCACCAGAGACTCGATTAAACTCTTACGTGAATAGATTCTGAATTTATGTTTAAATCTGGAAAAAGAATTAGTAATATTTATTTTGTTGACCGGCATCGATCAGTTTATGATGGAATGTTGTCCAGGTTTAGAAATACTCTAAAGTATTCCTTGAAAAATTTCTCCTCAATCGATGGATTGGTAAACGAGTTAACTGAAAATGCCTCTATGCTTTTACGAACACAAGTAGCTGTACTTGTTGTCGATAATAGGGAGGTTAAAGAAATTGTCGAAAAAGAAATATTACAATTTGTCACTTCTGTTAAGAAGATCGACCCTAATATAAGCCTGATTGTAGTGGCAGGGAAGAAAACTACAGAAATAGAACATAAATTAAACCTTCCTGCCTCCTATTCCCTGGTTCAAAATAATGATAATGCTATTCTTAAAATTACCAATCTCATAATGGGGATGATCAGTAGGGAGAGTCTTGAACAAAAATATATATCAGCAAGGCGTTCAGTAATACTTTTTGTGGTATTCATCATTGTATCCTCTCTATTTGGAATTTATTCACTCTTTTTCATGTGATCTTTTTTGCACTTTTTCCTGTTTTGTGGATTTTAATTTTTTGTTTGTAGCAGGACCTGGGTGACTATTTGTCAGTTTTATAGAATTGGCATATCCTTTGAAACAATAGTGCTGAAAATCATAGAAGTTTAACAGAACAAAAAATTATATATTATGCAGACAGGTAAAATAAATGTTACTACTGAGAATATCTTTCCAATAATAAAGAAGTTCTTGTATTCTGAACACGAGATCTTTTTAAGAGAGTTGGTTTCAAATGCTATTGATGCAAGCCAAAAACTAAAAACCTTACAATCTGTTGGAGAATTCAAAGGAAAGATTAAAGATCAGACCATCCAGGTAAAATTGGATAAAAAGAAAAAAACACTGACTATTTCTGATAGTGGAATTGGGATGACCGAAGAGGAGATTCAGAAATATATAAATCAGATAGCCTTCTCGAGTGCTGAGGATTTTCTAGATAAATACAAAGATAAAGCAAATGCTATCATTGGTCATTTTGGATTGGGTTTCTATTCGGCTTTTATGGTCTCAAAGAAAGTTGATATAATTACAAAATCCTACAAGCCTAATAGTAAGGCTGTCAAATGGTCCTGTGATGGTAGTCCGGAATTTACTCTGGAAGAAGTTGAAAAAGAAAATGTGGGTACCGATATCGTTTTACATATTGATAAAGACTCAAAAGAGTTCCTCGAGGAGCCCAGGATCAATGAATTACTGAGAAAGTATTCTCGTTATTTACCTATACCAATAGCTTTTGGTAAGGAAAAGGAATGGAAAGACGGTAAGGAAGTAGAGACTGGTAAGGATAACATTATTAATATTACCACACCAGCATGGATTAAAAAGCCTTCTGAATTGAAAGATGAAGATTACCTTGAGTTTTATAAGGATCTATATCCAATGCAGGAAGACCCATTGTTTAATATTCACTTAAATGTTGACTACCCTTTTAACCTTACAGGGATATTATATTTTCCAAAATTAAAGAATCAGGTTGAAGTACAGAAAAATAAAATAAATCTATTTAGTAATCAAGTTTATGTAACAGATTCTGTTGAAGGTATTGTTCCAGAGTTCTTAACCCTGCTTCATGGTGTTATTGATTCACCTGATATTCCATTGAACGTATCCAGAAGCTATTTGCAGAGCGACAGCAATGTGAAAAAGATTTCTAGCCATATCAATAAAAAAGTTTCAGACAGGTTAAATGAACTTTTCAAGAAAGATAGAAAAGAGTTTGAGGCTAAGTGGGATGACCTAAA
>RCNC010002042.1_pt1 | contig 15284 bp, 12 predicted proteins | sample 2041301 | NCBI WGS metagenome assembly RCNC01 (sample SAMN09708231, study PRJNA481090) | Marine sediment metagenome, whole genome shotgun sequencing project. | biome: marine sediment; feature: ocean; material: sediment; isolation source: Sewage treatment plant 13A marine sediment (STP13A) ... | reverse complement strand
CCACAGGTTTAAATAATTTCAATCTTGGATTCTATTTTCATATTAATATGTTTAAAACTTCTTATATCAGTACCGGGGTACTTGTAAAATCCAATGTTGGAGCCAGAGGAATGCCCACCTACTCCTTAGGAGACCCGGAGTTTGATAATGTTTTTGAAGAGGCTGAATTGACTACAAAATTGAGTTATTTCCATGTGCCGATCATGTGGCATCAAAGGTTTAATAATCGATTTTATCTGGAGGGGGGATTTCAAGTGGGTCTTCGGACCAAGGCCTATGATTACTTTCATCTGGGCGAAACTGATATTGGGGGAGAAGTGGATTATAAGCGAAATGTTCGTGACGATTATACTCGTTTTGACCTAGGCCTCCTGGGAGGGTTTGGATTTAAAGTTCGAAAACAGACGAAAAGTACAGCCATCGGGATTAACTACTATTATGGGCTTTTAAATGTAAGCAAGCTTCCTGATATGACTATCAAGAACTCTTCGGTATACCTTTACGTGAAAATACCCATAGGGACCAATAAGAGGGAAGACCTTCCCGACTAGGAACAATGGTGTTAATTATTAATTGAGTAGCACAAATGTCAGAATTCAAATTACCTCCTATCTCACCTCTGGTAGGCTCAAACTTGTCAACTTTTTTTGGAGTATTAAAAGGGAATCGTGTTCAACCCAAACGTTATATAAAAGTAGCGATCACTTTTTTGTTGCTTGTTGTTAGCTCCGCCTTTCAATGGATTGACCGCCTGTATTTCAGAAGAAAAGTGGAAAAATTCGTTTTCAAAGAATCCCCTCTGTTTATAATCGGTCACTGGAGAAGTGGTACCACATTTCTCCATAACATGTTAACCAAGGATTCTGCCGCGGGATATACAAGAACCTATCAGTCTGTTTTTCCAAATAATCTGAAAAGCAAATGGCTTTTTAAAACCTTTATGCGGGTGTTTATGCCTAAAGAAAGACCGGGAGATGGCATGAAAATCTCGGTTGATCTTCCCCAGGAAGATGAATATGCCATGAGCAATATTACCCATCACTCCTTCTATCATTATTTTTATTTTCCTTCATCCTACCGACAATTGTATAGAGATTATATCAGGTTTGACTCTTTGTCTGAAACAGAGAAAACAGATTGGAAAGGGAAATATCATCAAATGGTTATTAAGGCTCTGATAAATACCCATGGGAGCCGGGCCATTCTCAAAAATCCGGTCAATACAGGAAGGATGCTCACCCTCTTGGATATCTTTCCGGAAGCAAATTTCATTTTTATTGTCAGAAACCCGGTAATCGTTTATTTGTCCACAAAAAAATTCTATACACAACTATTTCCAACACTTAACCTGGAGGAATTCACTGTTGACGATATTTCAAATATGGTCCTGGAAGTATATGTAGATCTGCTTCAGGATTATCTCTCCGATAAGAAAAAAGTGAACTCTGCGAGACTGCTTGAAATCCGGTATGAGACACTTGTGGAGAATCCCATCAAAGAGGTTGAGGGCATATATGGGAAATTCAGTCTCAGTGATTTTCAGGATTTAAAGCCTGTTCTTGAAGAATACATCGATACACTAAACGGTCATAAACCTGATTTATATACTTTAAGTCAACAAGAACTGGACCGGGTGGTGGACCACGTTGGATTTGCCATGAAGCATTGGAATTACGAGCTACCGGATAACCTGACAATAGTTGATAACCAGACTTAGCCCAATGCCCTGTCCAGGTTGTAGGCTGCACTTATAAGGGCCAGATGGTGGGTAAAAGCCTGAGGTGTGTTTCCCAGGGCTTCTCCGCTGAGACCAATTTGCTCGGAGTACATTCCCACATGATTTGCGTAGCCAAGCATCTGCTCGAATATCAGCCTCGCTTTTTCCAGCTTTTTAGGATCAACCTTGCCTGCCCTTGTCAGTGCTTCCACCAACCAGAAAGTACAAATATTAAAGGTTCCTTCTTCGCCAGAGAGCCCGTCATCCACCTCGTTCACATTATAGCGGTAAACCAGGCTGTTTGACAGAAGTCCTCCCTTGTGTGGAGGCTGCATTATGGCATCAATGGTTTTTCTCATCATAGGATCATAGGGTGTCATAAAAAACACCAGCGGCATCATTAGGTTGGAGGCATCCAGGGTGCCGCTCCCATAATACTGTTCAAAGATTTGTTTCTCTTTGTTCCATCCCTTTTCAATAACCTCCATGAAGATCTTATCCCTTATCCTGTGTAACTCATTCATATCGGCAGGAAAGGACCGTTTGGTGGCCAGGCGGATGGCCCTGTCAAGGGCTACCCATGCCATCACCTTGGAGTAAACAAAATGTTGTTGTCCACCCCTGACTTCCCATATACCTTCATCTGTTGAATTCCAGTTTTTACTGATCCAATCGATATGCTTATAGATATGATTCCATCCAGAGAAAGAGATCGGCCTCACATGTTTGTCAAAGAGGTACACAGAATCAATCAACTCACCGTAGATATCGAGCTGAACCTGATCGTATGCTCCGTTACCGATGCGGACAGGGGACGACCCCATATATCCTTCCAGGTGATCCAGGGTCTTTTCAGTCAGTTCATGCCGACCATCGATTCCGTACATAATCTGCAGGTATCCGGTATCATCCTCACTTGAACGTTTCACTACCCAATTCATAAAATTGGTGGCCTCCTCTGTAAAACCAATCCTGAGAAAAGCATAGATGGTAAATGCTGCATCCCTGATCCATGTATACCTGTAGTCCCAGTTTCTGACTCCCCCGATCCCCTCTGGCAGGCTACAGGTTGGAGCAGCAACAATGGCCCCGGTGGGTTCAAAAGTCAGAAGTTTCAGTATCAGGGCCGAGCGGTGAACCATCTCTCGCCACCTACCTTTGTATTGGGATTTGGAGAGCCAGTTTCTCCAATAATTGATTGTATCCCTGAACCTGTTTTCAGCCTGGGTGGGCGAATAACTGATCGTACATCCCTCACCCTTTTTGATCTTATGCAAAACAAATACAACCGTTTCATCTTCCTCGGTGATCTCAAATTCAGCAAAGGCGCCCTTTTCATTTTTTTGAAGAGGGATGTTACTTCCCACCGCCATGCTTAGCTGAGGATTATGAAAGGATGCTCCCTTCTCGGATATGATAGTTTCATGTTTTTCAAGGGCATAATTAAAAGCAGGATAACACTCCACCTTCATTCTCATCCTGCCGTGGATACCCTTCACCCGCCTGACGATCCGGTAATCAAATTCATCGACAATATCATCACCAACAGGCATATAATCTGTGATTTCCACAATACCTTCAGCATTGTAAAATCTCGTGATCAATACATTGGTATCGGGCCAGTAATGTTGTTTGCATTTACTGTCAGTTATTACAGGAGCAATCTTAAAATGTCCACCTTTCTGATCATCCAGGATGGAGGCAAACAGACTCGGCGAATCAAAATGGGGAAAACAGAACCAGTCAATGGATCCATTCAGGCCAACAAGGGCAGCCGATCGCATGTTACCTATGATCGCATAATTCTCTATGGGTTGATAAGCCATGTTACTGATCAAGTTTAGATTTATTTGTACTTCAAGATATGAATTTCAAATACCAATTTAAAACGATCAATGCGGGAGAGGCATTTTTTTTGGGATATAAATTCCCCTGTATTAACTTCGGGTACTAATCTTTTCGAAATGAAGAACACACTGCTCGTTTTTGTACTATCCATGCTAATGGCAGCATGTAATGTGAATGAAACTCCAACAAATGTTGAGTTGCCAGCTACTGGCCCCATTCAACTGCATCCTGAAAACCCGCATTATTTTTTGTATAAGGGGAAACCACTTGCATTAATTACCTCTGCGGAACATTATGGTGCTGTTCTTAACCTGGACTTCGATTATCGAACTTATCTGAAGGCTCTATCCGAAGATGGTATGAATTATACGAGAATCTTTACAGGCTCCTACTATGAAATAGCGGGAGAGAGTTTTGGCATTCAAAATAATACCCTGGCGCCATATAAAAACAAAATCATCACTCCCTGGGGCATAGTTGTATATGGTTTGAGCGGACATTGGAAGTACGACCTTTCTGCTTGGAATAAAGCCTATTTCGAGCGATTAAAAGATTTTATGGCAGTAGCTGAGGAATACGGGGTAATCGTGGAAGTCACCCTGTTTTCTTCCATCTACCGCGATGAGCACTGGGATATATGTCCCCAGAATCCGGCAAATAATATCAATCTTACTAGTGATGTGACCCGGTTTGACGCACAGACCTTAAACAATGGAGAGCTACTCTCTCACCAAATAAGTTTTGTACAGAAAATGGTAAATGAGTTGAATGGATGGGACAACTTTTTCTTCGAAATACAAAACGAACCCTGGTCAGATCATACGGTGCCTGTGTACAATATTGTAAATAGGGAAGATTTGAAAATTGGTGATTGGTCATATAAAGCCGACTTTGCCGATGAGGCTTCCATGGCCTGGCAGGAGGAAATAGCTTCTGTGATTGCTGAAGAAGAAGAGGGGCTGAAAAAGAAGCATTTGATCGCACAAAACTACACTAACTTCAGGGCTCCCATTCCGGAGGTAAGCGATCATATCTCAATCATTAATTTTCATTATGCCTGGCCCGAGGCAGCAGCATGGAACTATCACTATAATAAGGTCCTGGGATTTGATGAATCGGGATTTGCAGGATCCGGTGATCAGGTTTACAGAAGGCAGGCCTGGCAGTTTATGCTCAGTGGTGGAGGCCTGTTCAATAGCCTGGATTACTCCTTTTTTGTTGGCAATGAAGATGGATTAGGTGAAAACAATGCTCCGGGTGGAGGAAGTAAAGCGCTGCGCTTTCAGCTGAAGATATTGAGTGAATTCCTGCATGATTTTGATTTGCCGAAACTAGGTCCGGACCAAAGCTGCGTTCTTAGCTCTCCGGGATTAATTCCCTATGTTCTTTCAGATATCGATGGCTCCTATGCTATCTATCTGAGAGCCATTGGCACGGAGCATACCTCACTGCAAATAAAGACAGGTGATGGTAATTTTCAGGTTCAAATGCTGAATACCATTACGGGTTCATATACCAGTCCGGTCGTGATACCATCCAGTGATGGTGTCCTCACAATCGATGTTGAGATTCCCGATGGAGAACTGGCCCTTAAGATTGTCAGGGAGTAGGATATCAAATCTCCTAGTGCTCACTCTTTGGAAATACAGTATAAAGCTTTAGTCCCTCTTAGATAAAGATTGTTTCCAAGAATGACTGGAGAAGCCAGAAAATTGTCATCAAGTGTATTCTCAGATAGTAACTCAAACACTTCTCCGTTTTTCACCACATTGAACACGCCATTGGTTCCTGCAATATAGATACGATCCTTCACTGCAACCGGGGAGGTAAATATATTCTTAATGCCTTCAAGTTTCTGACTGCTATAGTACTCAGTCCCATCTTTTGCATTCAAGCATGTTAAATATCCATTGTTAGCTTTTAGAAAATAGATCTTCCCATCCATCAGAACCGGATTGGGTGTGTAGGGTGTATTCTGGTCTGATCTCCATACAATGGCATCAGAGTCTGTTATGTCTCCGGAAGCCTTTGCAAGATCAATGACCAATAGGGCATTTCCCCGGTAACCACTCATCAGATAGACCATCCCGTCATCATACAGGGGTGAAGGGATCACATTACGCGTTAAGCCTCCGCACTCCCAGAGCACTTTTCCTGTTTCAATATCATAACTTCGAATAAGCTTGCTTGCACTGGTGACCAGTTGTGGCGATCCCTTATATTCAATCACAACCGGAGTGGACCAGGAGCTTGCCTCATCCCGCTCAACTTCCCAGAGGATATCCCCACTGCTCTTATCAAGCACATGAAGCATCGATTGACCCTGGTGATCTCTGAGGACAATCAATTTGTCTTTATAGAGGGTAGGTGAACTGCCCTCTCCAAAGCTCATTACCTTTTCCATTTTTCCCAGATCGCGTTCCCATTGAATCTCCCCCTGAAAATTCAGGCAGTATAATCCGTGAGAACCGAAATAGGCATAGATATGTTCACCATCTGTCACTGGTGAATTAGAAGCCCAGCTGCCAAATTTATGGGTACGACTGTAGGGCACTTCTTCTCTTACGGTGGTTTGCCACTGGATTTTTCCGCTATTTCGATCTACCGATATGACCACAAACTTGTGAATATAATCGCTTGACTTTTGATCCGTCTTAACAGCCGAAAGGAGAATGATCTGTTCTTCCCAGATGATGGGTGTGGCATGACCAATGCCCGGGATTTCCGATTTCCATTTGATATTAGAGGTCTCGCTCCACTCAAGCGGGGGATTGCCTGCTGGTGCTACACCCGTATCATAAGGCCCCCGCCACTGTGCCCAGTTATTCTCATATCCGGGAAGATTACTTTGCCCCATTAGAAGGCAGGAGAATACTAACAGCAATGCTGTTATGCCGATTAGATTTTTCATAGGGGTTCTATTTTTTATCGTAAACCAGGGTGGCTGAACGCTCACCTCTAGAGGAGGAAATATCAGATTGTATGTTGAGAATTTTCCCATCCCCGGCCAGTGTCCAGACTTCGGTGCTATTCATTTCAAATGTTTCACCCTGTCGGTTAAACTCTCTTTTAGACTTGATGGTCAGGCTGCTTCCATCTTCGGACCAGGTAAGCACAGAGGTGGAGCTTCCTCTTTCGTTCTCATTGTTATTTTCTTTACCGTCCATGGTTAAGGTCTCGCTATTTGTCCTCTCCTCTCCATCCCTTCCAGCGCGTGTGCGTTCTATAGTCAGGGTATTTCCTTCCTGGTTCACAACAATTTTAAATGCAGCGAATCCTCTACCCTCACCCAGGTCACTTTTACTTTCATTCAGGGCCCACTCACCAGTAAAATCTGTTTTACCTCCTGCAAAAGAGTTTGAGGGAATAGCCAGTAAGGTGCATATCATTGACAATGATAGTACTTGAAAAAACCTGCCTTGTTTCATGGATCTTTGGATTTAAGTTGAGCAGGTAAGTTAAGGCTTAGAGTAAGATAAGGCAAGGGGGTTGTAAGGAATTTATATTTCGGCCGACTATAGATGATAAAATATGAAAGCATGAAAGCAATTTGGAACAAGCAGGTCATCGCAGAGAGTGACGACATCGTAAACGTTGAAGGAAACGCCTATTTTCCCGTCGAGGCGATTAATAAGAAGTTTTTGAAGGAGAGTGATACAGAAACTGTTTGTCACTGGAAGGGAACAGCTTCTTACTACGATCTGAAGGTGGATGGTGCTGTAAATCAGGATGCCGCCTGGTACTACACTGAGCCAAGACCTCTTGCTGATGGCATTAAGGGCAGGGTAGCTTTCTGGAAGGGTGTTGAGGTGGTCAAGGACTGATACACTGGCAAAGAGGATAAACAAATGATGGGTAATTACGTTATCTGTAAATAAATACAGTCAGATGAACAGAAGAGAATTGATCAGAAACATTGCAGCCGGAACTGCAACCTTGTTTATAGTTCCCACTGCTTTTACTTCATGTGAGAAGGATCCTATTGATCCCGATGATAATAACAATCCGCCAGATGACGATATTTTAACCATTGATCTGACCGATGACAAGTACAGCAATCTCGGATCGGTAGGGGGTTTTGTAAAAGAAGGGGATCTCATTATCATTAACACAGGCGATGGATTCGTTGCACTATCCAACATTTGCACTCATCAGGGCTGCGTTGTATCCTATGATAGTCAAGAAAATAAGTTGCCCTGTCCCTGTCACGGATCTGTGTACAGCACAACAGGCTCCGTGCTGGAAGGCCCAGCAGAGAATCCTTTGAGGAAGTATGAACTTAGCCAGGAGGGGGATATACTGACCATTACACTGTAAGAGGATTAATAGGGCTCTATCCAAACCATCTTGCCAGTACTTTCGTATATGTACGCATTGTGTTGTTAATTCAGGTTTCATTAACAAATGCGTGCCATGATGACGAAAAGAATGTTATACCTGGTACTTGTAGCCCTAATGCTATCAGGATGCAGCAAGTATGGCTATGTCAGTTTGAATTTTCCACAGGCACCAGAGGCCTATATGCCCGATGATGTAAACTTTATTGCAATAGTGAACAGATCCCTTGTGGAAGAGGAGGATGCAGGTGATAAAGTTCTTGAAGCAATTGCGACCAGTGAGATAGCAGGTTCTGACCGCCTGGCTTCAGATGAATGTATCAAGGGTGTGTACGAAGGGGTCAAACAGTTGGGCGGAACTCAATTGATCATTCCCCAGGAAGTGAGATTGTATGGCACAGGGACCCGCGAAATGCCCGATTTGCTGGATTGGGACCTGGTTGCGAAAATCTGCGAGTCCGAACAAACCGATGCACTACTGGTGCTTGAAACTTTTGATTCTAATACGGACCTCCTGTTGTCGGCGGCAACAAATCAGGTAGCTGCGATTATTTCAACAGGTTCACCAACAGCAAGCATACCCAGCCAGGTGAAGATGAATGTTGTGTGTTACTGGCGCCTCTATCATCCGGCTTCTAGATCCATTGTCGATCAGTACCAGCATACCAGTTATATGACCTTCAATCTAAATGGAGGGATGCCTCCACCCAATGCCCTTCCGGAAACTGCTTATGCAGCTGGTATTGCCTACATTCAACGCTATCTGCCAGGTTTTTATGTAGTAAGAAGAGATTTGTATAAAAGAACCAGCGGGTCGGCAAAAGATCAGTTTATGGCAGGATACCGTAGAGCCGAAGTGGCTAACTGGCAAGGGGCTATTGAGATATGGGATGAATTATCGAACGATGGTAAGCAGAAGACTGCAGGCAGGGCTTGTCTTAATATAGCTGTGGCTAACGAAGTCTTAGGTAATACGGATCTTGCCCTGGACTGGGCGAAAAAATCTTATGAATTCTATGATGATAAGCTGGGAAGAAACTATTCAAAAGTTTTACTGAGAAGGAAAAGCTATGAATAATTTATTGCAATTTGTTTTAAACAAAGAAGCCGCCTCATAGTACTAATGAGACGGCTTCTATTTTTTAAGCTTATTTCATGGTTTCTATCAGGATGACTCCGTTTCCACCACTTGTACCGTAAATGGCAGCATTGCTATCTTTAAGAACGTTAATCGATTTTATCTGGCATGGTTGAATCCAATCCAGGCTACTGGTAGGCTGGCTGTCGACCACATAAAGAGCCATGGTGGCACCGGGAGTAAAAGAATTTTGTCCTCCCCTCACATAAATTTCATTTCCTCTCACTGTTACCCCTGATAACTGGCCCCGTATCAGATCGAAAATATTTGAGTAACTGCAAAACTCCATATTTTCATGTTCCAGATGGCTTACTGCGTAATTAAGGTTCTTTTTACTGATGTAACCATATCCTACGGCCATTTCTCTGTTTTCTTCTGAATCAATGAACTGGAGATTCATAGTAAGTGATTCCGTATCAGCATTCACCTTTTTTTGGACTGGCTTAAATGCTTTGGCTTTGACCTTGATTTTATCATTTTCAAGGCATACAATAGAGAATTGCCCGAACTCATCGGTCATGGTGGTTGCCTTGGCCTTCTTAGAGGTAATTTCAACATTTTTTACCGGAAAGGAATCAAAGGCTGTTAATTTCCCATGGACTACCCTGGTTTGGGAATTTACGGTTGAAGCAATGATTATCATTATTGCTATGAGTGCTGTAGTTTTCATCTTATTGTTTTTTAGTTTGTATTCAGTAATAAGATGCAGACAGCATGGTTTACCCTCGCAATTTTTTTTTACCCCCTCCTCAAATGATTGGTTGTTAATTTATTAGCTCGATCAAGATTACGCCATTTCCTCCACGGGATCCATATACGGCGGCATTGCCATCTTTTAAAACGTTTATGGATTTCACCTGGCAGGGTTGAATCCATGCGATACTGCTGGTGGTCTGGTCGTCGACTACGTATAGTGCAGTGGTAGAAAGGGAAAATGAATTGGTGCCTCCCCTGACATAGACATCATGTCCCACCACAGTAACCCCGGACAGCTGTCCACCTATCAGGTCGAAAATATTTGAGTAGCTACAAAACCTATCGTTCTTATTTTCCATATGGCTTACGCCAAAGCTCAGATCCTTTTCACTTATATAACCATATCCTACGGCTATTTCTCTGTTCTCTTCAGAATCGATGAACTCGAGATTCAGATGCACAGAATCGGTATCTGCATGAACCTTTTTTCTCATAGCCTTGAAGGCCGTAGGATTGACTTTGATGACGTCATTTTCCATGCATACAATGGAAAACTGTCCCAGGGAGTCCGACATAGAGCTTGCTTTTGCCTTCTTTGAAGTGATTTCTATATGTTGCACTGGGTAGCTATCAAAAACTGTTAAGGTGCCATGAATTACCCTGGATTGGGCCAGTACCCCGGAGGCCACTGAAAACATAAGAGCCAGGAGGACTATCGATTTCATGATTTCAGGTAAATTAACTACTGAGCATCATTAGCTTAGTAAAAGTACGGAAAACCATGCCCGAATTGGACATAACTGGAGTCGAAAAACTCTCATCCCCCAAATCATGGATCCCAAGCAACTCATATGTTGATTGTGCCCGGATCACTATTAACTTTCCAGCCTTTGTCATGCAATACAGGTTACCGTCAACACAAATAGGGGATCCGTAGATGGGGCCGGCGGGCCTCTCTTTCCAAAGGACTTCACCAGTGGCCAGTATCAGACAAGCAACGCTTCCATTGTCCAGAAACAGATAAGCCAAGTTCCCCACCACAATAGGAGTGGGTACATAGGGTGACAAGTTGGGACGCAGGGAATAGCATGCCGTATCTGCAAGAGGATTTAGGTTCTCATCCACCGCCAATACCACTGCTTCACCCTTCCGGCAGGCAAAGATCATTCCATTGGCATAGACGGGCGATGCCACAACCCGGTGATGTAAAAGTGATTTCCGTTCCCAAAGAACTTTCCCTGTTTCCGGATCAACAGCCGTAAAACCATGGGCCCAACTGGTAAATATCAAGATGGCTTTCTGGTTCTTTCTTTGAACCAGGATGGGGGTCGAAAAGGAGTTCCCAACGGCACTCTCCCGTTCCAGTTCCCAACCCACTTTTCCTGTCTGTTTATTTACAGCGACCCATGAACTCTTCTGCGAACTGGTCTCCTCCTGTTCTCGGGTAAAAATCACATATTTTTCTGTAAGCACCAGGGAGCTCCCACCACCATGACGGGCCTCTATCCCTCCGAATTCAGCCTGCCACTGCAGTGTTCCATCATGGCTTAAGGCAGCAATCCTGGTAAGCTCTTTGCTGTACCAGACAGTGTATACCTGCGATTCATCAACAGCTGGAGATGGAGCAGCAAGATTATTATCCTTGTGCATGGTAAGGTCGCTTACCCTGAACTCTTTTTGCCAGAGCAGCTCCCCTTTCTGCTCGTTAAGGGCCATCACATATCCAAGATCTTTCTCATCATCCGAACTGGTAACAAATATTAGGTCATTCCATACCACTGGTGAAGCATGCCCGGTTCCGACAAGTGTAATATTCCAGCGAAAATCACTTTCCTCCCAACTGGTCGGGGCCTTACTGATTGTATCTATTCCAAGACCATCAGCTCCCCGGAATCTTGTCCATTGATTGATGTCGTTATCTGAAGATGAAGAACTCCCGATTAACAGAAGAAATGAAAATACAAGGTACAGACCAGCCATAATCCTTTTTTAGACCGATCAATGTAACAATTATATGCAAAGGCCCAGAAAATTGTTGAAGTCAAAAGGGGTACATATTTGAAATTGACTGGAAGGTGTATTATCTTACGCAAAAGTTTACCAAAACATCAGACTATGAAAATTTTTGTAGGTACTATACTGGCCATTTTAGTAATTGCAGGCACTTCCTGCGAGCAAGCGGTGAATGTTGAAAAGGAGAAGGAAGCAATTCTGGCTGTTCTCGAGGAGGAAGGTGCTGCTGTTATTTCACAGGATAAGGATCGCCTGTTTGCCGTTCACGTTCAGGACGATTTTGAAACAAGACTGGAACTGGGTGAATATGGGTTCAACACCTATCAAGGCTGGGGTGAGATTAGTGGTCTTCTTGGGGACTGGATTGATAGCGATGGTGACGTGGCGGGTGAGAATCCTGTTAATACAAAGGAGAATATGGTCATAAAAGTGACCGGTAACACTGCCTGGCTCACCTACGATAATAAATGGGAATGGACCAATGATGGCATCAAAGACGGATACAATAATATCCAGATAATTTTTCTGGAGAAGATAAAGGGGGAGTGGAAGATTTCATTTTCAGCAATCTACAGCAAATCCCAACTATAAAAATTTCCTTCTTCTACCAGCTTCTAAGCCATGGCTGAATGGAGTAAGAAAATTCACTCACTTCAGCCGGCAAGATGTATCGTTTCATGGGTGGCGGGCCACAACTTCCACCGCCCAGTCCACATTGATTCATGTCAACAGTCAGAATCGTAGACCTTCTTTTTGTCAGTTCGTAGGGATGATTGGCTTTATGGAGATCCAGAGGCGTATAGTGCAAAGCGCTGAAATTCATATGGTTTTTAGCCTTAATCAATAGTCCAACTCCAGAATGATTGGTCACAGAGGCCCATCTGACAGCTGTTCTGTTTCCACAATCCTGTGGTCGGACGTAGGATTCAAACATATCATCAACTGTGGTTGAATATTTACTGATAGCTGCCGATCGGTTCCGGTCCGGATAGTTTTCATGAGGTCCGGCTCCGAAATAGTTTACATTTTCAAATCCTTCGGGAAGGTGCATGAGAAATCCGATTTTAGCCAGGTACCATCGGCCGGTATTGTCTGGAGTGATGATATTGTTGACCTCAATGGTACCATCTCCATAAATTGTAAAGTTAGTCTGGGTACTTACAGCATATCCTGTTGGGCTGGTCGATTTCACATCTGTAGCGATAGCCACCGTATTGTTTTCATTCAGCTGTGCTTCGAAACTAATAACTTCAGTATCCAGGTCATATAATTGTTGTTTGACCCAACGGGGTCCCGGCCCATAACCGAATATAAAATCATTATCGGTGGGCGCCCGGAATATATTAATCATAGGGCCTCCAATGGAAGATTCCTGTGCCTCAGGCCAATGGATTAATTCTGTTTCAGGTTTTACTGGCTCAATGGACTCTTTTGCAGTTTCTATGATCGCTGTATTGTAGTACTTCAGCTGAGTGATAGTCCCCACCTTTTTATTAAAGGTCACTGCAAAATTCTTTCCTTTCACCAGCACTTCAGAGTCGCTCTCCTTCATTGACAAAGGAGGCAAATCTTCAGAAGCAAGATCAGTTAAGGCTGGAGTATCATAGGGAACAGGAAATTGTTCCCAGGCCATAACATGACCCGGCTTGGCCCATTGCTCCTCGGTTTTCAAACTGAATAGGATCTTTAGAAAATACTCTCCTCCGGCAACAAGTTCAGGCTTGGTAAAGGGTATCGTTATTTCTTTTGAATTCCCGGGATCAAGATCCAGGGCTTCCAGTTCACCGGCCTGTATGACACTGCCATTGCACTCCAGCTCCCAGCTCAACTTGAATTCATTCAGATTGAAAAATTGATACTTATTTTTTATCTCAACTTTTCCTGGAAGCAGGTCATCAGCCTTAAAACCAACATACTGATATACCTTTTTCATTTCCTCCATTTTGGCGGTAACCTGCCGGTCCGGAGTGGTAAGTCCGTTGATGCAAAAGTTCCAATCGGTGGGTCGGTCCCCATAATCTCCACCGTAAGCAAAAAAGTATTCACCTTCTTTCCCCGGTACAGCTTTGGCTAGTCCCTGGTCCACCCAATCCCAGATACAACCGCCTATCAATCGTGGGTGCTTCTCAATGACATCCCAGTATTCCTGAAGATTTCCAACTGAATTGCCCATGGCATGGGCATATTCACATATGAAAAAGGGTTTGGGATTATCCTTAGCCCCCGTTTCGTCCATCCATTCGACCTTTGGATACATGGTGGATTCGATATCTGCTATCTCATTGTATCTCTCGTAATGTACCGGGCGTTCCTGATCTCTTTCCTTAATCGCAGCTGTGCAAGCCTCAAAATTTACTCCGGGACCAGCTTCATTGCCAAGTGACCAGATGATGATGGAAGGATGGTTTTTATCCCGTTCGACCATACTGATCACCCTGTCCACATGTGCTTTCTCCCAGCTTACAGCATGTCCCAGTGAAGCTTTTTCATAACCCATTCCGTGTGACTCAATATTGGCCTCATCGATCACATAAATGCCATGAATATCGCATAGTTTATAGAAGTCGGGGTGATCGGGGTAATGACAGGTACGAACAGTGTTGACATTGAATTGCTTGAAAAGCTCAATATCGCGCCACATGCTTTCCAGACTCACATGCCTTCCGGTATAGGGATCGTGTTCATGACGGTTTACACCTTTCAACAGCACACTCTTTCCATTCACCCACAATTGCTGATCCGCAATTTTTATTTCGCGGAAACCGAAAGGAGTGGAAAGAACTTCAGTGATGGTATTGTTTTCATCTTTTAACACCAATATGACCTGGTAGAGATTGGGGATCTCAGCAGACCACAGTCTGGGATTGGCCACTTCATATGAATCGGATGCCCTGAGATCTTTGGCATCTGAGCTCAGGTCGGCTGGTACAGAGAGGATCAAATCGTCGGAACCGACCTCTTTCCCAAATACTGCAAGATAGATATCGCAAACAGCGGCACCTGAGCTTCCAAAGTTCCTTAAGTCAAGGTCGACATTCAGATTTGCAGAGGAATAATCCTCATTGAATGTTGTTTTTAGCGTAAAATCCCAGAGATGAATTTTAGGTGTGGCATAGAGATATACATCTCTGTAAATTCCACTTAATCTCCAGAAATCCTGGTCCTCCAGGTATGAGCCATCGCTCCATCTGTAAACCTCCACAGCCACCATATTTTTCCCAGTGGTGACATATTGAGTGATATCAAACTCGGCAGGGGTCATACTGCCCTGACTGTACCCGACTTTTTCTCCGTTCACCCAGATATAGAATGCACTCTTGACTCCGGCGAAGTGGATAAAGATTTCCTTTCCATCCCAATTGTCTGGAACAACGAATTCTCTGCGATAGGATCCTACAGGGTTGGGCAGTTCATTATTGGTGAAGTTATCAGGTGTTTCCCCCATTACAAAGGGGGGATTTTTTGCAAATGGATATCTCACGTTGGTGTAGATCGGTTTTCCATACCCTTTCATTTGCCAATTTGAAGGCACTTC
>RCNC010001601.1_pt1 | contig 15285 bp, 14 predicted proteins | sample 2041301 | NCBI WGS metagenome assembly RCNC01 (sample SAMN09708231, study PRJNA481090) | Marine sediment metagenome, whole genome shotgun sequencing project. | biome: marine sediment; feature: ocean; material: sediment; isolation source: Sewage treatment plant 13A marine sediment (STP13A) ... | reverse complement strand
ACACTCCTTGCTGGATCGAGCACACGTTAAACGTATGTGTCCACACCTATCAATGAGGTATCAAAGCTGCGCGCAAGAATATCGACAAACGCTGGTCAACTAGCGACCACCGGACCGTTCGTTCAAAACAACACGCAAAAAGCCAAACCAGCACTTGGCGCAGTATCGTAGCTTTGCCTCTTCACAGGTGTGCCCGTTGAATCGTCAAGCCGTAACGCGCCGTCAAACTCGGCTCCGGCAAACCCGGTGAACAACAAATACGGCTTTGGCTCATAGCCAATCGACAAAACAACTGGAGAGCTGCTGTTTTCGCCCACACTATCCGGCGCCAGGCCGACGCCGTCCAGCCTGAAGCGAAGCTTCTCGGACCGCGCACTCAGCGAAAAGCTCCAAGCGTTTGTGTGATTGTAGGTCAATGTCAGACCTGGGACCTGCGTTGCCCCTCGCCCCGAGCCCATCGAGGAATTCCACTACCGTGGCCCGATAGGGTTGGCGCATCGTATCAGTCGGCTCTCAGGTCATGTTGAACGACAGTGTCGCGAACCATGTTGTGGCGGTTTATACTCGGCTTTCAGCGGTGCACCTTTCCCAGCCAGCCGATAGTCGCAAAAAAGCGCGCCCGTTGCACAGAACGGACGCGCCATCTGATTTATGGGTTCAGAGCCCCTTGGCGCGGTAACTTGACGCGACTTTGCCAATCGCGACCAGATACGCTGCCGTGCGCAAATCGTCGACATCGTCGCGACTGTGCCAGACTTCGCGCATCGACTGATAGGCGATCCGCATCGTGTCATCGAGCCCCGACCGCACCAGTTCCAACTCGCCCGCGCCCCGAAGATACTTGGTTTTGAAATCAGGAGAGATTTTCCAGCCAAGTTGCTTGTCTGCCGACAACCGTTCCAGTTCATCCACCACCAGCTGGTGGCGGCTTTCTTCCTGACGCCGCTGCATTCGACCAAAGCGGATATGACTGAGGTTCTTCACCCATTCGAAGTACGAAACAGTCACCCCGCCGGCATTTGCATACATGTCCGGGATGATGACGACTCCCTTTTCACGCAGAATGTCATCGGCGCCGGCAGTGATGGGACCGTTGGCCGCTTCTATGATCAAAGGGGCTTTGATCCGCTCTGCGTTGCTAAGATTGATGACCCCTTCCAGCGCAGCCGGGATCAGGATGTCGCATTCTTCTTCCAGGACAGCTGCACCTTCGGCAGTATGACCCCCATCCGGATAGCCTGTGACACCACCGTGTTTGGCAATCCATGCATGAACCGACTCAGCGTCCAGACCTTTGGGGTTAAACAGCGCGCCATCCCGTTCAATGATCCCGGTAATCGTACAGCCATCTTCCTCAGACAGGAATTTGGCCGCGTGGTAGCCCACATTCCCCAATCCCTGAACAATGACACGCTTGCCATCCAGCGTTCCCTTCAGACCCGCCTTGGCAATATCTTCAGGATGCCTGAAAAACTCCTGCAACGCATATTGCACGCCACGCCCGGTGGCTTCGACCCGGCCGGCGATACCGCCTGCATTTTGTGGCTTGCCTGTTACGCAGGCTGCAGAATTGATGTCAGTGGTGTTCATGCGTTTGTACTGATCGGCAATCCAGGCCATCTCGCGCTCGCCGGTGCCCATGTCGGGCGCAGGGACGTTCTGGCTGGGGTGAATCAGGTCTCGTTTGGCAAGCTCATAGGCAAAGCGGCGGGTTATCAACTCCATCTCATGTTCATCATATTCGCGCGGATTGATCCGCAAACCGCCCTTGGAACCACCAAACGGGGCCTCAACCAGCGCGCATTTATAGGTCATAAGCGCCGCCAGTGCTTCTACTTCGTCCTGATGCACGTTTGGCGCGTAGCGTATGCCACCCTTGACCGGTTCCATATGTTCGGAATGAACCGAGCGATACCCGGTAAACGTCTGGATCTGGCCTCTTAGACGCACACCAAAGCGCACAGTGTAGGTTGCGTTGCAGACACGTATCTTTTCCTCCAGACCGGGCGGAAGGTCCATTAGGGCTACGGCCCGGTTGAACATCAGATCAACACTCTCGCGGAAACTTGGTTCCACTCTTGCTCCGCTGTCTTTCATTGTGTCTCTCTCCCTTGCGTGCGAGGCAGGATTCGCCTCATCTTTGATTTGCTTAGGCCACCCTACGACGACTTAGCTAAAAGTCGCCATTTTTTTGTGCAAAAACGAATCTTGCCATAATCGAGGGCACGCGGTCGTTAGCCAAACTTTCCAAATGAGAAACAATGCCGTTCTGAGAGTGGCACCATTGCGAAAACCCGCCTGAAACCCGCAGAGTTGGGCGGATTATTGCCCAACTTTGGCCACTTTCTCCTGTCAAAAAGAATGTCGAGTTACTGGGTGTGGATGCGACTCAACAAGTACTTGGGTTCGGAAAAGGTGAGAGTGATGGATTATAAAGGGTCGTTTAAAGACGGCGCCCTGCCCGACGCTGCCATGCTGGGTTCAGGGAAGCTGATCAACCGGAAAGCACGCCGTGCAATGTCTCGGTTTTGCCGCGACGAGAGAGGCGTTGTAACAATCTTCGCCGTCTACATGGTGCTGATGATGCTGATGATCTGCGGCATCGGCGTGAACCTGATGCAGAACGAATTGATGCGCACCAAGGTTCAATCAACCGTGGATCGCGCCATTCTAGCTGCCGCCGATCTCCAGCAAACCCTCGACGCGGACGATGTGGTTTTGGACTATTTCGCAAAAGCCGGTATGTCCGACTATATCAGCGCAGACGACATCACGGTCACGCCGGGTGTCAGTCTTCCGACATCTTATTACCGGATCGTGCGGGTCGAAGCCAGAACGTCGACCCCGGTCCTGTATATGCCCTGGGAGTTCGCCAAAGCACCGGAAGACAGAACAAGACTGCCTGTTTTTGCCTCTGGCCAAGCCGAGGAAGTGATCAACAACGTAGAAATCTCTCTTGTGCTTGACGTTTCGGGTTCGATGAACAGCAACAATCGTCTTACCAATCTTAAGATCGCCGCCAAGAAATTTGTCGACGAGATGATTGACAACAGCCGGGATGGTAGATTGTCGATCTCGATCATTCCCTATGCAACTCAGGTGTCGATCCCGGATGCGCTTATGGCTGAATACACCACAGATGGCGACAACCCGCATTCGAACTGCATAAATTTTGTCGGCTCGGACTTTAACGACACGGGCATCGCCCCAGCCGCTACCTATGAACGGACCCTGCATTTCGATCCCTGGCGTGATTTTGACGGTCGCGACAACGATCCGGTTGAATTGGTACAGCGCCCCGTCTGCGAAGCACTTGCCTCACGCGAGCTTTTGCCTTTGACAGATGATCGAGACACGCTCAAAAACTTCATCGATAATTTGACTGCACGCGGTAACACCTCCATCGATGTTGGCATGAAATGGGGTACCGCGCTTGTTGACCCTGAGATGCGACCCGCTGTTCAGGCGTTGATTGCAGATGGCAGTGTGCCCGCTGAATTTGCACCCCGCCCACGCGACTATGACGATGTTGAGACGTTGAAGGTTGTCGTTTTGATGACAGACGGAAAGAACACCAGCCAGTATTACATCGAGGACGATAATCGCGAAGGACCTACCAATATCTGGTGGAATGAGTTTTCCGAGGATTATTCCGTGCGCTGGGACCGCAGTGACGGCCTACAGAACTATGACGGCAACGACAAGGATGGTTGGTTCTTTTGGAGCAGTGACGACGTCTGGGCAGATCACCCAAAAGGCAATGGGGATTGGGTTTGCGGCAGAGAAGGTCTTCGCGGTATCCCGATCGATTTGGATGGCGACGGGATCGACAGCGAACTCTACTGCGATACCAATGAAGCGGACGATCCTGCAAGGGTGGACAACGAAGACGGCGATGCTGTTGAGCTAGATTACCCTGAACTGTGGGCCTACACCACCATCAGGCGGAACGTAAAACTTAATTTCTACCCCTGGGCGAATGACAGTGCTGCGGACAGCCAGTGGAGGTATGGAGCATACGACACTTACAATTCCACCACGAAAAACAACCGGACCAAAGCGATCTGCGACGCTGCAAAAGGACCACTCAAGCGGATCACTGTCTATAGCATCGGTTTTGAAGCCCCATCTGCTGGTCAGTCGGTGCTACTGGACTGCGCCAGCTCGCCAAGTCATTACTTTAATGTTCAGGGCGGTGAGGAACTTGGAAACGCGTTCGAAGCGATCGCACACCAGATTACACAGCTGAGGTTGACACAATGACCTGTCGTCCGCTCAACTTCTTGCGCCGCTTCCGCAAAGACGAAGATGGCAATATGGTGATCGAATTTGTTATCTTCGTACCGCTCCTGTTTACGATCTTCATGACATCGGTCGAATTGGGTATCTATTCAATGCGCCAGATGTGGTTGGATCGTGGCCTGGACATGACAGTGCGTCTGGTTCGCCTAGGCACGGGAGCAACCCCTGATCACGACGCTCTAAAAGACATGATCTGCGAGCGGGCGGGCTTTATACCGGATTGTTCTACAAGTCTAAAACTGGAAATGCAGCCGGTAGATCCACGTAATTTCGCCGGGATCGCCACGCCGATCGATTGTGTCGACCAATCGCAACCAGTACTGCCTGAGGACGCGCCGACCTACGTTGCAGGACAGGAGCATGATCTGATGTTGCTGCGGGCCTGCGTAAAGTTTGATCCGATTTTCCCAACAACGGGGTTGGGTTTTAGTTTTGTAAAGGATGGTTCCGGACAGGTTCAAATGTCCGCAATGTCCGCTTTTGTGCAGGAGCCGGGTTGATGCAAACACTTTCGGTATCATTAAGAAATCGGTTAGGCCGGTTCACGTCGGATCAAGACGCCAACGTAGCGATCGAAGCCACCATCATTCTGCCGATCATGTTCTGGGCCTATTTGACGATGTTCTCGATCTTCGACGCGTATCGCCAATATACCGAAAGCCAAAAAGCCGCCTACACTATTTCTGATCTGATTTCTCGGCAGACGACGCCACTTGATGATGCGTTCATAGATAGCACACGCGAGCTATTTGATACGATGACCCGGACAATAGACCAACCGTCCGTCCGAGTGACCATTGTAAAATACGATGAAGAGACCGACGACTATACCGTCATGTGGTCCAAAGCGCGCGGCTCGTTTTCGGAACTAGATAACCAAGCCATAGCAAGCTGGGACGACAGATTGCCCGTCATGCCAGACGAAGAGAACGTCATCGTTTTCGAAACCCTGAGCACTTATGATCCCCCATTCAACACCGGGCTTGAAGACCGATCCATCAGTAATTTTGTGTTCACGCGGCCCCGTTATGCACCACAGGTGTGCTGGCTGGAATGTGCGGAAGTAATTTAGTCTCGCTGCGCCAAGATTGCAGCCAGCATCTCTGACATAAAGCGGGTCTGAGATCCGGGAGTGACGCCCCCTACCCCAATACGGCGCCCGACGCGCCACCAAAGCCCCGGCAGCCACGCGCGCGTGCCGGGGTTTTTCATTTTGATCAGAAACCCGTGGGATGGTTTGAATGCAAAAAACCCGCGGTCGACTGATTCAATATCGCCGATCTGGGCCAGTACCGCGCCACTGCTGTCGCGCAACTCTGTCTCGGTCAGTTCGATCACCCGTTCGGTGGCGCGACGCATTTTATCTGCCATCCAAAGGGCAAGCGCGCCCACACAAAGCAAAAACAACTGCCAGGTGAAGGCAGGCGGCTGCGCGAAGGCGACATAGATTAACAAGAATCCCAATATGCCCAGCGTGCCGATGCCAATCCAGCGCCGAACTACCGAGGCTTTCACGGTCGCCAAAACCTCGTTTCCCATATCCGTTCCTTTGTCTGCCCGCCTGCGCTCTAACGTGGATCGGGCGCAGACGGTAGCCGTAATCAGAACTTTGGCAGCACCTCAGCGCCCGGTTCTTCGGGTTCGTCATCAACCATTTCAGTTGGGAACCCCGAGGCGGTTACGTCCAGACCGGTTGCGTCTTCCAACCGTCTGATGATGTTTGGTGAAAACTCGCGCGGGCCAAATCGCTTGATCCCATCCTGAAAAATGTCGATCAACAGAGGATTTAACTCCAATGGAATCCCTGCCCGATCCGCTACTTCCTGAAACAATCCGATATCTTTGGCGACTAGATCCATCGTGAAAGAAATGTCGCGGCTGCCGTTCAGGATTACCTGACCTTCTGTTTCATGCACAAAAGAAGTACCGGAACTGATCGCCATGGCTTCATAGGCCACATTCAGATCCATCCCCGCGCCTTTGGCCACGGTCAGGGCTTCGGACACCGACACGAGGTTGGCAGTTGCAAGATAGTTTGTCAGAACTTTCAGGACACTTGCGCTGCCCAATCCGCCGGTGTGCAAAACGCGCCGCCCCATCGTGGTCAACAGCGGCAAGATCCGCTCAAACGTAGGGCGGTCGCATCCCGCAAAAATACTGATGTTTCCGGTATCTGCACGGTGGCACCCACCCGAGACCGGGCAATCCACCGCCGCCCCGCCTTTTGCAATGACCTGTGCGCCAAGCTGTTTGACCTCAGCTTCGTCTGTCGTGGACATCTCCATCCAGATCTTACCGTCACAAACTTCGGGCAACATCAGCGTCATTACGGCGTCACTTGCGGCGGGGCTGGGCAGGCACGTAATCACAGCGTCACATGTTTTCATCATGTTCGCGGGGCTTGCGCCGTCGCTTGCGCCTGCGGCCACCTTTTGTGCCACCAATCCCGCATCAAGGTCATGTACAACAACATCCACCCCGTTGCGCAACAAACTGCCGGACAGTTTTCCGCCCACATTTCCCAGTCCAATAAAACCAACCCGCATCAGAATCTCCTGTTATATTTCGCCACAAACTGGCCAGCACCTTGTTCACCGTCGCCTCTGTTTGCGACCTTTCAGATTGACGCAAACCGGCATCCGGATACGGTGTCGTTATGGCTTATCCCTCCAACACACCAGACACCCGCCCGGACGACGAGGCCGCTGGAATCGAGGTGACCGAGGACTTCGAACGCTTCACCCAACGCAACGACGTATTTACCCGCGCATTCTGGGACGATACCGTGCGCACAAAACACACGGATGGTTTTTTCGCATCCTATCGGATGGCAGCAATACCGCGCCGCGGCACCGGGTTCACGCAACGTGACTTTGCCCTGCGCAATGCTTCTTGGCTGATCTCAGATGTGATGACCGACCGGCACGCTGATCAAGGCAGGCGCGAAGGCTTTCAGGCGTCGATCAGCTATGACACGCCCGTCGCCCCGACACAGGTTGACGTCGAGGATCCAGAACAGATGAGTGGCGAGATCAAACGCGTCGCCAAATTCTTTGGCGCTGATCTCTGCGGCGTCACCGATCTTGACGAACGTTGGCTATATGACACCCGGGTCGACACCCGTGATCTGTCCGCAGCCCCAAACGATCTGCCTCAAGGCCTGACATCGGTGATCGTGTTAGGGCACCAGATGGACAAAGACCTTGTCGCGACTTACCCCTCAGCACTGGCAGGTGCGGCCACTGGGCGCGAATACAGCCACGAAGCAGCAGTGGTCATGCAAGTCGCCGCCTATATCCGCAATCTGGGGTACGAGGCTGTGGCCTCGATGAATGACACCGGCCTTGTGATTCCTTATGCGATCAAAGCGGGCCTTGGCGAATATGCCCGCAACCAGCTTGTGATAACGCCTGAATTTGGACCCCGTCTGCGATTTTCCAAGATATTTACGAACCTGCCGCTGGCGCATGATCGCCCAAATCCTCGCGGCGTGCGGGCGTTCTGTGATATTTGCAGCAAGTGTGCCGACGCCTGCCCGGTCAAAGCCCTGCCCTTTGGCCCACCCAAAGTTGGCGGCGCAAACGTCTCAGCCCTCAAAGGCGTTCGCAAATGGACATCAGACGCCGAGAAATGTTTTGGCTTCTGGGCCAAAACCTCGACCGATTGCGCCATTTGTATGCGGGTCTGCCCTTTCAATCGCGATTTTTCCAAATGGGGACACCGACTTTGGTTGAAGATTGCCCTGTCGCCTTGGCGCAAAATCGCACTTTGGCTGGATCGCAATCGTGGCGGGCGCAAGAAACCATCTGACTGGTGGGTAAAATGAGACTGAGGGATCAATGGTGAGCACTCTGGTTGTCCCAACAGGCCACGATACCTGTCATTTGGGACGGGGCTTCTTTGCTTTCTTTGATCCAGCAGTAAGGTCCCGACGGCACGCCGACGTGTCAACAACAGGAGAGGCATCTTGGCCCTCTGAGCCTTCTTCGCCTCGATCAGATCCTGCTTTGTCCAACAGCCATTGCGTGACCGATCTGCGCGACTGCGCACATTGTCGGTTCCCTGATGCCAATTGCCGATGTACCCGCGCAGCCCTATCTCCGGGGTAACGTGAGAGGAATAGGAGATTGACATGTCCCTCAGACCCACATTGGAAACCCGCAAGGCTATCCCGGCGATAGAAGGCGCTGGTGTCAAACTACACCGTGCATTTGGCTTTCAGGATCCGTCCGAACTCGACCCATTCCTGTTGTTTGATGATTTTCGCAATGAACGTCCGGAAGATTTCATCAAAGGGTTTCCATGGCATCCCCATCGCGGCATCGAGACCATCACTTATGTTCTGTCCGGCACAGTTGATCACGGCGACAGCCTGGGCAATACCGGCACGTTGGGCGCAGGAGACGTGCAGTGGATGACTGCAGGATCTGGCATTCTGCATCAGGAAATGCCGCATGGAAACGACGCCGGGCAAATGCATGGTTTTCAGCTATGGGGAAATCTACCTTCAGCCATGAAGATGACCGCCCCGCGCTATCAGGACGTGCAAGGCAAAGAGATTCCAGAAGTGATCGACGATGACGGCACCCGCGTGAAAGTTGTTGTGGGCGACTATTGGGGCAAATCCGGACCGGTCGATGGCATTGCCGCAGATCCGCAGTACCTTGATGTCTTTGTGCCTGCGGGCGTTAAAAAGACCTTTAGAATAGACACTTACCGCCGGGCGTTTGCCTACATCTTTGAAGGCTCAGGTGCTTTTGCTGATGCCAGCCAGCCTGCGGGTGTGCTTTTGGAGAAAGAGGTCGCCGGGGAAGAAGTCAACATTCGCGATATGAGCGGCAACCGAACTTTGGTGCGTTTTGGCACCGGTGAAGAGGTCACTGTTCAGGCTGGGGAAGAAGGCGTTCGATTCCTGCTGATCTCTGGCGCGCCGATCGATGAACCAGTAGCGTGGCACGGACCGATTGTGATGAATACCCAAGAAGAACTCATGCAGGCGATGAAAGAGCTGCGCAACGGAACCTTCATCAAACCGGCTCACTGAATTGCATGATATAGGGCGGGTCGAGATCCGCCCTACCGCGACACTGCCTTGCGGATCATGTCCCAGTAAATCTCTTCGACCTGATCCAGCGACAGCCGCCCTCCGATGCGATACCACGTGTTCACGCCGGTCAGCATCGCAACCAGTCCCAACGTTGCAATCTTGGTATCGGGAACGTCAAAGTCACCGACCTCGACTCCTCGGCGCAAGATCGCTTCCAGTTGATCTTCATAGGCGCCGCGCATCACTTCGATTACGGTAAAATTCTCGGGCTCGAGATTGCGCAGTTCCATATAAGAAATGAATACAGCATCCGCCCGTTCAAGGTGAAACCGGATATGAAACCGCGTGAACTGCTCCAGCGCTTTCACTGGCGACAGCTTCTCGATACCGTCTCTGGCCTCCAGCAGCTGATCCATATGTGTACGCATCAGATCAAACAGAAGTGATTGTTTGTCGGCAGTGTAGTTATAAAGCGCCCCGGCCTGTACACCAACTTCTGCCGCGATCTGGCGCATCGATACAGCGGCAAACCCACGCTGCGCAAACTGTCGCATTGCGACCTCGCGTACCCGCGGACCAGTAATGTCGGAATGAGAACCTGCTGTTCGGGCCATGGCATGATTATTATCTGAACAAACGTTCAAATCAAAGCCCCGCTTGCGTGTTTTTGTCCAATGAGGCATGACTAAATCAGCCTTGGAGACCAAGCAATGCGTCTGTGCCTTCTCTTTCCTCTCGTAATTGTAGGTGCAGGTTGTACGCCGCTGCCTGAACTGGGACCTTCGGGCCTGCAAACAGGCCGCAACGTCAGGCCACCCAAATTGGTGCCAATTGAGTCGCTATTGGCACTTGCCTCAGACTCTGAAACAGACCCGGAACAGGCGGAAGAAGAGCTTAACGCAAGAGTCGCCGCGCTGAGCGCGAAAGCCGACCGGCTGAGGGCCGACCCCGACGCTCTTTGAGCAGCAAAAACAAAACATCACTGACAGTCGGGACTCGGTATCTGCGTTGCACGGCCACGCCGAACCCGCTACATCGCCCAAGACAATAGCACGCACAGCAAAAGGACGCCCGAATGACACGAGAATTGCGCCTTGGGATAGCAGGGTTGGGAACAGTCGGAACCGGCGTTGTGAAAATCATCCGGTCAAAGGCAGCACTGCTGTCAGCCCGCACCGGGGCGAATATCAGGATCACTGCGGTCTGCGCGCGCGACAAAGACAAAGACCGGGGCGTCTCGTTGAGTGGGTACGCTTGGGAAAACGACCCCGTCGCACTGGCCCGGCGCGACGATGTGGACGTTTTTGTTGAATTGATGGGGGGGTCTGAAGGGCCCGCCAAAGACGCAACCGAAGCCGCAATTTCTGCCGGCAAAGACGTGGTAACCGCAAACAAAGCGTTACTGGCGATCCATGGCCAAGCCTTGGCCGAACAAGCGGAGGCCAACGGAAAAGTCATCCGCTTTGAGGCAGCGGTTGCAGGTGGTATCCCTGTGATCAAGGCGCTGACCGAAGGGTTAGCCGGCAATGAGGTCACGCGTGTCATGGGGGTGATGAATGGCACCTGCAACTATATCCTCACGCGAATGGAAGCGGACGGGCTTGGCTATAATGCGCTTTTTGAGGAAGCCGCCAAACTGGGCTATCTCGAAGCTGATCCCAATCTTGATGTGGGCGGCATCGACGCCGGGCACAAGCTGGCGCTTCTGTCGTCGATTGCGTTTGGAACCCAGGTCGATTTTGACGGGATCGAGCTTGAAGGCATTCAGCGTGTCAGCCTCGAAGACATTCGTCAGGCCGCCGATATGGGTTATAAAATCAAGCTGTTAGGGGTCTCTCAGAAAACCGGCCGTGGCTTGGAGCAAAGGATGATGCCCTGCCTTGTCCCGGACACATCGGCATTGGGTCAACTTGATGGAGGCACCAATATGGTGGTTCTTGAAGGAGATGAGGTTGGCCAGATTGTACTGCGTGGGCCGGGCGCCGGAAGCGGCCCAACCGCAAGCGCCGTCCTGTCCGATATCTGCGACATCGCCCGGGGTTTGCGCCTGCCAACTTTTGGTCAGCCCGCGCATCAGCTAAGTAAATCGACCCCTGCACGGTCAGTCTTGCCGGCGCCTTATTATCTGCGCATGTCATTGCTGGACAAGCCCGGCGCACTTGCCAAAATAGCAACCATTCTGGGCGACGCTGGCGTCTCCATCGACAGGATGCGACAGTACGGTCATTCCGATCAAACCGCGCCTGTCCTGATTGTCACGCACAAGACCACACGCAGTGCCCTTGATGAAGCGCTGGAGGCGATGACAGACACGGATGTCCTCGCAAGCGCCCCGGTCGCCTTGCGGATTGAGAGCATTTGACTCCTGCCGCAGCACCATCCACACAGATAAACCAACATTAAACAAAAATTTCAGACGCAAGTTAGGATCCATTCATGACCACCGTCCCCGTTGAGTTTCATGATCGTATGTTGTCGCTGGGTTTGGCCCGCGTATCCGAGGCTGCTGCCCTCGCATCAGCCAAGCTGGTCGGCCATGGTGATGAAAAAGCTGCGGATCAGGCGGCTGTGAATGCGATGCGCGAGCAGCTGAATCTGCTGGATATCGCCGGTGTTGTTGTGATCGGCGAAGGTGAGCGGGACGAGGCCCCGATGCTCTATATCGGCGAGGAGGTTGGAACCGGAAGAGGCCCGGGCGTCGACATTGCGCTGGACCCACTTGAAGGGACCACGTTGACGGCCAAAGACATGCCAAATGCACTGACCGTCATTGCGATGGGTCCGCGCGGCTCGATGCTGCACGCCCCTGACGTCTATATGGACAAGCTCGCGATTGGCCCGGGTTACGCCGAGAATATCATCACTTTGGAAATGTCTCCAGCCGAGCGTGTCAAGGCGCTCGCTAAAGCAAAAGCATGCACAACTGCCGACATTACCGTGTGTATTCTCGAACGGCCAAGGCACGAGACAATGATCGCCGAAGTGCGGGCGACCGGGGCGGCCATCCGGTTGATCACTGACGGAGATGTTGCTGGTGTTATGCATTGTGCTGAGGCCGACATAACCGGAATCGACATGTACATGGGCTCTGGTGGCGCGCCAGAAGGTGTGTTGGCAGCTGCCGCGCTGAAATGTATGGGCGGGCAGATCTTTGGTCGGCTTCTGTTTCGCAATGATGACGAACGTGGCCGCGCCACCAAGGCGGGGATCACTGATTTTGACCGCATTTATAGCCGCGATGAAATGGTCACTCAGGACGTCATCTTTGCCGCAACCGGCGTGACTGGTGGGACTTTGCTGCCCGGGATCAAGCGCGAGGTGGGTTGGTTGACCACCGAGACGCTACTCATGCGTTCAAAAACCGGATCGGTGCGGCGCGTTCAATATCGAACGCCCGCACTGCACTGATCACGGTCGACCCGCTTCCAACCCCAATATTGGCGCGCTACTGATCAACAAGAGCAAGGCTTCGCATGGCGTTTCTGGATGTAGAGACCTCACTTACGGGACGGCGCTGGGTCGGGCCAGAGCTTGAGGTGCAGCGCGCCGCCGATGCAATGGCCCAATCCACCGCTTTCCCCGCGCCGCTTTGTCAGGTCCTGGCGCGGCGCGGTGTTGCAGCCCGGGACGCCGAGGCATTCCTGACGCCACAATTGCGGGACTTGTTGCCGGATCCTCGTGGCTTGAAGGACATGCAGACCGCAACAACCCGGTTTCTGCAGGCCGTTGCCAAACGCGAGCGGATTGCGATTTTCGCGGATTACGACGTGGACGGCGGCAGTTCTGCGGCCTTGCTGATCGTCTGGTTGCGCCAGATGGGTCTAACCACGACGCTTTATGTGCCAGACCGGATCGACGAAGGCTATGGCCCAAACGACGCTGCAATGGCGGCTCTTGCGACAAAACATGATCTGATCATGTGTGTCGACTGCGGCACTCTTTCTCATGGTCCCATCGCTGCAGCCAAAGGCGCGGATGTGATTGTGCTCGATCACCATCTGGGTGCCGAAACCCTGCCGCCTGCCGTCGCAGTTGTAAATCCAAACCGGCAGGATGAAAGCGGCGACCTTGGGTATCTCTGTGCCGCCGCTGTGGTCTTCTTGATGCTTGTCGAGGCCGGACGGCAATTGCGCGAGGCAGGTGCAAAGGGGCCTGATCTGATGGCCCTGCTTGATCTTGTTGCGCTTGCGACTGTGGCGGATGTTGCGCCGCTTATCGGCGCCAACCGCGCATTGGTGGTCCAAGGGCTTAAGGTGATGGCTCAGCGTGCCCGTCCCGGTCTGGTTGCGCTGTCAGACGTCGCCCGGATGGACACCGCCCCTAGCACCTATCACCTTGGGTTCCTGCTGGGACCACGGGTCAATGCAGGGGGGCGCATTGGCCAGGCCGATCTCGGTGCGCGCCTTCTCAGCACTGCGGATGTGCACGAAGCCACAGCCCTTGCAGAACGTCTGGACCTGCTCAACACCGAGCGTCGCGAGATTGAAGCAGCTGTGCGTACCGCAGCGCTTGAACAAGCCGAAGCGCGTGGCTTTGACGGCCCTCTTGTCTGGGCTGCCGGAGAGGGTTGGCATCCCGGCGTCGTCGGCATCGTTGCGGCTCGGCTGAAAGAGGCCAGCAACCGACCCGCGGTTGTGATCGGTCTTGAAAACGGCATTGGCAAAGGTTCTGGCCGGTCAGTGTCCGGCGTTGATCTGGGGGCGTCAATCCAGCGGCTGGCGAGTGAAGGCCTGCTCGTCAAAGGCGGCGGTCATAAGATGGCTGCAGGCCTGACGGTCGAACAGGACTTGCTGCAGGCCGCCATGGACCGGCTCGCGGAGCTGTTAGAGAAACAAGGCGCTGGCAGCGCGGGCCCTGCCGACCTGCGGCTCGATGGCATATTGATGCCCGCAGCTGCCAATGTGGATTTAGTTGAACAGATCGAACGCGCCGGACCCTATGGCGCAGGCGCACCAGGCCCTCGTTATGTCTTTGCAGATGTGCAGATCGGTTTTGCCAAACGGGTTGGAGAAAGCCATCTGAAGATCAATTTCAGCGACGGGCTGGGCAACAAGATCGACGCAATTGCCTTCGGCGCCTATGACAGCGCCGTTGGCCCAGCACTCGAGGGCCACGGCGGCGCCAGGTTCCATTTGGCAGGACGCCTCGAGATCAACACATGGCGTGGGCGACAATCCGTTCAACTCCGCCTGGAAGACGCGGCCCGAGCCTGATCTCTCAAATGTCGAAAACTGATCCAAGATTGAAATTTCCACTTGCGCCGGACCGGAGTATTGCCTAATCAACCGCTCACCACTTAGTGGCCCGTTCGTCTATCGGTTAGGACGTCAGGTTTTCAACCTGAAAAGAGGGGTTCGACTCCCCTACGGGCTACCATAATTCCTCATATAAATACTCAATAACAGACACTTATCTGAGTATTAGGCCGATCATCCCACCGATTTTCCCACCAGTCGAATTCTATTCTGTTGCCTATGGCAATTACTCAAATTCGCAGCCGTTGTTGGCTTCGATACCCCGCGACCAATTGGGTTGCGGGTTTTTCAACTAGGGAGAGACGACATGAAAGCCATTCCAAAAATCAATCGGCGCTGCGTTCTTGCCGCCGCCGCCACGGTTCCGCGGGAACTGACCCTACCACCTGTGCCCCTTCCAGCGACGACGGTTACTGCTTTAGTCGATTGCGCGCCTCGAATGATAGCCTATTAAAATCGGCACAGGGCCGATACAGGGATGGGTGCAGTGCGAAGTTGACACCGCTAGGGGGGTATCTCACCCATATCGCGCGGCCCCCCCCACCCCCTTAGCGATCTCGTCAAGACGGGACCGGCGCCCAAAAACACCGCGCGCGAGTGGTCATCTATGCCCCGCCCCTCCATCGACTGCCGTTTTGGTTTTCGATTTTTTGAGATCTGGATTTGCGGTTGACTATTTTT
>RCNC010001600.1_pt1 | contig 15287 bp, 16 predicted proteins | sample 2041301 | NCBI WGS metagenome assembly RCNC01 (sample SAMN09708231, study PRJNA481090) | Marine sediment metagenome, whole genome shotgun sequencing project. | biome: marine sediment; feature: ocean; material: sediment; isolation source: Sewage treatment plant 13A marine sediment (STP13A) ... | reverse complement strand
AAAAAACCTTATAATCTTGTACTTAAAGCTGGTATCATTTTTTCCTTCCATGCAGTGAATGTGCCACTTTTAATTTCTTCAAATGCTTTTTTAACCAGCCAGAGATAGAATGCCAGGTTGTGCAGACTAGCGATCTGCATACCGAGCATCTCACCGGATATGATTAAATGACGCAGATACGCTTTGGAATATTGCATATCTACGAAACTATTGCCAGAGATATCGATGGGAGAATAATCGTCCATCCATTTTCTGTTCTTAATATTAATGATTCCCTCTGAGGTAAACAACATACCGTTCCTTCCATTTCGTGTAGGCATAACACAATCGAACATATCAACGCCCAGGGAAATCGCTTCCAGAATATTAACAGGGGTGCCGACTCCCATAAGGTACCTTGGTTTATCATCTGGCAGTATTTCATTGACCACCTCAATCATCGCATACATATCTTCTGCTGGCTCGCCAACCGACAGTCCTCCAATGGCGTTCCCTTCTGCTTCCTTCTCGGCAATATAGGCAGCACTTTCCTTTCTAAGCTCCTTAAAAACACTTCCCTGAACAATGGGGAAGAAAGCCTGCTGATGTCCGTAATGCGGCTCCGTGGAATGAAATTGCTTTAGTCCCCGGTCAAGCCACTGATGTGTCAGCTTAAGCGAGTCCTTAGCATATTTCAGATCACAAGGCCAGGGAGTACACTCATCAAAAGCCATCATGATATCGGCACCAATAAGCCGTTGGGTATCCACAATATTTTCCGGGGTAAAAATATGCTTCGATCCATCTATATGTGAACTGAACCACGCCCCTTCAGGTTTCAGCTTACGATTGGCTGCAAGGGAAAAAACCTGGTAACCACCACTATCGGTGAGAATAGAGCGATCCCAATTAATAAACTTATGTAGGCCACCGGCTCCCTTCAGAATCTCGAGACCTGGTCGCAGATATAGATGATAGGTATTGCCAAGAATGATGGGGGCATCGATATCGTTTTGTAATTCCTGCTGATGCACTCCTTTCACAGTGCCTGCAGTACCCACTGGCATAAATATAGGAGTCTGAATCTCAGAATGATCTGTAATAAGCTTGCCGGCCCTTGCCTTACTACCTTTGTCTCGATGTAATATTTTAAACTCCATTGAAAATCCTGAGATCAGCCAAAGATAAGCAATTGTTGAAAACCTGCTTTTTCTTTTCCCTAATTGGCAGCTAAATTTACAGCTGCATGAATATTAGAGATTTTATCGACGGGACGCTCCTTTACCAGTGGATCATACTTGCCTTTTTCCTGATAGCCTTCCTGGTTCAACTGGGGATCTATCTTTTTGTTTTTCTGAGGGTTCCGCTTTACAGTAAAAAAAAGAAGAGAGCTAAATCCCCGGGGATATCTGTGATTATCTGTGCGAAAAATGAAGAGAAGAACCTGAAGCTCTTCTTACCTCAAGTCCTTCAGCAGGAGTATCCGGACTTTGAAGTGGTAGTCGTAAATGATAGCTCTACCGACAATACCGAAGAGCTACTCATGCAGCTTTCCGCACAATTCAAGCATCTACGTTATACCTCTATCCCGGCAGATGACAAGCTTAAACGGGGGAAAAAGCTGGCACTTACCATAGGATTGAAAGCAGCCGCTTACGATCATGTCTTGCTGACCGATGCAGATTGTTATCCGGCCAGTGATCAATGGCTAAAGCGGATGGCTTCAAATTTTTCAGGCGATCATAAGTTTGTTTTGGGATATGGCGGATATGAGCGAAGAAAAGGATTTCTCAATAAACTTATCCGCTACGAAACAACCTTTACTGCCATACAGTATCTCTCCTATGCCATTAAAGGGAGGCCCTACATGGGGGTTGGACGTAATCTCGCTTATGAAAAAGCACTCTTCTTCGATAACAAAGGATTTGCGGGACACTACCACCTTTTATCCGGAGATGATGACCTGTTTGTTAATGAAAATGCCACCAGGCTTAACTGCGCGGTTGAGTTCTCCTCTGAGAGCCATACACTGTCTGTACCAGAAACCACTTTCCGAGCCTGGATCAAGCAGAAAAAGAGACATCTGTCTGCCGGGAGTCATTACAACCTTGGTTCCAGGATCAGGCTGGCCAGCGAATGGATCAGTCGGATCATCCTCTATATCACGCTGATCTGGATCTGTGTATCATCAAGCTGGAGCATACCCGTTGGCATATTGTTTGTAATATTACTAATAACCCGGCTGGTCATTTTCAGAATGGGAATGCACCGCTTGGACGAAAAATATTTATTATTACCTTCGCTGCTGCTCGATCCGATTTTCCCAGTTCTTATGGGCGCTATTTGGTTAAGTAGCAGATTTGAAAAAAAGTACCAACCATGGAGATAAATACCAATCTTTCTCTTAAAGCTCAGCAGGACGTCGAACTGGTCCAAAAAGCCAAAAAGGGCGACCAGCTTGCCTATGCTGAATTATTGGGAAGGTACCGTGATGCGATCTATTTCATGCTGCTAAAAATGGTAAACAGCCCGGTAGATGCTGAGGATCTTACCATCGAAGCTTTTGGAAAAGCTTTTAAAAACATCGATCAGTACGCTCCCAATTTTGCATTTTCCACCTGGTTGTTTAAAATAGCAACCAACAATTGCATAGATTTCATTCGGAAAAAACGGGCCAGTCATGTCTCTCTCGACCAGACCATAGATGGTGAGGATTCGCTTGCCCCTTCTAGTATGATCCAGTCAGACGATCCGGATCCGGAAACCTATTTGATTAATAAACAGAAAATCAAGCATATGCGAAAGGTCGTCTCGCGCCTGAAGCCCAGGTACAGACAACTGGTTGAATTACGCTATTTTAAGGAGTACTCCTATGATGAGATTGCGGTAGAACTTGATATTCCCATAGGCACCGTAAAAGCACAACTCTTCAGGGCCAGGGAACTGCTTCTCAATATCATGAGCAGGTCCCAGGAAAAGCCTTAATAGCCGGTTCCGGAGACCCTTATGGACCTGATACTAAAATATTTTCCTGAGCTCACCTCCCAACAGATCAAGCATTTCGAACAATTGATGCTGATTCTCCCCAGGCTCAATGAAAGGGTGAATGTGATCTCCAGAAAGGATATTGCATACCTGGAAGAGAGGCACATTCTGCACTCACTCTCTATTGCAAAGCTTCTCCGCTTTGACTCCAAAGCCAGGGTGCTTGATGTGGGCACCGGAGGAGGTTTTCCAGGGATCCCACTGGCTCTGATGTTTCCTGAAGCTTCCTTTACACTGGTAGATTCCATTAGAAAGAAAATAAGCCTTGTTAGTGAGATCGTCGAAGAACTGAATTTGAAAAATGTCACCCCGGTGAATCAAAGAATGGAACAACTAAACCTGAAGGCAGACTTTGTTGTTTCAAGGGCCGTTACCGCATTTCCCAAATTGCATCTGTGGACTCAAAAGCTTATTGAGCCCGGCAGCGGCCAGTCCATGCCCAACGGTCTGATCTCTCTGAAAGGCGGAGACCTGGATAAGGAGCTGATGCCGTTCAAACAACAAGTAAAAGTCTTCCCCCTTTCAAGCTGGTATGAGGAGTCGTTTTTTTCTACAAAAATGATTGTATATCTAAAAAAATGACTTACTTTTGCACCCTCAAAACATAGACTTATGAAGCGTACATTTCAGCCATCCAACAGGAAGAGAAAGAACAAGCATGGGTTCAGGGAGCGGATGTCTTCAGCCAGCGGACGTGGCGTGATTGCAAAAAGAAGGAAGAAAGGCCGTAAGAAGCTGACCGTTTCCGATGAGCCAAGGCACAAAGCATAAAGCATAAGCTTTTTACTCATTATGAATAACTGACCGATCCCCGGTTGGTTATTTTTTTGTCAAGTTTTTTATAATAAACATTACCTTTGGCCAAAGCTCGAAATATGGATTTCTTCAGGTTTCTTCTTACAAAAAAGTTCTTGCGACATCTGGGGCTGGCAGTGGCCATTTCCCTGGTATTGCTATTGGGAACCCTGCTGTGGCTAAAGATATATACCCATCACGGGAATACCATCGTAGTCCCCGATCTCGCAGGCCTTACCGTGGATGAGGTGGATGATGTAACATCCTCCAGGCGCTTGAGATTTGAAGTGGTCGATTCGGTTTTCTCAACGGAGATGCCAAGGGGAACAGTGATAAAACAGAATCCTAACGCCAGATCAAGAGTGAAAAAGAACAGGAAGATATTCCTGACCATGAATGCCGTAAATCCGGAGATGGTCTCCATGCCCCAGCTGATTGGGCTCTCCTTCCGGCAGGCCAAACTCGCTCTGCAAAATGCGGGGCTGATTCAGGGTACCATCCAATACAAACCCGATTTCGCGAAAAACAACGTGCTACAACAAAAGTACAACGACTCCGTTATTAACGAAGGAACCGTAATCACCAAAGGAGCGGTTATAGATCTGGTTCTGGGTATGGGGCTAAGTAGCAAAACCACCCGGGTACCCGACCTTGTGGGACTGGGACTGGAAGAGGCATCAGCGATTATCTCTGATTACTTTCTAAATCTCGGAGCCCTTACATATGATCTTAGCTTTGAAGAAGCTGAGGATAGTGCCGGAGCTTTCATTTGGAGGCAGTATCCGGACTTCGATGAGTTTAAAAGATTGAACATGGGCATGGAGATGGATATCTGGCTCACTTTAGACTCCACGCGTATGCCTCAGGCCGATTCGACTCTTGGTGATGACATAGAAAGAATGGATGAATAGAACCGGATGCGTTTTAGTCTCTTTCCTGTTCTGTTTCCCTGGGGTTCTCAGGTTACAGGCACAGGAAGTCATTACTCCTCTTCAAAGCAACCCAAGGGCTGCTGAACAATACAAGGATTTTAGCAGCGCCAAAAAATCTACCAAGGCCGTTCTGTTGGAACTCCCCTTTTTTGATGATTTTTCAAATAGCTCTCTGATTGCTGACACAGGGAGATGGAGCAATGCTTACGCATTTGTAAACAACAACTTCTCCGTCAATCCTGTCACCAATGGGGTAGCCACCCTGGATGCTCTGGATGAAGTTGGGTCCATCTATTCCCACGCGGTCATATCATCCGGCACTTTTGTTGCCGACAGCCTTAGCAGTCACCCCATTAACCTGGACTACCCTGCGTCGGACAGTATTTACCTCAGTTTTCTTTATCAGCCGGGTGGAAATTGTGACCTGCCGGAAGAGCAAGACTCGTTGATGGTTGATTTCTATGCAAGTGATTCAAGCGAATGGATCAATGTATGGCGCATTCCCGGTTCGGAGCTTCAGCCCTTCAAACATGTGATGATCCCGGTTACCGATGATCGCTTTCTTACAAGTGAATTCAGGTTCATGTTCAGAAACAGGGCAAGCCTTCCAAGGAACAGTGAAACACCGGACAAACGGAGCAATGTGGACTACTGGCATGTGGATTATGTGCGACTAGACAGAAACAGATCTGCTGCCGACACCATTCTCAGGGACGTAGCTTTTAACACGCCGCTTAGTTCCATTTTTAAAGAACTTAGCGCTGTTCCCTGGTCCCATTTTGAATCAGCCTTCAATACAACCCTCTCACCAGAGGTATCGGTCCAATACAGGAACAATGACTCCATTGCCCGTAATGTAACCCGTTCCCTGACCATCCTGGAACCACTCTATGATGAATCAGAGCTCATCGGCATCCCAACAGCCCAGGATATCCCGGCCCATGAGGAAAGGATTGTTGATTTCGCATTTCCCTATGATCTGGACTTTAACAGGGGTGATTCTGCACTGATCAGGTTTAAAGCGGCCCTCCGCACCGATGTATTTGATCCCAAGGAAAATGATACGGTGATTTACGACCAGCTGTTCAGAGATTATTACGCCTATGATGACGGAACCGCAGAGGTGGGCTACGGTCTACGTGGCGATGGCACTGAAAATGGAATGGTTGCCATCAGACATCGCTCCTACAAAGCTGATATGCTCGGTGGAGTATACATTTTTTTTAACCAGATATATGACTCGCTGAACGCGAAGGAGTACACCTTTAACCTGATGGTCTGGAACGATTCTGATGGCTTCCCTGGGACTGTTGCCTGGGACGATGAAACCATATACAGACCCCGTTATACACCCACTTATACAGGCTTTGTTAAATATGAGTTTACGGAGCCGGTTCCGGTTAACGGACCTTTCTATGTGGGGTGGAGACAGTATAAGCCCTATACACTCAACATGGGGCTCGACAAGAACAGTGATCCGGAATCGCCGGTTATGTTCTATAATATGGGCACCTGGATCAGTTCTGAAGCACCGGGGATGGTGCTCTTCAGACCCTATTTGTATGAGCCTTCAACCGGGATTAACCAGCCTCTTGCTTCAGATCTTAAAGCATTGAAACTCTATCCCAACCCAGCCAGTGAACAAATCTGGATAGAGGTCCCTTCAGGTTTAGAAGGGCAAGAAATCCCTGTATACATCTTTGATACCTCGGGCCGGCAGCTCCACCATAGCAAGCTTCGAACCAACAACCTTGATGTATCCGGATATGCACCGGGTCTTTATTATATAAGGGCTATCATTGAAGGCGAAGCCTATTATTCCAAATTATTGATCAACCGTTAATATTTTTCCGTGGAACCTGCAGACAACCATGAGCTTTTTGAACACTTCAGGTTCACAGCCGACCCTGGTCAAACCACCCTGCGAATTGACAAATTTCTCTTTAATAAACTTGAAAACACCTCCAGAAGCAGAATTCAATCCGCTGCCAATGCAGGAAATATACTTTCCAACGGCTCTCCGGTTAAACCAAATTACCGTGTAAAACCAGGAGATCTAGTGACCATAGTTCTTCCCCATCCTCCAAGGAAAATTGAGCTGATTCCACAGGATATCCCGCTGGATATTGTATTTGAAGATGAGCATATAATTGTGCTGAATAAGCAGGTTGGTCTGGTGGTTCATCCCGGCTACGGCAACTACAGTGGAACCCTGGTCAACGCATTGATGTTCCATCTCAGGGACAATCCGCTTTTTCACTCAGGAGAGGAGAGACCAGGACTTGTCCATCGGATCGATAAAAACACCTCCGGATTGCTGGTGGTTGCAAAAAATGAGCTTGCTCTCAATAAACTGGCCAGTCAGTTTTTTCATAAAACATCCAAAAGAACCTATTCCGCTCTTGCTTGGGGCGATATGAAAGAGGAAGAAGGGACCATTGTGGGAAACATTGGCAGAAATCCAAAGAATAGAAAACAGATGCATGTTTTCCCCGATGGTGACCTGGGTAAGGAGGCTGTGACACACTACCGTGTTCTGGAGCGGCTGGGTTATGTTAACATGGTTGAATGTAGACTGGAAACAGGACGTACCCATCAGATCAGAGTTCATTTTCAATACCTGGGACATCCCCTGTTCAATGACCCGGAATATGGTGGTGATCGTATTCTCAGGGGGACCACCTTTACCAAGTACAAGCAGTTCGTTCAGAATTGTTTTGAGCTTTTGCCCGGACAGGCCCTGCATGCACGTACCCTGGGCTTTGTACACCCATCCTCGGGTGAAGAGATGCTTTTCGATGCTCCGCTCCCTGAAGGATTCAGCGCTGTAATTCAGAAATGGCGTACCTATATCCAGGGGCGCCGTGATGAATGATGATTTAGCACCCCAGATATACATTCATGGAGGATAGGCCCCATTCGTCAAAAATGAATCCACTTTCTCAAGCCACATTCGTATAAAAGGTGTTACTTTAAATAAGGGAACCATTCAATTGAAGAAGAGATGAATATTGCCATTTTTACCGGAGGAGATTCTTCTGAATATGTGATCTCCATGAAAAGTGCCAAGCAGGTACTTAAGTGGCTTGATGCTGCTGGCCATACCTGTTACCTTGTTGAGGTAAAAAAAGATAAGTGGTCTGTACATCTTGGGAAGAAGAGGGTGCCTCTGGATAAAAACAGTTTTAGCTTTTTGAACAATGAAGAGAAAGTTACTTTCGATTTTATCTGGAACACCATCCATGGTACACCGGGAGAAGATGGAAAACTCCAGGGATATTTCGATATCATGGGAATTCCATACAGCTGTTCCAATCAATTTTCTTCAGCGCTGACATTTAATAAGTACACCTGCAAAAGTTTTCTCAAGCAACATAATGTACTCACACCCGAATCCAGTCTAGTACGAAAAAACCTGGAAACCAACCTGGAAGCATTGTCTGATATGGTTGGATTTCCCTGCTTTGTGAAACCCAACAGTGGGGGATCGAGTTTTGGGATAGCCAAAGTGGTTCGTTTTGAAGACTTGAAATCAGCACTTGAGGAGGCCTTGGAGGAGGATGATGAAGCTATCGTTGAACGCTATATCAAAGGAACCGAAGTTACCTGTGGCCTGATGAAGGGACGTGATGGATTTACAGTGTTTCCGCTAACGGAGATCATTACGGAAAACGAATTCTTCGACTACGAAGCCAAGTATACAGTTGGTAAGGCCCAGGAGATTACTCCGGCCCGGATTGACGATGATGTAAGTAAAAAATGTCAGGATATGGCCCTGGACATATACAAGCTATGCAATAGTACCGGCATTATCAGGGTAGATTTTATTATCAAAGGCAACCAGGTATACTTTCTGGAGCTGAATTCTATTCCGGGGATGTCGGAAGAGAGCATTATTCCAAAGCAGGTTCATAATATGGGCCTGGAAATGTCTACAGTCCTCCAGCAGGTTATTGACGAGGTCCTGGGCGCGTAAGAGCACTTTTTTTGCTACTTTTACTGCCCTCATGAGAACCTATATCTCCATTTTCTTTTCGGTACTTCTCTTATCTGGATTGCCGGCCTGCTCCTACACTGATTCGGAAATGTATGAAGTGGAACCTGTCCCCGGGGATCCGCCGATTCTTTCGGTAAGTACCAACCTGGACACCCTGCACAATCCACCGGTCAACGACAGCCTTGAAGTTATCTACCAGGCGGAGGTGGAAGGTGGCGAATTCTACTATGTTTATGTTGATGTTGTTAATACATCGATTTTTGAATCAGACAGCAGCTACGGGTCATTCTGGATCGATTCCGTGCTGGCAGATTCATCAGGAGTGGATACACTCTATATGGAATTTTACTACTCCAGCAACACCAACAGTCTGGCTGATAAGGTTAATTATGAAGCGAGGACCGAAATACTGAAATATGCCATCGATTTTAACCCGGGGGGTACAAAATGAGAAAGCGAATTATCTATAGCATCGCATTGGCCGTGCTGCTTGTCTCTGCTCAAAATACCCTGGGTCAGGATTGGGGTCTAACATTCTCCGCAGGAGTAGCAAGCTCCCAAATGAATGATTTGAAATATCTGCAGGAACATATTCTAAGTACCTATCCGGTAGAAGGCAAGATCACCAGCTCCTTCCCCCCCTTTACCTCCGCTTCAATAACTATGTTTAAGCAGTTATACGATCATATCCGTATAGGTGGCGGGTACAGCTATTCAACCACTGGAGGCAAATCCTCATACGCCGATTACTCCGGAGAAATCAGCACCGAAATGAATGCCACTTCCCACCGCCTGGGAGCATATCTCTCTTACTTAGTCTTGAGTGGCGATCGTCTTGATTTGTCTCTGAACGGTAGCTTGGAAGCAAATCTTACCAGCCTGAGCATTCAGTCCTTCTATGAAATCTTCAACTACTCGAATGGAATGGTCAACAATTACCGCTCCCTCAGTCCAAGTGTTTCAGTCGGAGGAGAACTCATGTATACCTTAAAAAAAATCTCACTGGGAATGGAAGCAGGATACCTGATCGATCTAAAAGGAGATCTTAAGGATACGGATGATAGTGATCCCCTGGTGGACCCCAACGACACAGAGCGGGTGCTGAGCTCTGACTGGACCGGGTGGTATGTACAGTTAAAAGCCCTGATCTGGCTCAATTTCTAAGCTGGATTACCCCCTCTTATCTCCCCGATAAATCGCTCTACCCGCTCCTCAAGTGTAAGAGAGTTCTCTTCTCCAAGGGCCCTTATAAATGCACTTCCAATAATAGCCCCCCGGGCATATTGACAGGCTGTTAAAAAAGTTTCATGATTGGAAATTCCAAATCCGATCAGTCCGGGTACCGGGAGCTTCATCTCATTCAGACGCTGAAAATATTCCTTCTGGTGCTTTTCTATCGAATTCCTTGCTCCTGTGGTGGAAGCTGCTGCCACTAGGTATAGAAATCCTTCTGAAAGGGTTGCAATCCGGGCTATTCGTTGATCATCGGTTTGAGGAGTAACAAGTAGAGAGTTGTATATCCCGTAGCTCCTGAAAAGATCCAGATAGCGGGTCTCATATTCATCGGGAGGCAGATCGGGAATAATCACTCCATCAATCCCTGTATCCCTGCACCTGCTTAAAAACCTTTCTATACCCATCTGTAGGAAAGGATTCAGATAGCCCATCATGACCAGTGGAATGCTAACACTTTCCCGGATTTCATTCAGCTGATTGAATAGGAGATCCAGTGTCATGCCATTTCGAAGGGCAAGCAAGCTGCTTTGCTGGATCACAGGGCCATCAGCAAGTGGATCTGAGAAAGGAATTCCAATCTCCACCATATCGGCACCATGTTCCTCGAGTGCTTTCAACAACCTCGGAGTATCATGGAGTCCTGGATAACCTGCAGTAATATATATGGATAGAATCTCTCCGTCCTTCTCCCTGAAAAGCTGATCAATTCTGTTTATCATGCGCTTAGATTTCTAATTTATCAATATAGGTCTCCATATCCTTATCTCCCCTGCCGGAAAGATTCACAACTACCACATCCTCTGCCCCGGGTTTGATTTTTTCAAGGGCAGCCAGGGCATGAGCAGTCTCAAGGGCTGGAATAATCCCCTCTTTCCTGGTGCAAAGCATTGCTGCCTGCAGAGCCTCATCATCTGTAATGGCGTACACAGTGGCCCTTCCCGATTTGGCCAGCCAGGCATGAAGGGGACCCACCCCGGGATAATCAAGCCCCGCCGAAATGGAATAAGGCTCTTCGATTTGTCCATCATCATCCTGCATCAACAGGGTCCTGCTACCATGTATGATCCCGGGCCTGCCCAGCAATGAAGTAGCAGCCGTATAACCGCTATCTACACCCAGGCCTGCTGCTTCGGCCGATATCAATCTGACGCGTCTATCCTCAAGGTAGTGATAATAGGCTCCTGCAGCATTACTCCCCCCACCCACACAGGCTACCAGGTAATCAGGATAGTCCCGGCCGGTCTTTTCCATTAACTGTATCCGGATCTCCTCTGAAATAACAGACTGAAACCGGGTTACCATGTCAGGGTATGGGTGTGGCCCCACCACCGAACCAATGATATAGTGGGTGTCTACCGGATGAGAGATCCAGTCGCGTATGGCCTCATTGGTAGCATCTTTGAGGGTCTTGTTTCCACTGTGTACAGGAACTACCTCTGCTCCCAGCATCTTCATTTTCTTGACATTGGGAGCCTGACGTTCTACATCCAGAGCTCCCATATAAACAATACACTCCATTCCTGTAAGCGCACATACGGTGGCCGTGGCGACACCGTGCTGCCCTGCACCTGTTTCCGCTATGATCCGTTTCTTCTTAAGGTGTATGGCCATAAGGATCTGGCCGATGGTGTTGTTGATCTTGTGGGCACCTGTATGGTTCAGGTCCTCTCTTTTAAGAAATATCTGGGTCCCGTATTGAGCCGACAGCCGTTCCGCTCTGAAAAGCGGGGTAGGCCTGCCTGCGTAATCTCTCAGCAAGAGCCTGAATTTGTTCTGAAAACTGTCCGACGAAACAATTTTCATATAGTTATTCTCAAGCTCCTTGATATTTGGATAAAGCATTTCAGGAATATAGGCTCCCCCATATTCCCCATAAAATCCACCTGCATCCACCTTATATCCCATGATTCTATTTTCTGATTTCAATGAAAAATTCATTCAGTTCTTCTATATCTTTTAGTCCGGGCGACAATTCAAATCTGCTGTTGACATCCACTCCAGTCAAGCCCTGCAGATCGAGTGCTCGGATTAGCCCGGCATCTCCAGGGCCTATCCCACCACTGAGTAAAAAAGGAGTGGGAAGCGACAGACTCTCCAGCAGCTCCCAGTCAAATTTCTGACCTGTGCCGCCCTTTCCTGCTCCTCCTGAATCAAACAGCAGGAGGTCCACTACCTCCACATATCTCTCAAATTCCATAAAGGGTACCTGGGGATCAAGTGCCTTGATCACCTCCACTGCTTCCCCGGACAACTGTCTACAATATTCCGCAGATTCTCGTCCATGTAGTTGCACCGTGTCAAGGCCATATATCTCTATGGTTTTTCTTACCTGTGAAAGCTCTTCATCGACAAACACCCCCACTTTCTTTATGGCCGGACCGGGAATCTCAAATAGCATAGGATCGGGACGAGTTCCAACGAAGCGTTTAGATCGTGGGTAAAAGATAAAACCAACAAACTCGGGAAGCAGGGCGCAAACCTGTTCCAGATTCAGAGGATCACGCATCCCACACACCTTAATTTGCAAATCCTTCTGCCTATCCATGTTGTCTTATTTCTCTTATATCTTGCTGATGAAGCGCTGACACGCTGCTCCCGGATCCTTCTCCTTCATAAAATTCTCTCCCATCAGGAACAAGCTGTACCCAGCCTTGCTTAGCCTCCTGATCTCCTCAGGGTCACTAAGTCCACTTTCCGATACCGGCACAACACCCGGGGGAAAAGCACCGATCAGTTCATGGCTCCTGCCCGTGTCCACTTTGAATGTCTTCAGATCACGGTTATTGACACCCACAAACTTAATCTCCTTATGGTATTTCTCCAGCTCCCCTTTGTGGTGTACCTCAAAAAGAGTATTCAGTCCCAGCGATGCTGCTTCCAGGGCCAGCTCTTCCACCTCCCGTTGATCAAGGATGGCGGCAATCAGCAAGACCATATCAGCTCCATAGGCACTGGCCTCGTGCAGCTGGTACGGATCAATGATGAAATCCTTTCTTAAAAGCACCAGCCGGGGACAGGCCTCACGAACCCGTTTCAGATCCATAAGAGATCCCCCGAAAAAGCTTTGGTCGGTAAGGACGCTCATGGCAGATACCCCCGCCGCATCATAAGCAGTGGCTACCTCCACAGGATCAGCATCCGGGTGAATGAGGCCGCGTGAAGGTGACTGACGTTTGAACTCAGCAATAATACCCGGTTTTTCGCCCGCTTCCGGAAAGGCTATTACATTGGCCTTTCGCCTGTAACTGTGAAATGAACCCAGCTTTGAAAGGGGGCAAACCTTTTTACTTTTCAGTACCTCCATCCGCTTCTGTTCAACTATGGTATCAAGGATATTCTTAGCCATGATTCACCAGTTGTTTAAATGCAGTATATGCTTTGCCCGATTCGAGCGACTGCCTGGCCCGTTCAAGACAGCGTTCCATTCCAGAGGACTCATCCATACAGTAGAGAGCCAGTGCTGCATTGGCAACCACTACATCATTCTGAGCCCGGCTCCCCTTTCCCTCGAGAATCCTTAAAAATACCCCGGCGGCCTCCTCCACGGTCGAACCTCCATAAATATCTGCAGGACTTACAGGATCCAGTCCCAGATCGCCAGGAACAAGAGTCCGCTCAGTGGCCCTTGTTAAGGCCCTGAAACTGCCTGTGAGGGAGATTTCATCAAATCCATCCAGGGAGTGGATAATGCAAAACTGCTTATCCGATTCCTGGTACAGGTAATGATAGAGCCTGGCCACATCAAGACTGAAAACTCCAATTAATTGATTTCCAGGATTGGATGGATTGACCATGGGGCCAAGCATGTTAAAGAAGGTTTTGATCCTGAGACTTCGTCGGACGGGGGCAACATTCTTCATGGCCGGATTGAACAGGGGGGCATGAAGAAAACAAATGTTAAACTGGTCTATATCCCTGCGCAATCGATCGGGATCACTGCTGAAAGTATAGCCGAAATACTCCAGTACATTGGAGGACCCACATGCCGATGAAACACTGTAGTTTCCATGTTTGGCCACTTTCTCACCTGCACCCGCCACCACAAAAGAGCTCAGGGTTGAGATATTGAAGGTATTCTTCTCGTCACCACCTGTACCACATACATCAATGGTATTGAAATCTGACAGATCCACCGGAGTGCAAAGCTCCATAAGGGCATCGCGAAAACCAGCCAGCTCCTCAACAGTTATACTACGCATCAGGTAGACCGAAATGAATGCTGCCATTTCAGCGTCATTATACTTTCCTGCTGCCATGTTCTGAAGAATCACTTTTGCGTCCTCCTTCCCCAGGGTCTTATGATCAAACAGGTATTGTAAGGTTTCTTTCATAGTATACTCGCTTTGCTCGAATTAATCCAATTCAATATCATTCTTCCGCCGTATTCTGTAAGTACCGATTCGGGATGGAACTGCACGCCTTTTACATCATGCTCCCGGTGCCTGATGGCCATGATATATCCCTCATCATTCTCCACCGTGATTTCCAGGTCCCGGGGCAGGGTATCAGGCTCCACTACCCAGGAGTGATAACGTCCGGCATCAAACTCCTTCGGAACACCGCTAAACAGATATTCATCTTCAACCAGTTGTTTCATCTGACCTGTTACACCATGATAAACTGTTGACAAATTGGCGATAGATCCTCCATAAGCCTCCGCAATGGCCTGATGTCCCAAACAAACTCCAAGTATGCTTTTGTGGGGACCATACTCCTTTATGAGATCCAGGCATATACCTGCTTCATTGGGTATTCCGGGTCCCGGACTAATCAATATTTTATCGTAGGCTGCCACCTCCTCCAGACTGAGTTGATCGTTTCGCTTTACATCGACCGCTTTCTTTAGTACCCGTTCGATATACTGAACCAGGTTGTAGGTAAAGGAGTCATAATTATCCAGTACAAGAATTTTCATGATCGGTCTAATTAAATTTGTTCATATTCCCGGCCATTTCGATGGCCGACTTAAGAGCAGCCAGCTTGTTATTCACTTCCTGCAATTCGCCTTCTTCAGTTGACTCAGAGACCACCCCGGCCCCAGCCTGATAATATAATCTGTGGTCGCGCGACAGGAAAGAACGAATCATAATAGCATGATTAATATCTCCATTAAATCGCAGGAAACCAATGGCACCCCCATAGAAACCTCTTCTTTTCTTCTCGTAAAGATCGATCAGCTCCATGGCTTTATATTTGGGAGCTCCTGAAAGTGTGCCGGCAGGAAATGATTCTGCCAGAATCCGGATGGTATTGGCATTCTCTGGCAACACTCCCGAAACTTTTGAAACCATATGAATCACATG
>RCNC010001599.1_pt1 | contig 15287 bp, 13 predicted proteins | sample 2041301 | NCBI WGS metagenome assembly RCNC01 (sample SAMN09708231, study PRJNA481090) | Marine sediment metagenome, whole genome shotgun sequencing project. | biome: marine sediment; feature: ocean; material: sediment; isolation source: Sewage treatment plant 13A marine sediment (STP13A) ... | reverse complement strand
AGGCGCCCTGAAAGAAGTGCCCTTGGGGTGCATATAGTTGATATTCCGAGGATAAAATTTTGAGCATAACGCAGATATTGAGCAAAATAACCGTTTCTGGATGGGCACTAGCTACTTGATGGTGGTCACCGGACAGGTAGCTTTGAGAATGATGTATTGCGCAGTTGAGCCGAGCAGCAGTTTCCGGGTTCTTGATTTTTTTTCGATGCCCACGAAAATCTGGTCGATGCTGTTCTCCTGGGCAAAGATAACGATGTCCTCACCCGGAGAAAGGCCTCTGGCCATTTCCTGGACTTCGTGCTCGGCACCCGCGGTCTCGAGCTGCTGCCGAACCCGCTTCAGTTCCTGGTTTACCCGGGCGATGTCTTCTGGTTTTTCGCTGTGGCCGCCTTCCATGCTGGTGATGACAAACACTTTGGCCTTGAAAATCGACGCATGCTTTATCGCCAGATCAAGGGCGGCTTTGGACTCTGTCGAACCGTTGTAGGCAACGAGGAACTTCATATTGATTTGCCCTTTCTCCGTCGGTAACCGTTCATAGGTTCAATGTTCAAAGGTTCAGAGCTGCTTTGTTGCTGAAGCCTGAGGGGATAAATGAAAATCATTGGATCCCTTGATGGAATTATTCCGACGTATTGCATATGAGTCAGCGGGTAGTACCGTTAATTTGATTGTTTTCAATCCAATATCGCACCAAATGTTCAAGTTTGACATATCGACGGCAGTAATGAGTATTAAATGTCGAACCTTTGAACCCCGAACTCTGAACCCAGAACCTTTTAAACCCTACATCCAGCGTTTGCGCCGCTTATAGGACTTTACTTCTTTGAAGGATTTTCGCCCGCCGCCCTGGGTGATGCCCATGTAGAACTCTTTGACATCCGGGTTGTTCTTGAGTTCCTTGGACAGGCCTTCCAAGACGATCTTGCCTGACTCCATGATATAGGCATAATCGGACACCTGTAAGGCGATCTTGGCATTCTGCTCAACCACCAGAATGGTGGTGCCCAGGTCCCGGTTGATGGTTTCGACGTTTTCGAAGATCTCTTTTACCAGCAGCGGTGCCAGGCCCAGGGAGGGCTCGTCCAGCATGAGCATTTTAGGCGCTGCCATCAGGGCCCGGGCAATGGCGATCATCTGCTGCTCTCCGCCGGAGCAATAGCCGGCCAGCCGGTTGGTGATTTTGGAAAGCCGCGGGAAGTGATCGTACATCTTGTCATTGTCCGCGCGAATTTTTTGGGACCCGTCTTTTCGGGTAATGGATCCGACGCGTATATTTTCTTCAACGGTGAGATGTTTGAACACCCGGCGTCCCTCCGGCACCATCACCGCGCCAAGTTTGACCACCTGTGTTCCCAGGACATTGGTGATGTCGCTTCCGTCAAACCGGATGTGCCCATCTCGGATAAAGCCGTTTTCCGGCTTGAGCAGGCCGCTGATGGCCCGCAGCGTGGTGGTCTTGCCGGCGCCGTTGGTGCCCAGCAGGGCGACGATGCCGCCTGGGGACACATTCAGGCTGACACCGCGCAGTACCTGGATGATATCATTGTAAACCACTTCGATGTTGTTGACTTCGAGCAGGTGTTGGCTCTTTAGTTTATCCATAGCAGCGCTTTGTTAGAAGGTTCTGAGCCGTTGTGTCCGCATCGCCGACAAGTATTGCCGGGGCCCCTGTGCTGCAACCGACGCCAGCGCCTCGGTTGCAGCACAAAAAAGGGGTCTCCACACAATAATGCGTTGCAGGTCGGCAGTTATTTGATCTTGCCCGTGTATTCAGGGATAAATGGTGCTCCCACAGAGTGGAAGACCCCATCTTTTACCGCGTACATCTGCAGGGTATCCACTCCTGCCATGTCAGTTTTAGAATAGGTTACCGGCCCAACCGTGGTAACCGGGTAGAAGGCATTTATGCCATTCATGGCTATCAATTCTTCATAGAGGCTTTCTTTGGTAATTTTCACGCCCCTGGCTTTGGCCCGCAGGATACATTCGGCAGCAACCTGGGCCACCATCACGCCATTGGCATAATTGTGGGAGTTGGCCGCCTTCTCATCTCGTCCGTACTTCTTGGCCAGGGCCAACTGAGCATCCGTTCCGACACCGGGCTCGGAGGTTACAATGTAGGAGGTTGTCCAGTAGAAATTTTCTGCGGCCGGTCCGGCCAGGGACACCAAGTCGTTTCCGCCGGTGTAGTGACACCCGGTGAAGGTGATCTTTCCTTTCTCACCAAAGGATTTGGCGACAAGCCCCAGGCGGCTGGCATCTTTGAGCATGGTTGCAACCGGAGACTGGATGGTCTGGCTGATGACGTATTGGACGCCTTTGCTCTTCAGGCGCTGAAGCATGGCGGTGTTGTCCAGGTCCTTGCCGTGTTCCACGACTTCCACGATTTCGATTTTCAGGCCGGCGGCTACGGCTTTCTCGACATCTTTAAGGGGACCACGCCCGAAAGCGGACGGATGCAGGAACATGGCCACTTTGGGCGTCCCGCCACCTTCATGGTTGTTGGCTATATATTCGGCCAGACCAATGGCCTGAGCGGAATAGGAGGCAATGGGCAGAAAAATGTAATTGGAATCCACCAGGTTTCCGGCATGGAAAGAGGCCGGAATGGTTGGCATCTTCTCTTCGTTAAAATCTTTTTTCAAGGCCAGGGTGCTGCCGGTGGAGTAGTTGAGGTAAAAAACAATTCCCTGATCCAGGAAATCTTCAAAATTTCGTTTGGTGACATCTGTTTTATACTGGTCGTCCCGAATAGTACATTCGATTTTGTCATCGCCCAAAATTTTCATGTCGTTGACATAATTGAAATAGTCCTCTACGCCCTTTGAATAAGGGTCGCCGGCATCAGAGGTCGGTCCGGTAATAGCCAGGGACAGGCCCAACTTGTATGTCTCGGCCTGAACCTGAACGGTAAACGCAAAGAGAACAATAAGCGTCAGCGATAAAACAACGGTCATCCTTTTCCTGTTTTTCATGACTCCCCCTCTTTAGTTGGTTTTGATTCGTTAACTACGCACAAAATTCTACAAATAAGAACACGTATAAGAATTTTACCGCTGAGCACGCTAAGGACGCAGAGAAATCATATTGTTTAAAAATAAACATTGCGGGCTCAGCGATCTCTGCGGTTAATAAAAAAAATGGCTGTTTCCGGCGGCTCAATACCGGAATGGCCACAGTTTGGTATAAGAGCGTGCGATGCGCCACCAGTTGGCGATCCCCCTCGGTTCAAACATTAAGAACAGGACGATCACCAGGCCAAAAGAAAACGGTTTTAAAGCGGTGGCAAGATTCCAGTCTGATGGTAATATCTGGCCGGCATGCTCGGCAAGGGTTTCCACCTGGAGTTCGAGGGCGATGATCGCGGTCGGACCCCAGAAAGCTCCGCTGAGTGTCCCCAGACCGCCGACGATGGCCATGGCGAGCAAAGTGATCGAGTGATGCAGGGTAAAGGATTCAAAACCGACACCCCGGTAGACGTATGCGTGCAGGGCGCCGGCGACACCTGCAAAAAAACCGGCCAGACCGAATGCATATACTTTGGTAAGGCCGGGATGCATTCCCATGGCATCGGCGGCTCGGTCGTTGTCCCGGACAGCACTCAGGCAACGCCCATAGCGGGTTCTCAGGAGATTTTGCACCATGAACCCCGAAAGGACCACCACCACAAGCAGCACATAATACCAGAAGAGGTAGTGGTCATTTCTACCCAGTTTGCCGGTGAACCAATACACCCTGCTGATAGGGATGGTCTGCCCCTGGTTAAAAAACTCAAGAAAATTGATCGTCCACGAAAATATCATCTGAAAGCTCAGGGTGGCGATGGCCAGGTAAAGATGTTTCAGGCGCATGGCCGGAAGCCCGACGATGGCCCCGAAAACCGCACCCATCAACCCGGAAAGAACAATCATCAGCGGCCAGGCATGCGTGATAATCACATGACTGTCACCCAGGGTCCTTGAAAAAGAGGCTAGGGTGTAGGCCCCGATGCCCATAAAGGCGGCATGCCCGATGGATATCAGGCCGGCGAAACCGGTGACGATGTTCAGGCCGATGATCGCCACCATGGCAATCAGGATGTTGTCCAAAACCAGCATGTATTTGTTGCTTAGGGAAAAAAGCATGGGCCAGACAAACAGCAGAAAAAGGAACAGGATGAGGATGGTCCGGTCCAAGTGGGTAAAAAATATTCGCTGCTCGTCCTGGTAGGATGTAAAGTAGTTGCCGGTGGCTAACCAACGATTGGTTGACATGATTTATACCCGTTCAATTTCATGGATGCCGAAAAGTCCGTGGGGCTTGAAAAGCAGGATGATTAACAAAATGATATAGGGCAACACTTCCGCGGTGCCGTTGAGCCCCCAGTTGCCGTCCAGATATCCGCTGGCGAACTGCTGGATGATGCCCATGATGATACCGGCCACCACGGCGCCTAAAATGGAATCCAGCCCGCCTAATATGACCACAGGAAAAACCGTTATCCCAAAGGCTTGCAGCGTCTCAAAATTGAGACCGGTGATATTGCCGATGATGACACCGGCAGCGGCGGCGCTCAACCCGGCCGTGGCCCAGGCCAGACCGAACACCCGGGGCACGGAAATGCCCACGGACATGGAGGCAAACTGGTCATCCGATACCGCCCGCATGGAGATGCCCACCGTGGATTTTTTAAAAAACCATGAGAACCCTCCGATCATCACAGCCGTCACGATTACGCCCACGAGCTGAGTCCAGGAGATAGACACACCACCGAAGGATATCAAGGTTTGGGGCAAGAATATTGGAAAAGAGAAGTTTACCGACCCGAACGGTGTCAGAAAAATCAAACCATCGATGATGGACATCAGGCCGATCGTTACCATGATCACGGAGATGATCGGCTCTCCGATCAAGCGACGCAAAAATATCCGCTCCACGCTCATGGATAGGAAAAACGTAATCACCATACTCAGAAAAAATGATATATAAATCGGAATCCCCGCCATTCCGGTTAACGCATAGGCGATAAAGGCACCGGCGGCAATAATTTGTCCGTGAGCGATATTCAGCACCTTGCTCGATTTATAGATCAGGACAAATCCCAGTGCCGCCAAGGCATAAATGGAACCCACCACGATGCCGCTGACCACCAATTGAAAAAAGTAACTCATCAGAACCCTTCCATGGTATAAAATGAAATCTTGGTTTTCACCGTGGTTGATTGTCCATCCTGGTACTGGAAGAAGGCCTCGACCTCCATTTCGCTGATGCTTTCATCGTAAAGGGCATCATACAGGTTCTGGTATTTCTCCCGTACGAATTTCCTGCGAATTTTTCCTGTTTTGGTCAACTCGCCGTCGTCCATGTCCAGCAGTTTGTATAAAATCGCAAACCGTTTGATCCTGAAGTGCTCCTTTTCTGCCCGAGAATTGATTTCGGCCACCTGCTCCTTGACCAGTCCGGCCACTTCGGGTTTGGCCGACAGATCCATATAGGTGGTGTAGGAGATGCCCCGGTCTTCCGCCCATTTGCCCACCACGATGGGGTCGATGTTGATCAGGGCGGCCACATAATCCCGCTTGTTTCCAAAGATCACCGCTTCTTTTATATAGGGGCTGAATTTGAGTTTGTTCTCCAGGAACATGGGACTGAACATCTCGCCCTCGATGTTGTGCATCACATCCGCCAACCGGTCGATGACCACCAGGTGGCCATGCTCGTCGATGTAGCCGGCATCGCCGGAGTGCAACCAGCCGCCTTCCAACAGCTCCTCCGTTTTTTCAGGCAGCTTGTAATAGCCGGGCGTCACCGAGGGTGATCGGGACAGGATTTCGCCCTCTTCTGAAATTTTGCACTCGGTGTTGGGTAACGGTTTGCCCACCGTATCGGGCCGAACGTCGCCGTCCCTGTGCATGTAGGCGATGCCCACGATCTCGGTCTGGCCGTAGATCTGCTTCAGGTTGACCCCGATGGCCTGGTAGAAGGTGAACAGTTCGGGGCCCAGGGCGGCGCCGCCGGTGTAGGCCCGGCGCAGGCGCAACAGGCCTATCTGGTTGATCAAAGGCCGGAACATGATCTGGTAGCCCAACCAGGCCTTGAATCTCAGACCTGGCGGCATGGGTTTGCTCGACATGCGGTAGCCGGCCGCTTTTTCGCCGACTTTGATGAAATAATAATAGAGTTTCCGGTTTAGCCAGTACGACTCGTCGATTTTGAGCCAGATCTGGGAGCGGATGGTCTCATAAATCCGGGGTGCCCCGAACATGAAATGCGGGCCAATCTCCTTGAGATCTTCCATGGCCGTTTCCACCGATTCGGGGAAATTGATGGTAATCCCGGTGGCCATGGCCACGCCAAACGAGTTCATCTGCTCACCGATCCAGGCAAAGGGCAGGAAGGAGAGATACTCGTCGGTGTCCGCCAGAGGGTCCGCATCAGTGAGCTGCAATCCCATGCTGATAAAGTTCTTGTGGGTCAGCATGGTCCCCTTGGACAAACCGGTCGTGCCGGATGTCAGGCAGAGGTGGCAGACCTGGTCGGCTGTGCCTTGATCCACCAGCCGTTCATACAGATCCGGGTTTTCGGCATGGACGTCGTCGCCGAGCCGGTAGAGATCGTCCATGAAGACGAACCAGTCATCGGACCGGTAGCCGCGCATGCCGCGGGGGTCCTCGTAGATGACATGCTTGACGTCCGGGACCCGTTCACGGATCTCTACAATTTTGTCCACCTGTTCCTGGTTGTCGCAAAAGACCATGGAGACGTTCATGTATGCCAGCAGTTGGGCGATTTCTTCGGGCATGGTGGTCTGGTAGATGGCCGCGGAGACACCGCCTACCGCCTGTGCGCCAATGGCGGTGAACAGCATTTCCGGAATGTTGTCACCGATCAAGGCGATGGCATCGCCTTTTTTTAACCCGAGCTTTTGCAGGCCCAGCCCTGTCTTGCGAACCAAATGGTAATAGTCATTCCAGGTGTAGCTGTTCCAGCGGCCGAATTCTTTTTCCCGCAAAGCGACTTTGTCACCGGTGCTTTCGACTCGCCAGCGCAGCAATTGTGGAATGGTAAGTGACTGGAGGTGTTGCGTGTCTGTCGTGTTCAATTAATCTTCTCCGATGTAGGCCTCGATAACCTTTTCGTTAGCGGCCACTTCTTTCGGTGTCCCCGATCCGATGACTTCCCCGAAGTCCAGCACGTGGATGCGATCGGAAATATCCATGACAACACCCAGATCATGCTCAACCAGGATGATCGTTGTCTTTTGCTCCTTTTTAATATCCATGACGAACCGTACGATATCTTCTTTTTCTTCGATATTCATTCCCGCCATGGGCTCGTCCAGCAGAAGCAGTTGGGGGTTCAGCGTCAGCGCCCTGGCCACCTCAACGCGTTTCTGGATGCCGTAGGCCAGATTGCCCACCGTGCTTTTGCGGTAAGGCTCGAGCTCCATGAAATCAATGACATTTTCCACGTAGGCGCGGTTTTCGGCCTCCAGCCGCGATGCCTTGCCGACGTAAATCATGGCCTGGAGAAAATTGTATTTCAGGTTGGTATGGCGGGCCAGCAGCAGGTTGTCGAGGACGGACAGGCCGCTGAACAGTTCCAGATTCTGAAACGCCCGGGCGATGCCCAGCTTGGTCACCTGGTGGGGAAGCGCGTGGGTCAACCGTTTGTCGCCATATCTTATCTCCCCTGTGGTCGGGTGATAAAATCCGGAGATGCAGTTCAGTATGCTGGTTTTGCCGGCACCGTTGGGCCCGATGATGGAGGTGATCAGTCCCGGTTCGATGGTCATGTTAACATCGGAAAGCGCGTTCAACCCGCCGAAAGTAAGCGTAACGTTCTCAATGGATAAGGTGGTCATATAAGCTCAACCTGGTTTGCGTGACAGCTGAAGATGTTGCCGGGTGCAAGGTCTGATACCACAGGGCGGTAGATTTAAAAAATGTCCTTAATGTTTCGTTTGGCAGTTAAAAAATAAATTGTATTCATATTATTGCCTAAGTATTCCATCAGATTGGTAATTTTTATTAAATCGAATACGTTGGAGTTGATCGATTTAGGATTTAAAATGATGGATGGATCCTTTATGAATCAGTATCGTTTTAACACGCAAGAATGTCAAGTTGATAAAATAGCAGGTAAATAGTGGGTAATAACCGCTACTCTTCATATGAGAGCAGATGGGTTCTGAGGTTTATTTTTTTGTTTCTTAGCCCCAGTTTGGTGCGGATGTGGTGGCGGTGAAAGAGAACCGTATTCTTTGAAATCAGCAACAATTCGGCGATCTCTTTGTTCGTTTTTCCTTCCTTGATCAGGTTGGCCACGCGGATTTCGGTGGGAGTGAAGTTCAGGTATCGAGATGAGAGCTTGCTGATAAAAGGCGAAATAATATTGTCCAGGTTGGACTGCAGGATTTCAAGCATGGTTTCCTGATGGGGTTCCAGGTGCCCTCTTTTCAGACGGACCAGATAGGGAGATACCAGTTCCTTGACATTGGAAAGTACATTTTCCTGCATTTCCCGTTTGTCCTCCTCCCGCTTTTTAAGCAGGACCTGCAGTGCGGTGTTGACCTCTTCCAGATAACTGGATTGGGCTCTCAAGGCCGCTTCCGCCCGCTTGCGCTCTTCGATTTGCTGTTTGAGCCGGCGGTTGGTGTCGGCCAGTTCCGCGGTTCGCTCCTGGACCAGTTCCTCCAACTGGCCGTGATATTGCTGGAGGGCTTCCTCCGCCTTTTTGCGGGCACTGATATCTCTAAGGGTAACGATATTGCCCACCGGCCGGCCCTTTTGATTTTGAAACAGGGTCGAGCTGATTTGAACGTCCAGCACCCGTCCATTCCTGGCCAGTCGCTTGGTTTCGAACATGGTGATTTTCCGGCCGCTCAGCATTTCGTCGATGGCGGCTTTGGTCTCCGGCCAGCACTCTTCAGGGACGAAATCAATCTGTTTGCCCAGCAGTTCGTGGCGGGAGAGACCGAAGGTCTGCTCGAAAGCCGGGTTGACGTAGGTGGCAACCCCTTTCATGTTGTATGCGACAATGGGATCCGGGGAAGACTCAAGGAATGACCGGTAGCGCTGTTCGCTCTCACGAATGCGGGCCTCGGCTTTTTTTCGTTCGGCCAGTTCGCGGGTGACCTTGCTGTATAGGGTGGCTTTTTCCAGTGCCAGCAGCGCCAGGGCGGCAAATCGTTCAAGGACAATCACATCCTCCTGGTCGAAGCGCTTTTTCGGATCCACATGGGCCAGACCGATGACGCCCTGAACCTGACTGTCGGATTTCAGCGGAATCCCCACGATGCAGCGCAGGCCGTCAAGGGCCGGATCGTCCAGTCGCCCTGACCAGTTGCTGTAGTCCGCCACGAGCACGGGAGCCTCTGTCTGCCAGACGCACCCCCCCATGCCCTCGCCCTTGCGGACCGACCGACCCAGCTGTTCGGCAAAGAAACCCTTTCCCACGCGCATCTGCATCACCTGTGCGTCCGGTTCCAACAGGTAGATATAGCAATGCTGGGTGCCGGTCAGGGCCGCCGCGCGCTCGATAATGGTCTCCAGCAATTCTTCTTTATCGATTTTATCCAGAAGGCCCAAGGCGGTTTCGTGAAGGGCCCGCAAAGATGCGTTCTGGCGCTGGACGGTTGGATCTGCTGGATTCGTGGGCAAGGCTTTTGCGGATTCGGAGTTCTGCTGTGCTGAATTAGACATGGTCACACTTGCTGATTAGCGCCCATCCATAAATGGCCAATTTTCCCGATATCTGCGTTATGCTCAAAATCTTATCCTCGGAATATCAACCATATGCACCCCAAGGGCACTTCTTTCAGGGCGCCTGCGGGAAAATTTTTCGCATGCCTTGATCTCGACCAAATTTACCTATTTCTGGACGGGCACTGATTAGGGATGCGTTTGTCAGACGACGAGGATTTTGCGGACCGTGTCGACGATCTCCTCAGGGTCATCCAATACTTGTATGATATCCATGTCCTGGGGAGAAATCAGCGACTTGGCCAATAACTGGTTGCGGATCCACTCCAGTAGCCCGCCCCAATAATCGGTTCCAACCATGATGATGGGAAAGGGCCGAATCCGACGGGTCTGCACCAGGGTGATCACTTCAAAAAGTTCATCCATGGTTCCGAAGCCGCCGGGCATGACAACGTAGGCGGCGGCATATTTGATGAACATGACCTTGCGGATGAAAAAATACTTGAACTCCATCCGGATCGTTGCATACGGGTTGGGCTTTTGTTCAAAGGGAAGCTGGATGTTCAAACCCACCGACGTGCCGCCGGCTTCGGCGGCGCCCTTATTGGCCGCCTCCATGATCCCACCGCCCCCGCCGGTGATCACCCCGAAACTGTTTTTAACGAAAAGAGCGGCGATGGCTTCCGCTTTTTTATATTGCGGATCATCGGGACGGGTTCTGGCTGATCCGAAAATGCTGACCGCGGGACCCAGGTCGTGAAGGCCCTCAACGCCTTCCACAAATTCACCCATGATCTTAAACAGTCGCCAGGATTCTCCCAGCTTCAGATCGTCGATTAAAAACTGCTTTTCCATTAAATTCCTCTGTTTTCACTCAACAGTCGACGTTCATTCGTCCATCCATCGACAAAACATCCTGGCCAAACAAACCAAAAACAACAAATTGCAATCACCAAATATAAGATAAATTTCAAATAGTTAAATCACAATTAGGGTTGTCAACAAATAGTTGTTTGGAATTTGGCGTTTTCGTCATTGTGATTTTGTTATTTGTCTTTAATTTTCTGAAATGAGAAACAGGAATTTTATGATTGAGATGCAGAATCACAAGTATGTCTCAGGGCGGCCTCCAGCCGCCGGGTTTAAACGGCTCACCCTTTTCCCTGGAAACCCACCGTTATCCGTTCACCTTCGATAATCACGGGAATTTTTCGCTGACCATTGGAGAGCACCAGCATTTTTTCCAATGCGTGGGGATCATCGATCACACTGACGTATTCAACCGATCTGTTTTTTCTGGCGTAGGCCTCACGGGCTGCCAACGTATGGGGTCACGAGTTTTTTCCGAATATCGTCACCTTTGCGGTCATGGCCTTCTCCCATGTTTTAACTTTGGTATGGCAGTCGGTGATAGGTGCAGGTCCTGTTTGAATTGAATGGTAATCAACATATCCTCAAGGGCCGATATTGTCAATGTTTACGCATTGACATCGGTTACGGCGGTTGATAAATAAAATAGGTTTGAATAAAGGGATCATTCCCTTTTTTTGTTTGTGAGAGATCTGACTGGCCGGTATTCAGGAAACGGCGCAGGCTGCCTTAACAGGCTGTTAATTGCGACTTAGTTGGTGCCTTGCCCACCAGAATACCGGCAGAATTCAGGGACAACATGACAACAGCCCAATCCAGAACCCTTCGGATCGTCAATGATCTCGGATTGCATGCGCGATCCGCCGCCAAGATGGCCAAACTGGCCGGAGAGGCCAGCGGGGGGGTATGGATCATGAAAAACGGCAACACGGCAGACGCCACATCCATGCTGGACATCCTGACACTTGCCTGCCCCGCGGGCACGGAGATCACCGTCAGCATCGACGATGAAGCAGATGTGAATACCCTGGAATGCATCGCGGCACTGGTTCGATCCGGGTTTGGAGAATAACCGTTCATGGAAAATCAGGAACACCAGGAAATCATCCTCAGGGGCATCGGCGGATCCCCTGGAATATGCATCGGTAAAGCCTACCTGGTGGACAAAGAGGGTGTGGATGTCGTCAAAAAGTATGTGATCCGTGATGAATCACGATCTGCAGAAGTGGGCCGCTTCAAGACGGCGGTAAAAAAAGCCCGGACTGCGCTGCGTCGCATCATCGACACCACTCCCGAAGAACTTCGCCAGCATACGCAGATTTTAGAGACCCACATGCTGCTCCTGGAAGACAAGATGCTCTATGATCGGACGATCGACGTGATCGAGACAGAGCGCGTCAATGCCGAGTGGGCGCTGAAGAAGGTGGTTTCCCTGGTCAAGCCCATCTTCGAGAACATGTCCGATGACTACCTCAAGCAGCGGGCAGAGGATATCACCCATGTGTCGGATCGCATCATGGAAAACCTGGTCGGTGCGGACCTGGTGGACATTGGGCGGATCGACAAGCGGGTGATCCTGGTGGCCCGGGACCTGTCTCCGGCGGAGACCAGCCAGATTCAGCTGGAGCGGATCAAGGGATTTGTCACCAACCGTGGCAGTCGGGCTTCCCACACCAGCATCATTGCCCGGACGCTTGAAATCCCCGCTGTTTTAGGGGTGGGCAACGCCACGCTGAAAATTAAAAATGACGACATTATCATTGTGGACGGCGAGACCGGCATCGTTGTGGTCAACCCCACCGAGCAGACGCTGCTGGAGACCGAGGAGCGCAGAGAGCAATACGAAATTCAAAAAGCGCTTATGGCCAGAAAAAGCCATCTGCCCGCCCGGACCAAGGACGGCGTCCGAATTTCCGTCATGGGCAACATCGAACTTCCCGAAGAGGTGGTTTCCGTGCTGGATCACGGCGGCGACGGCATCGGTTTATACCGGACTGAATTTCAATATCTCAGCCGTCCGGATTTTCCAACCGAAGAGATGCTGTTCGACAACTACAAAGGTGTGGTCGACGTCATGGGCGATCGGCCGGTGACCATCCGGACCCTCGATATCAACGGCGACAAGGCGGTGAATTATATCCGGGACAGCCACGAACTGAACCCGGCGTTGGGTCTTCGGGCCATCCGCTACTGCCTTCAAAAACCCGATATATTCAAAACCCAGCTTCGGGCGATCCTTCGGGCCGCGGCCTTCGGGGAGGTTCGCATTCTCGTTCCCATGATCTCAGGGATCGAAGAGGTTGAACAAACCATCGATCTGCTGGACGAGGCTGCCCAATGCCTGGAACAGCAGGGGGTTGCTCACAAACGGGATATCCCCCTGGGAATTATGATCGAAGTCCCATCGGCAGTGGTTACCGCTGACATTCTGGCCGAAAAGGTTGATTTTTTCAGCATTGGCACCAACGACCTGATCCAATACACACTGGCCATCGACCGGGGCAACCGGCATGTTGCCCACCTTCACCAGCCGTTGCATCCGGCCATACTCCGGATGATCAAGCGAACCTGCGATGTGGGCAGGGAAAAAGGCATCAAGACCTACATGTGCGGTGAGATGGCTGGAGAGCCGCTTTTTGCCCCCATTCTGCTTGGGCTGGGGGTGGATGAACTGAGCATGAACCCCCAGGCTATCCCCCTGGTGAAGAACGCCATCCGGTCAATCAATACCGCCGATCTGCGTGACTTTATGGATGTGGTGATGCGCAAGACCACCGCTGACGAGGTTCAGGAGCTGGTGGAGCGACACTTCGGTACCGTCGTTTCGCACATCGAGCCCGAACAACAGGAGCAGTAATCCCGTGGAAAAGCAACCGATCAAAGTGGTGGCGGAGAACCGCAAGGCCCGACACAATTACATTATCGAAGACAAGTATGAAGCCGGGATCGTGCTGGCCGGCACCGAGGTCAAATCCCTGCGGATGGGCAAGGCCAACCTCAAGGATTCCTACGCCCGCATCAAAAATGGCGAGGTTTTCGTCTACCAGATTCATATCGGCGCCTATCCCTTCGCCTACTTCGACAATCACAACCCCCTGCGTCCCAGAAAACTTTTGCTGCACGACTACGAAATCAAAAAGCTGTATGGCAAGGTCAATGAAAAGGGGTATTCGCTCATTCCGCTGAGGCTCTATTTCAGGGGGGGAAAGGCCAAACTCAGCCTGGCACTGGCCAGGGGCAAGCAGAGTCACGACAAGCGCGAAACCATCCGGCGCCGCGACCAGAAGCGGGAGCTGGATCGGGAACGAAAAAATAACCGATGATACCGGAAACAGGACCATACTCGGCCCCTCCGATCAGGACGATTCGGGCCTTAGGTGCAGGGATGGTCGCCAGAACCATGAATTCAACGCATCACCGATACAAGAAAAAACCGCCTGTGTTCACGGGCCCCCGGGAACGCTTAAGCCAGATGCTGGTCCGTATGCGCCAGCTGGAGGGCAACCCCCACTTTATCGCTCTGGGTATGGCGGTGGGTGTTTTCGTATCCATCACGCCGATCATTCCCCTGCAGACCATCGTTGCCATTGCCCTGGCCTTTCTGGTTCGGGGAAGTAAATCGGCGGCGGTGCTGGGCACATGGCTGAGTAACCCGCTTACCATCCCTGTGGTTTATTATGCCAACTACAAGCTGGGCTGCATGCTGTTGGGATACCAGAAAACACTGGATAGCATCGCCTTTGACTCATTCTCCCAGCTGATGGACCTGGGGCTGGAGGTCACCTGGGCCATGATCGTCGGCGGTGTGGTCATCGGGGCGGTTCTCGGCGCAGCGGCCTATTTCATCACCTTTCGCATATTCATTACCATCCGACGCCGGGCCCGGCAGGTCGATACCGATTCAAGGCCGCGGCCATGACATCGCCGCGGGTGCTGCTGACCGCCTGGAACATCCAGGCCAAGAAGCAGCTGGGGCAGAATTTTCTCAACGACCCCAACGTGGCCCGGGCCATCGTGAACAAAGCCGGTATCGCCGGCGATGATGTCGTGCTGGAGATCGGGCCCGGTCTGGGGGCCATGACCATTCCCGCGGCGGCGGTTGCCAGCCGGGTCATTGCCGTGGACAAGGACGGCCGAATCATCGATCTGCTCAGGACCGAGCTGCTGGCCGCCGATATCGATAATGTCGAGATTCGGGAAGCTGACATTCTCCGGGTGGACCTGAACGCGATCGCCCGCGACGCCAGCCGGCGGTTGGTGGTTTTGGGCAACCTTCCTTATAATATTTCATCCCAGGTGGTCGTCCAGTTGATCCACGCCAGAAGCCGGATCGACCGGGCGGTACTCATGCTGCAGAAAGAGATGGCCCAGCGCATCTGCGCCGGTCCCGGATCCAAAGACTACGGCCGACTGTCCGTCATGCTGGGGTATTGTGCACACACGCAGGTGCTGATGCAGGTGCGGGCGCCCTTGTTTTTTCCTGCCCCCAAGGTGGATTCCACTGTGATCGGCATCCGGTTTGCCAGTCCACCGCCCTTTCCGGCCGGTGACGAAGCCCTTCTTTTTCGTGTGGTCAAGGCGGCTTTCGGCAAGCGGCGCAAGACCCTGAGAAACGCGCTGTCCCAGAGCGATCTCGATCTGGTGCCAAGCACATGCGAACGGCTGCTTGCAGAGGCTCAAATCGATCCCAAGCGGCGGGCGGAGAGTCTTTCCGTGGCGGAATTTGTCCGT
>RCNC010001598.1_pt1 | contig 15288 bp, 13 predicted proteins | sample 2041301 | NCBI WGS metagenome assembly RCNC01 (sample SAMN09708231, study PRJNA481090) | Marine sediment metagenome, whole genome shotgun sequencing project. | biome: marine sediment; feature: ocean; material: sediment; isolation source: Sewage treatment plant 13A marine sediment (STP13A) ... | reverse complement strand
CCATCCAGCTTTGCGACATCATGGAGGACGGCACTTTGATGATGCGGTTAATCTTGGGTGAGAAGGTCCACATGTTGTTGTCGTTCAGCAGGGTGCCGTTACCGGCATCTTTTTTTGGCTCCAGCACGCGAACCAGTGACCGCTTGTCTCCTTTGCTCCAGGAATGCATGGTCATGGAGCGTTCCCAGTCGGGACGGTGAATGGTCATCGTCATATCAGAGAACGAAGTCATGCCACGCCAATGGTCCATCGCCTGCCTGACCAGTTGAGCCGCATCAGGCTCCTGTGCCTGCAATGAGGACAGTACAACAAGGCTGATTAATATAAAAAGCTTACGCATTTTTCACCTCTTCTATCCCTTAGCGTACAATTTGAGTCATGAAAGAACCAGTCGTTAATTTGCCGGGTTACGAGAATGCCGAAGGGGTGCTGGTCATTGGCATTTCTTCGCGGGCGCTGTTCGACCTCGGCCAGAGTCACGCGATTTATGAAAGCGAAGGCCTGCAGGCCTATACCGACTATCAAATCGAACGTGAAGACCAGTTTCTGAAGCCGGGTGTCGCCTTTCCCCTGGTCAGGAAATTGCTGGCCCTGAATGAGGATGACGTGGATCATCCGGGAGTCGAGGTCATTTTGCTGTCACGCAATAATGCGGACACCGGGTTGAGGATTTTCAACACCATCGAGCACTATGGCCTGAACATTGAGCGGGCTGCTTTTACCGGTGGAGACAGTCCGTACAAATACATGGAGGCCTATGGGGCCAACCTGCTGTTATCCACCAATGCCGGGGACGTCCGAAAGGCGCTTGAGCAGGGATATGCGGCGGCTACCATCCTGCCAGGTAGTGCCAGCGACCGCGACAGCGGCCAGTTGCGAATTGCTTTTGATGGCGATGCCGTCCTTTTTGGTGATGAGGCAGAACGTATTTTCCAGGAGCGGGGTCTGGAAGCATTTTCCGACAGCGAACGAGAGTCAGCCGGGCACCCATTGACCGGCGGACCTTTCAAACCGGTACTCGAGGCGCTGCACAAGATTCAATCCGCTTATCCGATCGATCACAACCCGATCCGGACTGCATTGGTCACAGCCCGCTCGGCCCCTGCGCATAAGCGGGTGGTGCTCACCCTGCGGAAATGGGGCATCCGGATCGATGAGGCGCTGTTTCTGGGCGGGCGTTCCAAGGGCGAATTTCTGAAGACTTTTGGTGCGGATATTTTCTTCGACGATCAGCACATCCACATCGATTCGGCAAAAGCACACGTGGCCTCTGCACATGTACCCAGCGGCGTCGCCAACGAGTAAAATAGAAGTCTGAGAAAACCACCAAAACCAAATAGTCTGGAGCGCCTGATGGCCAAGCTGAATCCGTTCGACCTTTACGATGTCGCGTCGCTGCTCACCGAAGAGGAGCTGATGATCAAGGATAGTGTTGCCCGCTTTGTAGACGAGCGTGCAATGCCGATCATTGCGAAGCATTTCGATGAAGCGACTTTCCCTGCTGAGTTGGTGCCTGAAATCGCAGAAATGGGCCTTTTGGGCTCCAGCCTCGAGGGTTATGGATGCGCCGGCCTCAATGGTGTGTCCTATGGATTGATCTGCCAGGAGTTGGAGCGTTGTGATTCCGGTTTGCGCAGTTTTGTGTCGGTGCAATCCAGCCTGTGCATGTACCCGATCTATGCCTATGGATCTGAAGAACAGAAGCAACGCTGGCTGCCGGGTATGGCGGCCGGTGAAATCATCGGCTGTTTCGGTCTCACCGAATCGCATGGCGGTTCTGACCCTGCCGGTATGAAAACGCACGCGCGCCGTGACGGTGACGACTGGTTGATCAATGGTTCAAAAATGTGGATCACCAACGGTAACCTGGCCGATGTTGCCATTGTTTGGGCACATACCGATGACGGGATCATGGGCTTTCTGCTGGAGAAAGGGATGGCCGGGTTTGAAGCGCGGGAGATCAAGTCCAAGATGTCTTTACGTGCCTCGGTGACCTCCGAGTTATATTTCGACAACGTTCGCGTTCCGGAGGCCAACCGCCTGCCTAACGTGACGGGGCTCAAGGGACCGCTGGGTTGCCTGACCCAGGCTCGCTATGGAATCACCTGGGGGCCGATCGGCTCCGCCATCGCCTGCCTCGATGAAGTAGTCAATTACACGGCTGATCGTGTGTTGTTTGGCAGGCCGCTGGCCGCAAACCAGGCTATTCAGATCCGATTGGCGGACATGGCACGCCGGATTACCTCAGCACAACTGTTGTCGCTGCAACTGGGTCGTTTGAAAGATAAGGGGAAAATGCAGCCGACACAGGTGAGTATTGCCAAGTGGAATAATGTGCGCATGGCGTTGGATATTGCGCGGGATTGCCGCGATATCCTGGGCGGGAGTGGGATTACCACCGAATACCAGGCGATTCGGCATATGTTGAACCTGGAAAGCGTTATCACCTATGAAGGCACCGAGACGGTGCACCAGCTTGTGGTGGGGCGCGAGTTAACCGGAATTAACGCATTCTGAAGGTGTATTGATTGTTCGGGAGCGCGCAAGAGCGCGCTCCCTCATTTCCTACTGGTTTTTCAGAGACTGCTCGCGAACCGCGCGAAACTCGTTACCCTCGTACCATTCTGGCCACTGCTCACCGTCTGCAACTTCCAGTCCAATACCGAAATACATCTCGAGATCCTGTCCGGCACCGCGCAAGTCCCAGTCGTCTCCGACTTCATCCAGGGCCGTGTGGTAGCGGTTTTTCAGGAAGTATGCACCTTTTTCCTTGATGTATTCCGGGCCCAGTTCAAGGTGATCAGAGCCGGCTTTTGCATACAGCATCGGGACACCTTTCTTAGCAAAGTTGAAGTGGTCTGAACGGTAGTATCCACCGCGTTCGGGATGCTCCTCAGGTTTGACAATACGATCCTGTTTGCCGGCCTCAAGAATCAGTATGTCCTCAAGCTCCGAACTACCGTAGCCCACGACGACGACGTCGCTGGTCGGACCGTAGATCATCAGGGAATCCATGTTGATGCCGCCGACGGTCTGGTTCATCGGAATCGGTGGATTGCTGGCGTAATAAGCAGAACCCAACAGGCCCGACTCTTCTGCGGTCACGGCCAGGAAGGCGACACTGCGTGCCGGGGCACGGGGCAGGGCAGCGTATGACCAGGCCAGTTCCAGCAGGCCTGCCACGCCGGATGCGTTATCCATGGCGCCGTTATAGATCCCATCTGTCCCCTCGGCTACGCTGAGGTCTGTTCCCAGGTGGTCCCAGTGCGCCGTATAGACGAACACTTCCTCCGGCCGTTCGCTGCCCGGAAGCATGGCTCCGATATTGTATGACTGCTTGCGTACGATTTGGTTTTCTACCCGGGCATCCATAGTGCTGCCCAGTTCGACGGCTTTGAACTCTGGTGAGAGTGCTGCCTGCTGCAGGTCCGCCAGGTCCAGACCAGCGGCTTCGACCAATTCTTCGGCGATATCCTTCTGAATCCACGATTCAATCGGTGCCCGATCCATATTGTCATTGTCCCGGTGCAGGTGAAATTGCGGTCCGGTCCAGCTATTGCGCACAACTTCCCAGCCGTAGGCAGCCGGTGCAGTGTCGTGGATGATGACGGCGGCGGCTGCTCCCTGGCGAGCCGCTTCCTCATACTTGTAAGTCCAGCGCCCGTAGTAGGTCATGGCCTTACCTTTGAACAAAGCCGGGTCCCGGGTTGCGAACCCGGGGTCGTTGATCAGGATCAGTACAGTCTTGCCACGCACGTCTACGTCAGCGTAATCGTCCCAGCCAAACTCGGGTGCGACAATACCGTAGCCGACGAAGACGAGTTCACTGGTTTCGACGCTGGATTCCGGAACAACTCGCTTGGTTCCGGCAACCATTTCATCCTCGTACTTCACGAAACGATCTTTACCGTCCATGTGAAAAGTCATTTGAACCGTCGACGGGTCGGCCTCGATGGAAACCAGCTCGACCGGTTGGCGATAACTGTCACCAAACAGGGGTTCCAGGCCCATTTCCCGGAACCGTGTCTCGAGAAACTCCAGGGTCATGCGCTCACCCTCTGACATGGGCTCGCGACCGCCATAGGCGTCGGAGGACAGCTCGACGATGCTTTCCATCATGCGCTCCAGGTCGATCGTGGGTTGTGCGCCTTCGAGGCTGACAGGCGCAGTGGTCTGGGCCGTGATTTCTGTGCTGGTTGCGGGTTCCTCTTGTGCAGGTTTACAAGCGGCCAGGCCTAGCAGGCAGGCCAGTGACAGAAGCGGAAGAAGCGTTTTCATTATTAACTCCGTTGTAGTGCTGAATAATCGACGACCCTTGGCTCGGGCTCGAGCAGGAGGCCAAAGGTTTCCTGAACCCGGGACTGGATGGTCCGGGCGAGATTTAAAATTTGCCGGCCGCTGGCGTTGCCATGATTGACCAGGACCAGTGCGTGCCGTTCAGATACACCAGCGTCGCCCTCCCGATAACCCTTCAGACCGCAGTGCTCAATCATCCATGCCGCAGATAGCTTGGTGGTGTCCGGGGTTACGGGCCAGGCAGGAAGGCCGGGTATGCGTTTTGATAGCGCCTTCCAGTCAGCGGTGTGAACTACCGGGTTTTTGAAGAAACTGCCGGCATTTCCGATGGCGGCCGGATCCTGAAGCTTGCGTTGCCGGATCTTCATGACGGCATCGCTGACCTGGAGAGCAGTCAAGTCACCGGCCTGTGCCGGCTCCAGTTCCTCGCGCAGCCCTTTGTAGTCCAGCCGGGGGATGAAAACCCGATTCAGCCGCAAGCGGATTGAAGTAATCAGGTAACGATCTGGCGCGATCGATTTGAAATAACTGTCCCGGTATCCGGGCTGACACTCTTCCAGGCTGAATGTTTTCCAGCTTGCCCGGGCCAGGTCCCATGCGGTGACGCTTTCGAGGACCTCCGACAGTTCAACACCATACGCGCCGATATTTTGTATGGGTGCTGCTCCAGCCAATCCGGGAATGAGTGACAGGTTTTCCAGTCCACAAAGCCCTTCCTGCAGCGTCCAGCGAACCAGTTCGTGCCAGTTTTCTCCCGCGGCGGCTTCGACCCAGGCGTGCTCGTCATCGCTGCATACGATAGCTTTGCCCAGAATACCGTTCCAGAAAACAGTGCCGGGGATATCGCTGGCGAAGAGCACATTACTGCCGCCACCCAGCAGGAAATCGCTGGTGGGATCGAAGGCCGGCATGGCGAGGAGGTCTTCCTCATTTTCCAGCGTTAGCATGAGCCCCGCGCTTGCTTCTACGCCGAACGAGTTAAAGTCCTTTAATGAAGGGTGTCTGGTAACGATCATTCAGAGTCGCGGTTAGCGATGGCCTGTAAGCATTCGTTCAGTAATTCCGGGCCACGATAGACCATTCCTGTGTAGAACTGCACCAGGTCCGCGCCGCGATCAAGCTTGTCAACTGCGTCCTGTCCAGTGGTAATGCCGCCGACACCGATCAGGGCAACTTCCGGCGGCAACAAAGTTCGCAATTCAGCCAGTACCCGGTCGGCCTTTTCTTTCAGGGGTGCGCCCGAGAGACCACCGGCTTCTGCGCCATGCTCCATCTCGCTGACAGCTTCGCGATCCAGCGTGGTATTGGTTGCAATAACCGCATCCATACCATGACGTGCAATGACTTCCGCAATGACCTCCAGGGCGCCGTCTTCCTGGTCCGGGGCAACTTTAACGGCAATAGGCACGCGACGGTCATGCGTGTCAGCCAGTTCAGTGCGGCGCTTGCTGATGCTGTCGAGCAGGCCATCCAGTTCTTTCCCACCCTGCAGGTCACGCAGATTCGCTGTGTTGGGGGAAGAAATGTTAACTGTGATGTAGTCGGCGTAAGGATAGACCTTGTCCAGGCAGTGCAGGTAGTCGTCTGCAGCATTCTCAATCGGTGTGTCGAAATTCTTGCCGATATTGATGCCCAGGATGCCTTTGAAAGAGTGTTTCTTAACCCTGCGTACCAGGTGATCCACGCCCTTGTTGTTAAATCCAAGCCGGTTGATCATGGCTTGTGCCTGTGTCAGGCGGAATACCCGCGGTTTGGGATTGCCCGGTTGCGGTCGCGGTGTCACCGTGCCAATTTCCACGAAACCGAAACCAAGGCTGCCCAGCGCCTCGAAACAATCGCCATTCTTATCCAGCCCGGGGGCTACACCCACCGGGTTAGGAAATTCCAGTCCCATGCAGGTGACCGGCTGACTGCTTTCTTTACACATCAGCCGGGTAGCGCCGAGCCGGTGGCCCAGTCGCAGGCTTTCCAGGGTCAGCTCATGCGCTGTCTCCGGGTCGGTTGCGAACAGGGCCTTGCGGACCAGGTCATAGAACATGTGGGTGTCCTGTTGTCGGGTCAGAGGTCAAACTTGATTCCCTGGGCCAGAGGCAGATCCTTGCCCCAGTTGATGGTATTGGTCTGCCGGCGCATATAAACCTTCCAGGCATCCGAACCGGATTCGCGGCCGCCACCGGTCTCCTTTTCACCACCAAAAGCACCACCGATTTCCGCGCCGGAAGTTCCAATGTTGACATTGGCAATACCGCAGTCAGAACCAGCAGCCGAGAGGAATAATTCTGAACTTCTTACGTTAGAAGTGAATATCGCCGAAGACAAACCCTGGGGAACGTCGTTGTTCATACGCAGGGCATCTTCGATATCTGAAAACGGAATGATGTACAGGATGGGAACGAATGTTTCCGTCTGCACGATTTCCCATTCGTTTTCAGCCACCACAATGGTGGGCTCCACATAGAATCCTGAGCGGTCGATCCGCGATCCGCCGGTCAGGACCTCTCCGCCAACGGCCTGGACCGCTACAATTGCCTTCTCGAAATCCTGAACCGCAGACTCGTCTACCAATGGGCCCATCAGTGTGTTCGGGTCCAGTGCCTCGCCAATGCGAACCTGTTGGTAAGCGCTGACCAGCATACCGGTCACCTGTTCAAGTATGGAGTCGTGCACGAACAGGCGGCGGGTGGATGTGCAACGCTGGCCAGCCGTTCCTACCGCACCGAAAACGATGCCGGGAATGGCTATCTTCAGATCGGCGGTCTGGTCCAGGATAATGGCATTGTTGCCGCCCAGTTCCAGCAGGCTGCGGCCGAACCGTTCGGCAACGCGCGTTCCAACCCGTCGGCCGACCCAGGTAGAACCTGTGAATGACACCAGTTTCACGCGCTCGTCATCGACAAAACGGTTTGCCAGGTCGTGCCCGCTTGCCATGAAGCTCAGGAAGATCGGCGGGAAGCCGGCATCTTTGAGTGCTTCGTTGCAAATGTTCTGAACCGCGGTGCAGCACAGGGGGCATTTTGACGAGGGCTTCCAGATTGTGACGTTGCCACAGATAGCCGCAAGAAGAGCGTTCCAGGCCCAGACCGCGACCGGAAAGTTGAACGACGTGATGACGCCCACGATGCCCAGCGGATGCCATTGTTCATACATGCGATGCTGCGGCCTTTCCGAATGCATGGTTAGCCCGTACAACATGCGTGACTGTCCCAGTGCAAAGTCCCCGATATCGATCATTTCCTGAACTTCACCATCACCTTCGGCCTTGATTTTGCCCATCTCGAGGCTAACCAGACTGCCGAGTGCATCCTTGTTTTTACGCAAAGCTTCTGTGCACAAACGGACTGCTTCCCCACGCTGGGGGGCAGGAACGCGACGCCATGCTTCGAAGGCCGACTGGGCCGTGTCCATGACGCGCTCATAATCTGCTTCCGACGCGCCGTAGATGCTGGCGATCAATTCCCCGTTGGCGGGATTGAACGATTCGATGAGTCCGGCGTCTTTAGTTGATGACCATTCGTTGTTGCCGAAATAGGCGCCGGGATTGAAGGCTTCAATTCCTAGTGTTTTCAGAAAATCCATGATGTTTTTCTACCTGCTATTTTGATCGGTGAGAATTCTGGGGGTTAATCGATCCATTATCGCATCGAGCCTGCAATGTTGCATCCTTCTGGGCAGGTAAAAAGAAATGCTGTGATTAACGGAACTCCAGCGAACAGGCCGTGTCATATCGCTCAGTGGCAACGATGACCATGATATGCTCAGCAAAGGGAGCCGACACGTATGACGGCCGTACACAAATTGAAAGCCGTTCAGACTGTGCGTGAGCCGGATTTTCCGGTTCAGCAAGCGGACAGACGGCCAGATAAGAAAGAGGCAGAGCGTGCACGCATGAGCGAAGCACAGGTTGATCAATTGTTGGTAGAGCGGGTGCAAAAGGGCGACAAAAAGGCCTTTGACCTGCTCATCAGCAAATACCAGCACCGAATCATCAGCCTGGTGGGCCGCTATGTGTCCGACCATGCCGAAGCCCTTGACGTTTCGCAGGAAGCATTTATTAAGGCGTACCGCGCAATCGACCGTTTTCGCGGCGACAGCGCGTTTTACACCTGGCTTTACCGTATTGCCATTAACACGGCAAAAAATTGGCTGGTTGCCAGGAAGCGGCGACCGCCGGCGTCAGACATTGATGCCGCTGATGCTGAACAGTACAACATGGACAGCCGGCTGAAGGAACAGGGTACTCCGGAAAATGAAATGATGCGGGAGGAGATCAGAAAAACGGTCTACGACACCATCGCCGAGTTACCTGACGACTTACGGACCGCCATCATGCTGCGGGAAATGGAAGGCATGAGCTACGACGATATTGCAACAACGATGGATTGCCCAATAGGCACAGTCCGTTCCCGGATTTTTCGGGCCCGGGAAGCTATCGACGAAAAACTGAAGCCCCTTGTAGATGGGGCATAAGATCAACTATTTAGCGGAATGACAATGAGTAAAGAAACTCGTGAACACCTTTCAGCCCTGGTAGACGGTGAAATCAGCCGGGAAACCAGCCGATTCCTGGTCAGGCGCCTTGGTACTGACAGTGAGCTACGCGCCACCTGGACCCGCTACCACCTGGTTCGGGATTGCCTGAGGCACCAGGACGGTTCTATTGCCGGGGACGATTTGTGTGCCCGGATTAACCGGGAACTGGAGAACGAACAGACAATCACTTCATCGCCGGTGCTTCCATCCCGGTGGTTAAAGCCGGTGGCTGGAATGGCCATCGCGGCTTCGGTCGCGCTGATGGCTGTGTTTGCCGTCGGTCCCGGACTGCCGGGCGGGGCGCAACCGGCCAGCGAACTGGCTGGCGGACTTGCCGGTGATGGGCAGCCTGAGCCCTTTGTCAGTCCACCAAGCCTCGGGCCCGTGCCGCAATCAAACCTCGCAAGTATTGGCGGTGCAAACCCCCGGGACGTCAAGATGAACTCCTACCTGATGCGCCACTACCAGGCTAGCGACGCGGCCGGGGGCAGGACTTTTATTGCCCTGGTGCCTATGGTCGTTACCAGCTCAAATACGCCGGCTGCCGACAACGGCAAGGGCGAAGAAGAAAACGCCGAAAATATTAAGGATATTGAATCAGAGCTGAAATGAGGTACATAGCTGCAAGCCTGCTGCTGGTGGCCGCGATATTGGCTTCAGGTGGTGAGGCAAATGCCTCGAAAACGGACGAGCCGCGACAGCTGCTCGAACGTATGACGGCTGCTATGAGCCAGATGAGTTACCAGGGGACATTTGTTTATCTCCAGGCTGATCGAGTCGAAACCATACGAATCACACACGTTTCCGATGAGAAAGGTGTACGCGAACGACTGGTTGCCCTCTCCGGACCAGCATGGGAGGTTATGCGAGATCCCAGCGGAGTTCGCTGGGTATTGGCCGATGACCAGTCCGTATTTGAAGATGCCGCGTTCGATCGGCCGTTTTTTCCGGAACTCCCTTTTGATCAATACGATCAGGCTGAAATTTCCTATACCCTGGCGGTGGGTGATCAGGAGAGGATTGCCGGATACAAGGCCACAAACCTCAGAGTATTGCCGCGCGACAACTACCGTTATGGCTACTCACTTTGGCTGGAAAAACACTCCGGTCTGCTGTTGAAATGGGAATTAATTGATAGCGATCAGCAACCGCTGGCAACGTTGATGTTCACTGACGTAAGGCTTGGTTCAGAAGTGGATGTTGATGAGCTGAAACCTGCCAGCCGGTTAAAAAAATTCAAGACGGTCGAGTCGGTACTTCCGACCGGGCGTGTGCAATTGCAGACGTCGCCGAAATGGAAACCTGACCGCTTGCCGCCTGGCTTCCGTCTAACGGCACATCGCTATATCGCTGAGTCCGCGGACGAGGTGTACGAGCACCTGGTCTACAGTGATGGCCTTGCGAGTGTTTCGCTCTACGTGGAAAGTGAAGCGACGGGAGGCGACTCGTCCCCAAGAACCAAGAAGCTTGGAACAACACACGCTTATTCAAAAGTGAACGGCGGCATGATGATCACGGTAGTCGGGGATGTGCCAAAAATAACAGTCGAGTCAATTGGCAGTGCGGTGAACATTGATTAACGCCAGTCTGCTCCTCATAACTGAATGATTGAACAGCAAGGAAAAGTCGTCGGCGTAACCGGTGACATCGCTTGCATTCGTCTTGGCGGTAGTCAGGGCTGTCCGGCATGTGATGCTGGAAGAGGTTGTGGCGCGGGTCTGTTTGGCCGTTTGCTAAAAAACAGGCCGGTAGATCTGGAGTTGAATAATCGGCACGATGCCCGCCCAGGGCAAGCAGTAATGGTGGGAATTCCTGAAGCACTATTTATCAGGCTCGTTGCCCGCTTGTACCTTTACCCCTTACTGGGGGGGCTTGCCGGAGCCGGAATCGGCCACTATCTATCGTTGATGATGGGTTTGGGCCCGGCAGGTTTGGATGTTGCCGCTTTGGGTTGCGGAATCTTATCCGGAGCGACGGTTGTCATCTGGAACAGAACACGTTTTAGGGAATTTCCCGGGACGGCCATTGTCCACCTGTTACGAATAGTCGAAATTCAGAAAGCGGAATACACCAAATGAGGAATATGATGTGACGAATAGATTGATTTTCAGTGCTTTTGCAGTGCTCCTGTTGCTGACAGCCGACCCTGTAGTTGCCAAGGTTACCGGTCTGCCCGATTTCACGGATCTGGTTGAAGAAACGGGTCCGGCTGTTGTCAATATTCAAGTGACTCAGTTTGGCGAGCGCGCTCAAGGTCGTGCTGACGGAATGGAGAGTCCATATAGCCAGCAGGACCAGCAGGAAATCCCGGAGTTCTTCCGTCGCTTCTTCGATCAGCCCGGGACTCCGCAGAACGGCAGGCCGGATCGGCGAGGAGCAGGTTCAGGTTTCATATTCGAATCAGATGGTTACATCATTACCAACCACCACGTTATCGACGGGGCAGATCAGATCATTGTTCGAATGGCCGATCGGCGTGAATTCGAAGCTGAACTGATCGGCTCTGATCCCTTGAGTGACATTGCGTTACTGAAAATCGATGCCGTGAATTTACCCACACTGAAATTGGGTGATAGCAAGGCCCTGCGAGCCGGTGAATGGGTCGTGGCCATTGGCTCGCCATTCAATTTTGACCAGTCCGTTACGGCGGGTATTGTCAGCGCCAAGGGCCGCAGCACGAATCAGCAGCAGTATGTCCCGTTCATCCAGACTGACGTCGCCATTAACCGGGGTAACTCCGGAGGACCATTGATCAATATGGACGGCGAAGTTGTCGGAATCAACTCGTGGATCCTCAGTTCCGGTGGCGGCTACATGGGGCTCTCTTTTTCAATCCCGATTGAGAACGCGAGCGGCGCTGTCAAACAGCTTCGCGAGCATGGAAAAGTCTCTCGCGGCCTGCTCGGCGTTCAGGTTGGGGCGGTCAACCGGGAGATGGCTGAAGCTTTTGGTCTGGAAAGACCTGTTGGCGCATTGGTCAACGACGTTAATGTAGGCAGCGCAGCGGATCGCGCCGGAATCGAGCCGGGGGATGTGATATTGGCATTCAATGACGAATCCATTGAATCATCAGGCGACTTGCCGCCATTGGTGGGTATCAACCCGCCTGGCACCGAGGCCGAGGTGTTGATTAGCCGTAATGGCAAGGAAAAAACCTTTGTCGTTACGCTGGATGCGCTGGAATCTGATGATGAAGGTAACCTGACTACCTCCAGTTCGGGTAGCGGCCAGAGTAATGCGCTCGGCATCGAGGTTGAACCGATCAATGAAAGTCGCCGGCGCGCCCTGGGTGATCCTGACGGTGGAGTGATCGTTTCTCATATCGAAAGTGATGGGGCTTTTCGTGCCGGCCTGCGGACCGGTGATGTGATCCTGACCATCAACAACGAGAGCGTGGCAGATGTAGAGTCATTTGGTCAGATAACTGAATCCCTTCCGGAGGACAAGGCAGTGGCGCTACGCGTCATGCGTGAGGGCGTAACCCGTTACATCGCTTATTCGCCATCGGTTGAAGATTAAGCATGCCTAGTTAAGTTATAATAGGCAGTTGCGAAACAGGGCCATTCGTTTCACTGGAAGCGAATGGCCCTTTGATTTGAGCCAAAGGTAAGTAGGCACCCGCTTAATGGACCAGAACCATATTCGAAATTTTTCGATCATCGCGCACGTGGATCACGGCAAGTCGACGCTGGCTGACCGTTTTATCCAGAATTGCGGCGGCCTGACCGAGCGCGAAATGGAAAACCAGGTGCTCGACTCAATGGATATTGAGCGTGAACGCGGAATTACCATCAAGGCACAAAGCGTGACGCTTGATTACAAGGCGCTCAACGGTGAAACGTACAAGCTCAATTTTATCGATACTCCAGGGCACGTTGATTTTTCTTACGAAGTGTCCCGCTCGCTGGCAGCCTGTGAAGGCGCTTTGCTGGTTGTCGATGCGGCCCAGGGTGTCGAAGCCCAGAGCGTGGCCAATTGCTATACAGCTGTCGAGCTGGGCCTGGAGGTGATTCCGGTTCTCAACAAGATTGACCTGCCCTCGGCTGAGCCGGATCGAGTCAAGCAGGAAATCGAGGACATTATCGGGATCCAGGCGTCTGATGCCCTTTGTGTCAGCGCCAAGACGGGTGCGGGTATCGTCGAAATACTGGAAGTCCTTTGTCATGGTATTCCCAGTCCGACGGGTGATCCTGACGCCCCTTTCAAGGCATTGATAATCGACTCCTGGTTCGACAATTACCTCGGGATCGTTTCTTTGGTCCGCGTGGTCGACGGATCGATCTCGAAAGGGCAGAAAATCAAGATTATGTCTAGCGGCAACCAGCACCAGGCGGAGCAGGTTGGCGTATTTACCCCGAAACGTGATGTCCGGGCTTCAATCAGTGCGGGTGAGGTGGGTTTCCTGGTCGCTGGCATCAAAGAGGTGCACGGTGCTCCGGTGGGAGACACCATCACGTTGGCCAAGGACGGGGCAACTTCTCCTCTGCCCGGATTTGAAACCATGCAGCCGAGAGTATTTGCCGGCTTGTTTCCGACCGATGCAGAGGATTATCCTGATTTGCGCGAGGCGCTTGACCGTCTCCAGTTAAACGATGCGGCCCTGCAATTTGAACCGGAAACCTCGGAAGCGCTCGGCTTTGGGTTTCGATGCGGTTTTCTCGGTTTGCTGCATATGGACATCGTGCAGGAGCGACTTGAGCGCGAGTACAATGTTGACCTGATCACGACCGCGCCGACTGTTATTTACGAGATTGAACTTAACAGTGGTGAGATCATTACTCTTGAAAACCCAGCCAAGTTACCACAAGCGGGCAAAGTTGCAGAGATACGCGAGCCAATCATTGAGGCCAACATCCTGGTGCCACAGGACTATGTGGGTTCCGTGATTGGTTTGTGCGAAGAGAAGCGCGGTGCCCAGAAGGGAATTAGCTACCTGGGTGGTCAGGTTTCGATCAATTACGAATTGCCCCTTTCCGAGGTCGTGCTGGATTTCTTTGACCGCCTCAAGTCAGTCAGCCGGGGTTATGCCTCTTTTGATTACCACTTCCTGCGCTTCCAGGAAGGCCCGTTTGTCCGCATTGACGTGCTAATCAACGGCGAGAGGGTCGATGCACTTTCGCTGATTGTGCACAGAGAACAGGCACAGAGGCGGGGACGGGACCTGGCGGTGACAATGAAAGACCTGATTCCACGCCAGATGTTTGACGTGGCTATTCAATCCGCAATTGGCTCCCAGGTCATTGCCCGAACGACCGTAAAGGCTTTGCGGAAGAATGTAACCGCCAAGTGTTACGGCGGTGATGCGAGCAGGAAGCGGAAATTGCTGGAAAAACAAAAAGCCGGTAAGAAGAGAATGAAACAGGTAGGGCGGGTGGAAATTCCCCAGGAAGCATTTCTGGCCGTGCTGCAACAAGACAACAAGCGATAAGGTAGCAGAATGAAACCCGATTTTTCGTTATTACTGGTAATGCTCACAGCGCTGACGGGGCTGATCTGGCTGGTGGACAGCTTGTTGTTCAGGCGAAGAAGGATGGACCGGGCCGTGCAAAGAAGTACCGCGCCCCCCAGGGAGCCCGTACTGATCGAGTATTCACGGTCGCTGTTTCCTGTGCTGCTCATTGTGCTGCTATTCCGTTCTTTTCTATTCGAACCGTTCAAGATTCCGTCGGGCTCGATGATCCCAACTTTGCTGGTGGGTGATTTCATCGTGGTGAACAAGTTCGCCTATGGTCTCCGGTTGCCGGTGGCGCATACCAAGATTGTGCCGCTTGGTGAACCGAACCGTGGAGACGTCGTGGTATTCCGTTTTCCGGTTGATCCCAAGGTGAACTTCATCAAGCGATTGGTGGGGCTGCCGGGCGACACTATTACCTACCGGGACAAGCAATTGTTCATCAACGGGGATCAGGTTTCCACCACGGTACAGGGTCACTATGGCAGCAGTGAAGTGAAATGCGACACGCCGCGTCAGGACGCCGTCCGAATGACTGAAATGCTAGGCGATGTCAGCCATGATATTTTGATTCACACCGGTTCAGGTAGCCGTGACGGCCAGTGGACCGTGCCGGCAGGCCACTATTTTGTTATGGGTGACAACCGTGATCGCAGCAACGACAGCCGGGAATGGGGCTTTGTGCCTGATGAAAATATGATGGGTCGCGCGGTTGGAATCTGGCTGAATTTTGACTATAAAAAAGGCTGTGGGGACCTTTCACGTGTCGGTAACGCTATCAAATAAACAGCAAACGGGTTTTTCCGAAAGGGCTTTAGGCGCTATAGTATCCGCAACCACTCAACAAGGAAGCAGGGGAATAGAAATGAATATTCGCAGAGAAAGTGGCTTGACACTCATCGGGTTTCTGATCGTGCTGGTGATGATTCTGTTTTTTGTGTATGCGGGAATGCGCGTCGTTCCGATGTACCTGGAGTACCACGCGTTAGGCAACGCGCTGAAAACGCTGA
>RCNC010001597.1_pt1 | contig 15293 bp, 12 predicted proteins | sample 2041301 | NCBI WGS metagenome assembly RCNC01 (sample SAMN09708231, study PRJNA481090) | Marine sediment metagenome, whole genome shotgun sequencing project. | biome: marine sediment; feature: ocean; material: sediment; isolation source: Sewage treatment plant 13A marine sediment (STP13A) ... | reverse complement strand
ATCGCAATGTTTTTGCCATTGGGTCTATACATGACCCTGACCAATCTTGACGGAATGAACCTGCGCCAGTATGAGTGGAGTGCCATTACCGTGTTTTTTAAATCCGGGACGACTCAAAAAGAGGTCAATCGTGTCGCGGCTGAATTGGATGAGCGATTGAATACCGAAGCTGTTGTAATTATCAGCCCAGCCGAAGGAATGGCGGATTTCCGCGATGCTTCCGGTTTTGGCGAATCACTGGACATGCTGGAAGAAAATCCGCTGCCCTGGGTGATGCAGGTGAGTCCACAACCCGGTCCGACTGAACAGGTTGAAGCTAACGTTGGTGAATTAATCGGCTATCTCCAGTCAGTTGATAGCATAGAAGTTACCCAGTTTGATTATAAATGGCTGCAAAGACTGGGTCGCATGATGGAGTTAGGTCAGGCGGCTGTTACTGTTCTCATACTTCTTTTTGGTCTTGCCGTGGTGGTGGTTGTTGCCAATACCATTCGTTTGGACGTGGCGTCACATGCCGAGGAAATCGAGATACTGGCCCTGGTTGGGGCTGGTAATGCATTTGTAAGGCAGCCGTTTTTATATACAGGTCTGTGGTACGGGTTGATGGGTGGCCTGTTGGCGGTGTTGCTCTTGAGTTTGACCATGCTATACCTCGCAGGCCCCCTGGGGCTGTTGCTGGAAACTTATGGAACGGTCTTCAGTTTGCGTGGCCTTGGTGTTAACAATTCGCTTTGGGTTTTGTTAGGTGGTAGCTTTCTGGGCTGGTTGGGCGCGTGGGTTTCAGTACAGCGCTACCTGAGGCGACTTAAGGTTGGAGGGCGACTTGGGCGGTAACTAGTGTAGTGTCAACCCTACACTGGTTGGTGACAACGGGAACAATTCACACAGTTACTTGTCCTAGCTAATAGTTATTTAGTTGCGAAGTAAGCCAGTGATGGTATGACCGTGAGGAAATGCCATGCCTTTGTTTTGTCTTGTTCTATGCTTTTAATGCTGAAAGACGAAATCGATGATGATATACTGGTACGCTTGCCTATAGGAGGATGCATGAGCACAACACTTGTTCCCAGCCATTTAATGGTACCTGCCGGTACAGGCAGTCTGGACGCATATATCCAGGAAGTGAATAAAGTTCCGATGCTAACGCTGGAGGAAGAGAAGAATCTGGCGTCCAGGTATCTGGAGGAAGGTGATTTAGATGCTGCACGGCGTTTGGTTCTTGCACATCTGCGTTTTGTCGTACATGTAGCCAAAGGTTATGGTGGCTACGGTTTACAACTGGGTGATCTTATCCAGGAAGGCAATATTGGTCTGATGAAGGCCGTTAAACGATTTGATCCTTCACGCGAAGTTCGCCTGGTGTCTTTTGCTGTGCACTGGATACGAGCAGAGATGCATGAGTTTATTTTGCGTAACTGGCGTATTGTAAAGGTGGCGACTACGAAGGCTCAACGTAAGTTGTTTTTCAACCTTCGCAAATCTAAAAAGCGACTCGGTTGGCTCAATATGGAAGAAGTCAACACGGTTGCAGAGAATCTGGGTGTCAAACCCGAGGTTGTGCTGGAGATGGAGTCCCGTCTTTCAGGTCAGGATATTGGATTTGATTTGTCAGCGGATTCGGACGATGACGACCGACCCTATGTGAGCCCCTCGGCTTACCTGGTCAGCAAGTCTGAAGGGCCCGAGGCCGAACTCGTATCCTCGGATATGCAGGATCATCAACACAATCTGTTGTACCAGGGTCTGGGTGAACTGGACGAACGCAGCCAGGATATTATACGCAGTCGCTGGTTGTCAGATGACAAGGCAACTTTGCAAACACTGGCTGACCGTTACGGTGTTTCCGCCGAACGTATCCGGCAGTTGGAAGTTAATGCGATGAACCGGATCAGGGCAAGTTTCAGCGCCTGAACCATATTTCAATCCAAGCAAAAAAGGCCTCCAACTATTGGAGGCCTTTTTTTTGTGCATATCAATCAAACGGACTCAAGAGCCAGTGTCATTCTGCTGCCAGTCATCCGGCATCGGGCAACTGCAAAACAAATTCCTGTCTCCATAGACGTTATCAATCCGGTTAACAGCCGGCCAGAACTTGCTCTGCCATTGTTCTGCGGCGGGAAAAGCCGCGGTTTCCCTGCTGTACGGGTGATTCCATTCTCCAACCAGGTCAAGCTGTGTATGTGGCGCGTTCACCAGCGGGTTGTCATCTTTATCCATCTGATTGTTCTCAATCGCCAGGATTTCACGATGGATGGCTAACATGGCATTGCAGAAACGATCAATTTCGTAAAGTGATTCGCTTTCTGTAGGCTCGATCATCAGTGTTCCCGGGACGGGGAAGGACATGGTTGGTGCGTGGAAGCCATAATCGATCAGGCGTTTAGCCACGTCTTCTTCACTCACTCCGGTTGATTGTTTGAAAGGCCGCATATCAATTATGCACTCATGCGCGACACGACCATTCGGACCTGTATAGAGAACGGGGAAAGCTCCCGATAATCTGTGCGCAATATAGTTGGCACTAAGAATGGCAACCTGGGTGGCTTTTTTCATGCCATCCCGCCCCATCATTGCGATGTAGGACCAGGTAATGGGCAAAATGCCTGCACTACCCCAGGGAGCAGCTGCCACCGCACCATTTGAGGCATTGGGTCCCGGAACCTTGACAACCGAGTGACCGGACAGGAAAGGTGCAAGGTGCACACCGGTGCAGATGGGGCCGATGCCCGGTCCGCCACCGCCGTGTGGGATACAAAAAGTCTTATGCAGATTAAGGTGTGAAACATCCGCACCAAATTTACCCGGTGCTGCACATCCAACCAATGCGTTTAAATTGGCGCCATCGAGATAAACCTGACCGCCAAATTGATGGGTTATCTCACATATTTCGGTAATTTTTTGTTCAAATACCCCATGAGTTGAGGGGTAGGTGATCATCAAAGCAGACAGCGCCGTTGCGTGTTTTTCCGCCTTCGCACGCAGGTCTTCGATATCCACGTTGCCGTTATCGTCACATTTCACAATCACGATTTTCATGCCTGCCATGGCAGCGCTTGCGGGATTGGTGCCATGTGCGGATGACGGGATCAGGCAAATATTACGGTGTCCTTCGTTTCGGGATTGGTGCCAGCCCTTGATTGCCAGCAGGCCCGCATACTCACCCTGGGAGCCTGCATTGGGTTGTAACGACACGGCATCATATCCTGTGCAGGCAATCAGCATTTCTTCAAGTTCGCGGAATAACTGGTGATAACCCCCGGTCTGATCATCCGGAGCAAAAGGATGCATGTCAGAAAATTCGGGCCATGTAATGGGTATCATCTCACTGGTCGCATTCAGTTTCATTGTGCACGAACCGAGGGAGATCATTGCATGGGTTAATGAAAGGTCCTTGTTTTCAAGTCGCTTGATATAACGAAGCATCTCGGTTTCTGAATGGTAACGGTTAAAAACCGGGTGCTGCAGAAAATCGCTACTGCGCTGTAAATGAACGGGTATGGATGTAAACCCGGGTTCAAGTGATTGGTCTATGCTGGCAAAATTCCCGGTCTCACTATCACTCGCAAACACGCTCCAAAGCTTGGTTATGTGGTCACGTGTGGTTTTCTCATTGATGCTGATACTCAGCCCGCCATTGGCCTTGAAAATGTTGATACCGGCATCCGAAGCCCGGTTGTATACAGACTCTGCCTGGGATTCGGGCAATTGAAAGGTGACAGTATCAAACCATGCCTGATTGACAGGCTCATATCCCAGAGGCCTGAGACCGGTTACCAACAGGCTTGCAAGCCTGTGAATACGCTGTGCGATACGTTTCAGTCCTTCGGAACCATGATATACGGCGTACATACTTGCCATTACGGCTAACAAGGCCTGAGCTGTACATATGTTGCTGGTCGCATTGTCACGGCGAATGTGCTGCTCCCTGGTCTGCAAAGCCATCCTCAAGGCGGGCTTGTCCTGGCGATCTTTGGAAACACCGATGATACGGCCGGGAACCGAACGTTTAAAATCGTTCCTTGTGGCGAAAAAAGCCGCATGGGGACCACCAAAACCCATCGGAACCCCAAAGCGCTGAGAGGAACCCACGACAATGTCGGCATCCATCTCTCCAGGCGGCTTCAAAAGGACGAGGCTCATCGGGTCGGCTGCAACCACGACCAGTGCCCCGCTGTCATGTGCGGCCTTGATCAATGGACCGATGTCATTAACTTCACCATTTGAGGCGGTGTATTGCAGCAGGGCAGCAAAAAAATCTGCGTTGTTGAGTTCATCTAGAGGCTCGCCGACGATCACTTCAAAACCAAAATGGCCGGCACGTGTGCGTATGACATCCAGTGTCTGGGGCAAAGTACCCTGGTCAACAAAAAACCGCATGCTTTTGTTTTTGCGATTGATGCGTTTGAGCATCGCCATGGCTTCTGCCGCCGCCGTAGCTTCATCCAGCAGGGAAGCGTTGGATAATTCCATTCCGGTCAGGTCACAGATCATTTGCTGAAAATTAAGCATAGCCTCCAGACGCCCCTGTGAGATTTCCGCCTGGTAGGGTGTATAGGCTGTGTACCAACCGGGGTTTTCCAGGATATTGCGCAGAATGACCGTTGGCGTAATAGTGTCGTGGTAACCCATACCAATCATGCTGTGTTTCAGAATATTGAGATCTGCAATATCGCGTAGCCTGTTCAGCGTGGCAGCTTCACTCTGTGCCGCCGGCAGTGCCAGAGACCCGTCAACCTGGATTGAACGTGGTAGTGTGCTTTCTATCAATGCATCCAGTGATTCAACGTCCAGTTCGCTCAGCATTTGGCTGATCTGTTCATCATCCGGCCCGATATGTCTGCGGATAAATGCCGCGTTATCTTCTAAATCTGTCAATGGCGATTCCACGGTACAGTCGGTTTGGTTGGTTTCAATCGACATCTCAAAACTCTTTGTTGGTTGCAGGAGGAGTGCGTATTTTACGCTCATTAAAATTTGTTGAAAACCGGCTCATAGCATTAGCTCCACGTAGTGGTCAACCAACAGAAATATAAATAGAACCATCAGGTAGGTGATGGAAAATGCGAATGTGTACATCGGCATCATAATGTCTTTGCTTATCATCATACGTAGGGCGTACCACATGAAACCGAGGTTCAGCACGCTGACGCCAGCGAGATAAACGATCCCGCTCATGTGCGTGAGATAGGGCAGCGTGGTGACAATGACCAGTAACACGGTGTAAAGCAGAATTTGTAACCTGGTGAAAGCCGAGCCGTGGGTCACAGGTAGCATGGGGATATCCACTAATGCATATTCAGCTTTCCGATAGATGGCGAGCGCCCAAAAATGCGGTGGTGTCCAGACAAAAATGATCAGAAACAATAGTAAGGCCTGCGGATCAAGGCTGCCGGTAACGGCGGTCCAGCCCAAAACAGGCGGGGCAGCACCTGCGGCACCACCGATCACGATGTTCTGTGGCGTGGCACGCTTTAACCAGGCGGTATACACAATCGCATAGCCGATCAGGGAGAGGAACGTCAGTACGGCCGTCAATGAATTAACCCATAGAACCAGAATCGCCATGGCGAGCAAACCGAGTGACAATGCAAATATCAGGACATTGCGTTCTGTCAGTTGTCCGCTGGCGAGTGGGCGGCGTTTTGTGCGTGCCATCTTTGCGTCAATGCGATGGTCAAGTAAATGATTGATTGCTGCAGCAGAGGAAGCTGCCAACCCGATACCCAGTGTGCCAGCCAGCAATGCGACAAAAGGCGGCCAGCCAGGAACAGCGAGGAACATACCAACAACAGCCGTGAAAACAATCAGGATGACTACGCGCGGTTTGCACAATTCAAGGTACTGGTAGAAAACCCTGGACACTGCGTCAATGGTTCCTGGTTGATGTTTTGTTAAGTACGCTCAGTAAGGCCATCAACAATAGTGTCGCACCCGCATTATGAGCGACCGCATTTGGTAGCGGTAAATAGAGCACAACATTAAGTATGCCAAGTGTAAATTGGATCAGGATAAGGCCCATCAGGACCTGGCCTCCCGATCGCAAACGTGGAATTTTGAGTAGTCGGTATGCCAGCGAAATTAGTACCAACAAGGTTACGATGGCACCGATCCTGTGGGCAAGATGTATCGCGGTCCGGGATTGCTGGTCCAATAAACCGCCTTCATAGTTCACACCTATTTCACGCCACAGTATGAAACCTTCTTTGAAATTGGCATCCGGCCACCATTGGCCGTTACAGGTGGGGATGTCCGGGCAGGCCAGGGCTGCGTAATTGGCGCTGGTCCAGCCCCCCAAAGCAATCTGTAAAGCAAGTATCAGGATTGCAGTGATGATTGATCCGCGCATTCTGCGAACCCCCATGCTTGGCTTATCCGTTAACTTGTTACGGCTTGAAAACATCAACCACAAAATAAGAGAAAAACTGGTAAGACCGCCCAGAAGGTGTGCCATCACGATGATGGGTTGCAGCTTCAAGGTGACTGTCCACATACCCAACAGGGCCTGAAATATGATCAGCAGGATCAATACTGAGGTGAGAGCCTTGAATTTGCGGTAGTGTTCCGGACCACGCCAGGCCAGCCAACCCATCGCGAACACCAGCAGCATGAGAGTGCCTGCAAGGTAGCGATGGACCATTTCCCGCCAGGCTTTATTGGATTCAAACGGGCGCTCGGGAAAAGCCTGGTTGGCAGTTTCGATTTCCACAACTGCATCGGGCCAGGTCAGCTGGCCATAACAACCTGGCCAGTCCGGGCAGCCGAGCCCCGCGTGGGACAAACGAACCCAGGCACCCAGCACAATGACACAGAAAGCAATCAACGCGGCAATCATCGCCAGTCTGTGCATTGTCCGCGTCATTATCTACTCTCCTTGTCGGACCATTTGAGCAATCGTTTTAGATCTTTGTGGATATCGGTCGGGTCAGCGTTGCTCTGGTAGGCAAGTATTACATTGTGCATTGGATCAAGTATATAGGTGTGAATATCACTGGAATCCGCATCATCGCTTGCCAGATCACTGTTGATGTTTTCCAGTGCTTTAAATGTTGTGTGCCCGGAATCCACCAGAAAACTGAACTCCGGATATATCACGTCCAGCCTGGCCCGAAGTTCCGTATCTGTTTGTGTCTTGCTGAGTAAGGCAACGCCCAGGTGCTCACTATTTCTTCCGGCTGCCCGGTGGATTTGTCGTAATGCAGTAACAGCTTCAATACATCCCTGGTCACATGGTTGGTCAAGCACGTGAAGAATCAGCCACTTGCCATCGATATTCGAGGGTTGCTCAAGCGACAGATGAACTAATGGTTGCACAAGGTGGCCCTGGTTTTTTAATCCACTCGGCTGGTATTGCCACCACGATGAGCGCATCAACATAACCAGCAGCACGGGGCCGAAAAAAAGAGCGAATATACCAAGAAGTGTAAGTTGCTGTCGGGACAGGCTCATTTGCTAATTCCTGCTGGTTTTCTAAAGCCGAGATATACCCACATTACAACACAGGCCGCCACCAGTGCGAACCACTGAAAAGCGTATCCCTTATGGCGTTCGGAACTCAAAAAAACAGGCTTCCATTCACGCCCGTCAAATCCGTCCGTTTCGGATTTTGATAATTGTATCACCCAGTTTTCGAGAGGCGTACCCAGTGACCCCGAAATGTCTGACAGGTTCAGGTAGGTCACCAATTGTGGCCACTGTTCTTGCTTGAGTTCATCGGCTGACCCTAAAATCCGGCCTGGTACGGGCAAGGTGTTAAGAATACCTTTTAAAACAATTTCATGCTGTGGTGTGGGTACCTCAGGCATGGTTTTTCGATCAGGAGCGAGGGGCAACCAACCCCTGTTAACCATTATGGCCACTCCCTCGGTGGTATAGAAAGGTGTAAATACGTAGACACCGGCACGTCCTTGCCAGATCTGATTGTCGAGCAGTATATGGCGGTGGGCGTCATAGTGTCCGCTCACAGTAATTGGTGAAAAGCGACTGTCTTGTGCCATTGCTTTTTCAAGCGAAAGGGGCAGGGCGATTCGGTGCTGCTGCTCTAAGTCTGCTTTTTCCAAAGCGCGCTTTTGCTGCCACGAGCCAAGCATCATAAAAAGACATGCCAGCAGAAATAAAACCAGCGTAGCCACCCTTGATGGCCGGAATGACTTGAATACTTTTGTTGGCATATTTACTCTAGACTTTTCCACACTGGAATTCAGACATGTTGGTCAAAGCTGTCATCATTTTATTCATGGTTATCATTCTTTATTCACTGGGATCAGCATTTGTGTTCATGGTCAAGGATAAGGGAGAGGGTGACCGTATGCTGCATCGCTTAATGTGGCGAATAGGTCTTTCCTTATTTCTGCTCTTACTACTCTTTGTCATGTTTCAACTGGGTTGGATTGAGTCTTCAGGTGGTCCGGTCCGTTATGGTGCCGGGGGATAGTAAACTCCTTCCAGGCTGATTTTAATAATTGCTAAATTGACAAAGCCCGCGGATTTGCGGGCTTTGTCGAAACGGTTTTCCTGTTCCGGCTTAGAATACGTATACAAAAATAAACAGGCCCAGCCAGACCACGTCAACAAAATGCCAGTACCATGCAACCCCTTCGAATGCGAAGTGGTGATTGGGCTTAAAGTGACCTTTCATACTACGGAACATAATGACGGTGAGCATGATCGCCCCGAGGGTAACGTGCATACCGTGAAAGCCGGTCAGCATGAAAAAGGTCGCGCCATAAATTCCGGAGCCCAGGGTCAGACCAAGTTCGGTATATGCCTCATGGTATTCGCCTATCTGGAACCCGATAAAGGCAAAACCAAGGGCTACCGTGGCTGCCAGCCACAATACCAGGAACTTGCGGTTTTCATTTTTTAATGCGTGGTGAGCCAATGTTACGGTCAAACCGGAGGTCAGTAGAATCAGGGTATTCAAAAAGGGTATACCGAACGCTGGAATGGTCTGGAATTCGCCACCAATATTGTCAGGACCGTTAGTAGGCCAGACCGGCATATAGCCCTGCCACAGAACTTCATTGGTTGCAGCGCCCGATCCTTCGCCACCCAGCCACGGCACAGCCAACGCTCTTACATAAAATAAAGTACCGAAAAATACTGCGAAAAACATCACTTCAGAGAAAATGAACCAGGCCATGCCAAGGCGGAATGATCCATCCACCTGGCTGTTGTACATACCGGCCTCACTTTCGCGTATGACAGTTCCAAACCATCCGAACATCATGAATATGATGATGGCCATCCCGAGCCAGAATGACCACTGTGCGGCTGGCGAACCATTCATCCAGTGGGCCGCGCTGGCGAGCATGGTGATCATCCCCAATGAGCCTACGATCGGCCATTTGCTGCCGTGGGGAACGTAATAGGAATCTTGAGCGTGTTGTGCCATGGTGAGTTCTCGTTGTTCTGGTCTATTAATTATGTGCCGTGCGGTCCGACGGGTCATAGCCTTGCCGGTAGAAAGTATATGACAAAGTAATGTCCTTGATATGCTCTGGCAAATCAGGTTTTATGTAGAAGTAAACAGGCATTTCTTTGCTTTCGTTGGCTGCCAGGATCTGCTCAGTAAAACAGAAACACTCCGTTTTGACAAAATACAGGCTGGCTTCGGGTGGTGTGACATTATAGGTCGCCTGACCTGTGACCGTGTCACTGCCCTGGTTCGTTGCCACGTAAAATGCTTTGCTTGGAACACCAAGGTTAAATTCGGTGACTTTCTCCTTTGCCTTAAACTCCCAGGGCAAAGACGAATTGACACTGGCGTCGAAGCGAATGCTCACGACCCTGTCTGAAGCAACCGCCCCTGAGTTGTTATCCGATATCTGGATAGCACGCCCACCCAGGCCGGTAACCTCACACAAAACGGTATATAGCGGCCAAAGGGCAAAGCCAAAGCCGAACATGCCAACCGCCACCAAAATCAGACGCCTGGTTGTTTTACGGTTTTTCTGCTTCAAATCCATATCAGCGCCCTATGATCGCAGAGCCAATGAAAGTTGCGAAAATTGCCGCGGCGATGATTCCGAGAATCAAGGCCGTTTTGACCGCCTGAGCGCGCTTGTGCCGAAGGTCGTCTGGTTCGTGCCTGTCAATCATCGTACCTTTCCTGATCAATCCGCACGGCTAAGTGCATTGCATGTCACTTCCGGCGGTGTATTGAAGCTGTGGTATGCCGGTGGCGAATCCAGGGTCCATTCCAGGCCCCTCGAGCCTTCCCAGACAGCTGGAGTCGCCTTGACCTTGCTTCTGAATGCGCAATGCCAAACGATACCCACAAACAGCAATTGTGTCGCACCAAAGGCGAAACCACCGATTGAAGAGATCATGTTGAAATCAGCAAACTGTGGTGAGTAATCAGGGATTCTGCGCGGCATACCGGCAAGTCCAAGGTAGTGCTGCGGGAAGAACAGTACGTTGACAAAAATTGCCGACAACCAGAAATGTATTTTGCCCCATTTTTCAGAATACATATTGCCGGTGAATTTGGGTAGCCAGTAATAGGTCGCTGCCATCAATGCAAATACCGCCCCGGGGACCAGCACATAGTGAAAATGCGCAACAACAAAATAGGTATCGTGATATTGGAAATCGGCTGCGGTTATCGCCAGCATCAGCCCTGACAGGCCGCCAATGGTGAATAAGACCACAAAACCAATTGCGAACAGCATCGGGGTTTCAAAAGTCATCGAACCCTGCCACATGGTGCTGACCCAGTTAAATACCTTCACACCGGTCGGCACGGAGATCAACATGGTTGCGTACATGAAAAACAGCTCGCCCTGCAAGGGCATGCCAACCGTAAACATGTGGTGTGCCCAAACGATAAATGACAGGAAGGCAATCGTTGCCGTTGCATAGACCATCGAAGCGTAACCAAACAGCGGTTTACGTGAAAAGGTCGGCAGAATTTCTGATACCACACCGAAAGCCGGCAATATCATGATATAGACTTCAGGGTGTCCGAAAAACCAGAAAATATGCTGGAACATGACCGGGTCACCGCCACCGGCCGCGTTGAAGAAGTTGGTGCTGAAAAAGTGATCCGTCAACAGCATCGTGACCGCCCCGGCAAGAACTGGCATCACTGCAATCAGCAGGAAGGCCGTGATAAGCCAGGTCCAGACAAACATCGGCATACGCAACAATCGCATCCCGGGGGCACGCATATTGAAGATCGTCGCAATGATGTTGATCGAACCCATGATGGAGGAAACACCCATCATGTGTATGGCAAATACCACGAATGCGAAACTGGTTCCTGTTTGCAGAACCAGGGGTGGATAAAGGGTCCAGCCCGCAGCAGGTCCGCCTGAATCCATAAACAGGGTGGACAGCAGCATGGTGAACGCAAACGGAAGAATCCAGAAACTCCAGTTATTCATACGGGGCAGGGCCATGTCCGGTGCGCCGATCATCATCGGAACCAGCCAGTTTGCAAATCCCACCCAGGCAGGCATAACGGCACCAAATACCATGACCAGGGCATGCATGGTTGTCATTTGGTTGAAGAAATCAGGCTCAACCAGTTGCAGACCCGGCATAAACAGCTCTGCCCGGATGACCATTGCCATGGCTCCACCGATCATGAACATGGTCAATGAAAAAACCAGGTACAGCGTACCGATATCCTTGTGATTGGTTGTAAACAGCCAACGGTCTAGAAAACCGGTGGGTTTGTGGTCGCCATGATCGTGCTCGTCATGGGTTTCGCTAACATCCTGGTGGCTTACTTGCGTAGTCATCGTACTGTCACCTGCTGATCATCTTGGGGCTTTCCAGCCAGTTGCTCATTAACCCAGGATTCATATTCATCCTCGGCTAGCGCAATGACTACAATGGGCATAAAACCATGGTCTTTTCCACACAACTCAGCACACTGACCACGGTAAGTGCCTGGTTTTTCTATATTCGTCCAGGCTTCGTTTACAAAACCCGGAATGGCGTCGCGCTTCCAACCAAGGGCGGGCACCCACCATGAATGGATGACATCATCCGCGGTTATCAGGAACTTGATCTTTCTGCCGACCGGTAGCACCAACGGGTGGTCTACATTAAGCAGATAGTTGTCAACACTTTCGGGAGCGACACCGGAGTTTAATTGACGGGCAGCGTTGGACGTCTGGTCCAGACTGGAAATGAAACTGATGTCCTCATCCAGGTATTCGTATTTCCATCGCCACTGAAAGCCGGTGATTTTCACTGTCATCTCGGCTCCGGATGAATCTTCCATTCGCACCAGGGCCGTGGTTGCAGGAACCGCCATCACGACCAGGATCAATACAGGAATGATGGTCCAGATGATCTCTGCCTTGGTGGAATGGTTGAATTTTGCGGCCTCGTGACCACGGGATTTCCGGTGAAGCACTATTGATGTAAACATCACGGTGAATACACCAATGCCAATCACTACACAAATCCACAAAACAATCATGTGCAGGTCAAAGTGATCTGCGCTTTGTTGGGTTACGCCGCGTGTCATATTGACTTCGTTGCCGGTTAATCCGGGAGCGACCAGTATTAACCACGTGGCCGCAATAATAGCTGCTAATACGGCAAGGGCGACGATAATTGTATTTTCTTTCTTCATGAAAACTCAGGCCTCAAGATAATTATCATTGTGTTCCGGAAGGTCACCACTGCAAAAAGCACTTCTTCACATACGGCGAATCCGAAAAATAGTTACACGTTTACAAGAGCTTGCTAATAAAGCTGAATTTGCAAGGTTCAGATTGTAATCAGGGATCTTCGGGTTTCTATATTATAAATAGCTAACGTTAACCGATCATTGTAGCTTTGCTGCTATTATCACGGCAACACTTACGGATTAATTTTTGTAATTGTTTAAAATACAGTAGCCATTTCTGGTCTGTGTTGCCGCATATCTGTTTCAGTACTTGGAGTTGGCGCGTTGGGTGACTAAACTTATGTTTCCTGTTTGGGTCTGACACGTGTGCAACACAACACATCTGTAATTTAATGCTGAGGGTCTGAATCATGTATTTGCGGTATTTTGGGCTCAATGAAGCACCGTTCTCCATAACCCCCGATCCGGCTTTTGTTTTTCTGAGTCCCCGTCACCGTGATGCTTTGGCACACCTGATGTACGGAATTGGCAAAGGTGGCAGCGGCGGTTTTGTTCAGCTGACCGGTGAAGTTGGAACAGGCAAGACCACGTTGTGCCGGTGCTTGCTGGAGCAGGTTCCTGAAGGTACACATATCGCGCTGTTGCTTAACCCCCTGGTCACACCCCGTGAATTATTAGCGGCCATCAGCGAAGAACTTGGTATTGGTGTCAGTGAGTCCATTGACAGTACCCGTTTGCTCGTGGATGGTCTGAACCATTATCTTCTGGCGGCCCACGAGCGTGGCGAGAGGGTGGTCGTCGTTATTGATGAAGCCCAGAACCTGAGTCCAGAAGCTTTGGAGCAGGTCAGGTTGTTGACCAATCTTGAAACCACTAAAGAAAAACTTTTGCAGATTGTTCTTTTGGGTCAGCCCGAACTAAGGGAGTTATTGCAGCGTCGTACATTGCGTCAATTGGCTCAGCGTATTACCGCGCGTTATCACCTGACCCCGTTGGGGCCGAAGGATACGCATTTGTACATCCGTCACCGCATGCAGATTGCAGGCGCACAGCGGAACCCGTTTAAACGGAGCGCGATGAATGCGCTTTATCAACGTTCGCAGGGTATACCCCGATTAATTAATATCATCGCTGACCGCTCGCTGATAGCAGCATTTGCAAAGGAACGCGTGGAAGTGACGGCCGCCATGGTTCATGAAGCAGCCAATGAGGTGCAGTTGGGTGAGCGGCAGGTTAAGAGGGTACGTTGGCCGTTGTTGCTGGGCGCGGTCGCCGCTGCGGCTGTTGCCGTGCTGGCGGTTGCAACATTCAGTGATCTTCGTTTCCCTTCAGGTGCTGACCCTGAGGGCACTGCCGATGTTACGTCGAGGGTAGTGGACGAACCACAGTTGCAGGCTGCGGTTATGCCAACGGTTGTCACAGATTCGCCGCTTATCCCTGTGGAGCCAGAAATTATCGAAGCACTGGACAAAGGCTGGCTGGAGGATCATCAGCAAGTGGTTTGGCAGGGTCTCGCCGACATCTGGCAGCAACCCGGCGCCGCATTTGCGATTCAGGCGGCCTGTAATGGTGACAACAGTCTGGGTTATGCCTGCCTGAGGGATCAGGGTAACTGGTCAAAGATCAACCGGCTGGGCTTGCCTGCTGTACTGGTTTTGCATGAGGACACACCGTCTTATCTTCTGTTACAGGGGGTGGATGGCGAACGCCTGTTAGTTGGGGCCCCGGAACAGTTGACCACGGTTTCGAAGGAATCGATTGAGCCGCGTTGGCTGGGAACATACCTCATAGCATGGCCACAGGCTCCGGGCTGGCCGCCTTTTATTGGACGGGGGGGCACAGGGCCTGCAGTGGCTACCTTAATGGAAATGGCGGCCCGGGTTGATGATCCGTACAATGGCGAGCAGCTATTTGATGCCGCTTTTGAACTGTGGCTGAAAGGTTTTCAAATTCGAAATGGTCTGGAAGCAGACGGAATCGTGGGCCGGAATACCTTGCTTCAGTTAATGACGGCATCCATAGATGAGCCAAAACTTTTACGTACCTGGGAATAGAATCGGGACCTGCTAATTATGTCCATACTTCTTGAAGCACTTAGAAAGTCTGAAAAAAATCAGCACGTGCGCGAAGCGCCTACTATCCATTCGGATGACCCGTCAGGACCTGTTTCCGAGCCGCTCCGAACCGGGCCGTTGGCCATTCTGCTGATTGCTGCCCTGTTTGTTTGTGGATGGCTTGTATGGCGTCAATATCAACCGCCCGAGGGAAGTTACCAACCGCCGGTTAGTCTGGGTGCCGATAGAATTCAGGCCATTTCCAAACCGGTGGCTATCGATAAGCAGGTTGAGCCGGTTGCACCCCCACTACCGGATGTCACCACATCTGTGGGGCAAAGAAGAACGCCAGTGGAGTCATTTCAGCCGCCTCAGAGCGGTGTTTCATCGACAACAACCGGCGAATCGGAAACCACAACAAGCAATGCCGCGGCTACAGCGGCAAAAATACCGGACCATCAACCTGCAAGGCCTGAACAGAAAGCCACTGTCAGCTTACCTGAACCAGGCTCCAAATCGGCAACAACCAACAAGACCGCCAAGACCGAGTCAAAAAGTTATCACCCGGGCGAACCGGCACCAATCGGCTATTGGGAATTGCCCGACTCCATTCGCGCTGAAGTACCTGAAATCAAATTCAGTGTCCTGGTGTT
>RCNC010001596.1_pt1 | contig 15297 bp, 9 predicted proteins | sample 2041301 | NCBI WGS metagenome assembly RCNC01 (sample SAMN09708231, study PRJNA481090) | Marine sediment metagenome, whole genome shotgun sequencing project. | biome: marine sediment; feature: ocean; material: sediment; isolation source: Sewage treatment plant 13A marine sediment (STP13A) ... | reverse complement strand
AAACAAGTGTAGGTGCAGTGATATTAGCAAGCTGCTCACTGATGTCAATATCTGGCATTCGGTTAAAAAAAGGAAGCAGCGAATTTAGATCAAATTCTTTAGTCCCTTGGTACGCTATGCTAACAAGACTTTTAAAATTGGGGTTTGAATATAATGCCTTACGGTTTTTTGCATGTAGACCAACGCCGATTCGATAAATCCATAAACTGCTGGCAAGAATTTTGAAATTAGCTTTGCGCTGAGTTTACAGCTGGATATTGAGGTGTGATTAAAATAAAGGGTATCTGACATACGGTGCTATATGATAATCATGCCAGCTTAATAAGATTGAGCGCTTTCAGTTTTTTTTAGTATCACAACGCTTAACCTACATTCTTCAAACGCTTCCAATATTGCAGTTATATTCTCGATTTTTTCGTTCATAATTTATCACCTCAAATGATTGAATATTGCAATCATAGAAATCCTGTTTTATGTTAAAACAATGCTCGGTATTTTAAAAGGAGGATCGGACTTGGAAAAAACGATAGCTGATATTATTGATATGGCGATCCAAAGGGAAGTGGCGGCTTATGACTTCTACATGGATATCCACCATAAGGTGAAAGATGCGAGTGTGAGGGACACCGTCAAGTTTATTGCCAAGGAAGAAATAAAGCATAAGGAATTTTTAGTCGGCTACCGTGCCGGAAATTATGGGTCAAAATCTCTAAGAATGGCCGATGTCGTCGAATACAAAATCGCTGAATATCTGGAAGAGCCGGAAATAGACAGCGCTTCGCGCAACGAGGATGTTTACTTGATTGCATCCCACCGAGAGGGCAGGTCGCATCTGTTCTATATGGAACTTGCCGGAATGCACACCGATAGTGATTTAAAAACGATGCTGCTGAAGATGGCCAACGAAGAGTTGAAACATAAAGAAAAAATGGAGTATCTATACAGTAATACGGCTTTTCCTCAGACAGACGGAGGGTGATGATTTGCTATAACCTTGGGATCGTCCCAATTAAACTATCTGACCGGCTTTTAGAGTCATTATGAATTGCTCGGGCCACCAATTCCTTGCCGACCCCGGTTTCACCTTGTATCAACACAGTGGAAGCGGTTGATGCCACCTGAGTCACCAGTGTCTGAACATAGCGAAGCGCATTGCTCGTACCGACCATATCCAAGAAAAGACGGGCTTCACGGACCTCTGATTTGAGATAAATGTTTTCCTCTTCCAGCTTTTCTTTAAGTGCTTCCAGTTCCTTTAATGCCTGATCGCGTGCCTTTTCTGCCTGTTTTCTGTCATCGATGTCCGAGGAGGCTTCTAGTACGTATATTACACGACCTTCCTGGTCCTTTACAGGCAGGGAGACGACTTTATGCCAGCGATTGATCTGCTTGCTCAGGAATTCCCTTTCATGAATTTCACCGTCTTTAAAGGTAAGAACTGCCTGGCAGCCCTCGCAGGGTGTCGTCCTGTTTTCAGCCACGGCAAAACACTTCATGCCATCAAGATTTGCATCGGGAAACCATTTCTTGATTATGTCATTAGTCCAGACCAAGGTTATGTCCGGATCGATGAGCGCCAGACCGGCATTGAGCGCAGAGATGATCAGTTCTAACCACTCTTTTTCATCATATGGATGTTTTGATGCTTGTTTGCTGTCTGATTTACGTATGTTTGTTAATGTAATACAATGTTAAGGGACTCATCCGCCATAGATCTTCATCCCAAAGCATCGGACTCCTTGGGATATACATGGCGATCTGGTTTTCATCTTGATTGTTGCCGGCGTTCCTATAGAAATTTATCTAACTGCACCAAGCAATACGGTAATAGGTATATATACCAAAATAGTTGATTTTTCAATAATCTGGTTCTCAGTAAAACTGAAATGATGTTTTAAGTTCACCCACCGTCGTCTTATTCACAAATTGCTCTGTTTAGAAGATTACGGATGTAAATATAAATGTTGCCGGGATCGGTGCTGATAAAGACTTCATCAAAATTGGGGATTCTCAGATTTTGAAGATTGTATGATTATATCAATGATTTTTAACTCGCCAATATTTAAACCAAATCACAACATAAGAAGAAGATTTTTCAGGTGGTGATTACACAATTTAATTGATCGATAATTTAATCCCCCGATCTGGAATCTTAATCCCTTGGCCTTCACCTTTTTTCTCGAACAAACATCAAAATAAGGTGAAAAAAATGCCAAACATCATTTATATCCCCGACAGTACCTGGACCGATCTTGATCAGGAGCCAATATTTCAGAAATTCATGAAGGAATATATCGACCTGCTGCAAAATAGTCTGAAAAAGATTAAAATAAAAAGCGATTCCAACAACACCAGTCATTACACATTTATATGCGGTCAGCCCCACGACCGGCGCAATCCATCTTGGCAGCCATTCAGGTTGTTATCGCAAATCTGCAAGAAATATAATTATGATCCGCTTATTGCCAGAGATATAATAGAGGAGAAGATACACAAAAGATTAGAGTGTGAATGCCAGATCCTTGACAATCATTAAGGCACCCATTGGAAGAATCCGATTAATTCCTGATCTAAATCCCCCCCATTTTCAAGTCTTCTATAACCATCATCAGTACGTGACTACGACAAAATCAATTATATCTCTTCATTTCTATACATATTGATTTATGAGGTACCCATCCATTCACCCACCTTTAAACCAAAATCCTGAAAGGAACTCCCATGAAGGCTGTAAATTTTAATATCGTGGTTGCGCATTTTCGAGTCAGCGGTTGCCGTTCGGAATCGCCGTCGTAAGAAAGGCGCCCATTGCCCGGTTCAATCGCCTCACGGCAGGCATCAATAATAACTATATCTGCTTATGATGTGAGGCGTTGACCTTGATACGTTTCGGTGAAGGATAGATCAAAAAAACTTAAGCTATCTGCTTTTGCCAAAACGGCATATACCTTGTCTCTTGAAATAAGGCTAAATCCAAACACCGCTACATCTTGTGGTCAGACGCAATTTTGGGTGGGTGGTGATTTCACTCCAATCAATGAACATATCTGATAAATCGGTGGCGTTGTGATATATTGAGATCATTAACGGTTAGAATTCTAACCAAAGAATTGTAGATATGCAAGTGCGGTATCTGTATTATCCGGTCTTTTCATTTTATCGTGAATGTAATATCATTTCACCATGAAGTGGCTTCCAGCAATCATTATTCTCCTGATCACATTCTCTGCGCATGCTGGGGAGAAGACGTATATCAAACGTGATCCGCTCTGGTCTGACCGTTATCAGATCACAGATTCACAGGGGAAGGTGAAGGGCTATCTAAAAAGAAGCATCCTTGATCCCAGAAAGGTGCTGATCACGAACTCCACAGGCAAGACCACTGGCTATATCAAGAAAGATGTTTTACAGACTTCCCGCACAAAATGGGGTGTGCATAATCTAAAAGGGGAGCGGAAAACTACAATCCAACAGGACATTTTCAGACCTTCCAGCAGATACCAAATCACAACCCGCCAAGGCAAAACCGGAATAATTAAGCCTGATGTCATGCGGTCAGATAGATTTGTAATAGAACCGGACGAGTGAACAAGGAGCCTAATTTGTTCCTCAAGGTGCTGTACTGTGCCTTCCGGTGAGGGGCAAGCGAGGGTGAATTATCTTTTTTAATTAATAAAGGGGGTCAAACTTTTGTCTAACCCCCTGATTTTTATGGTACGCCCGGCCCGATTCGAACGGGCGGCCTACGGATTCGAAGACAAGGCCTCTGAGCTTTCTAACCTCCTCAATTTACAATAACATGCTGAAACCATTAAGTTTAGAATTTTCATATTTTTGCTGATTTTACACGTTTTAGTCAATTTTGGAACTTTTTTCACACACAGGATAAGGTCCCTGTTGATAGCAGCTCGATAAGATCATTCTCGTAACGGCACATGGAATTCGTGGTGACAACAAATTACCGTTTAGCCCACCTGTATATTCATTTTAAATCTGCAGGCTACTGCTAACTCCGTCAGTATTTTTCAGAGTCACAATCCCTCTCAAACTATTTTTCAGATATTCCGGGATTCGAACCCGACGGACCGGGCAGAAAGATTCACTGTCGCCTTGTTTGATTTTCCTGAAACCAAAATCTTTCGTGAAATTGTCCAGTACCAAAAGTTCAATAATTTGCCTTGAAGTGTTCCGTGCGGGAGTGCGGTTGCGGTTCACCTGATAGACAGAAATACAACCTCGATTGAATTTCAGGATGTTACATTTTAATAGCAGATATCTTCAGCCAAGCAATATTTAATGTATAATCTGGCAACCACTGCGTTTCAGCCTGTTACTTTTATTAACCATCCGTTTATAACTACAAGGATGGTCGTTTGTGTGGGTATTTATTTTGCATGATCGTCTTTGCAATCGGTAAATAACACTGCCAGAGGAAAGGTTAGGATGCATTTTTATTGAATTGGTACACCGGCCTGAAACGTGCCATTGATTTCGGATTCTCAGAGCTTGATCGTCTTGGCGACTTGTTGTATTTACTCTATGGTTGCCAAGAAGCATTACGAATATCGTTAGAAACCTTATATTAAGATTCAAATTAGTCACTTAACCAATGTAATTACTTGCCCATGGTACGATTTGACAGAATAATATGTATAGTTGTCTGGTTAACGTTTCAGTTCATGGGATCGCTCGGCTGGGCGTACACCCATTTTCCGTCGTTGCGTCAAAGTTTTGATCCGGAATTGCAGCGCGGGCTGGAACAGGTCCTCAACCGTCTTGAGTTTACCGACGCCGTGCACCGAAAGCAGTTGAGCGTCGCGCTTGTCGACATTTCAGATATAGAGCATCCCAGGGTTGCCGCCGTCAACGGGGATCACATGGTATATGCCGCCAGCCTTCCTAAAATTGCCATTTTGCTGGGGGCCTTCAAGCTAATCGAAAGCGGCGAAATGGCGTTCGATGAACCCACCCAACAGACGCTGATTGATATGATACGCGCCTCCTCCAACCAGGCGGCTTCAGAGATGCTGCAACGCATCGGCCCAAGCCGACTCGCCGATATCCTGCAATCACCGGAATATGGGTTCTACGACCCTCAATTCAACGGCGGCCTATGGGTTGGAAAATCGTATGGAAAAAGGGGGTTGTGGAAGCGGGATCCATTGCACAATCTGTCCCATGGCGCCTCCGCTATGCAAGCGGCCCGGTTTTATTACCTGCTGGAAACGAACCGGTTGGTGAACCCCCAATTGACGGAAAAGATGAAGGGCATCTTGTCTGAATCCGAGATCAATCATAAATTTGTCAAAGGCCTTCAACCCTTCCCTGATATGAAAATCTATCGGAAATCAGGCACCTGGAAGCAATGGCATGCAGACAGCGTTTTAGTGGAATATGGCCGCTATCGTTATATTGCCGTCGGACTGGTGCAACACCCCGACGGCGGCAAGTGGCTGGAGCGATTGATTAGCCCGCTGCACCATCTGATTGTGCAGTGATCGTGAAGCACACTGGTTAGCTTCATTCGGCAGCGGCTCTAAGCAACGAGAGCAACGGGTCAGACACTTTTCCATTCACTTCAAGGCCATGATCTTTCTGGAATTTACGTATGGCGGCTGCCGTGGCAGGACCGAATTTTCCATCGATCTTGCCCACATCGTACCCCAATTTTTCCAGCAACAACTGAACTTCGGCAACTCGCGACCGTTCCTCGTATTGCTTGCTATAACCGAGCAGGTCCTTGCCGAACATCAACGCTGCCGGCGTCTGTTCCGCAGATAGCGGATGGGCTTTTTCGATGCTGCGATGAATACGGGTGGCCAGGGTCTGGTGATCGACAGCGGAATTCTTATACAAAACGTTGGAGATCAGGGTGGTCATGTAATGGAGTTGGCTGACACCGGCTGGCGTTTCGACAAGCGCAAGGGAATTCATATAATTTTTTTTGTTTCCTTGGTACTTTCTGCAGGAGAACCCCGGCTCCTTTTTGCAACTATAAAGTGATCCCGACTTGAAGTAGACCGCCGAGTCGGCCAGGGCCGGTGAGGAGGCATAACGGATTCTCCGTTCCGTCATGTAGAGCAGGCGTTTGATTTCCCGGCTGGAGAATTCATCCACCAGTTGCCCCTGCTCCATCTTTAAAGCAAACCGCATGAGTTCGCGGGCCGTGCCGTAGCTTGAGGTGCCAGGCACCTGCCCTTTGCCATACCGGGTAAAAAAACTTCCCTGCCGCAATTGATCCAGGTCCAGACCGTTGCGGGTAATCGGCGTATGTAGGGTCGCCGCGAGAAGCTCCCCCAGTTGTTTTTTGGGGGTTTCCTTGAAGAATTGGTCGACTTTGGCATCCGCGACGGGATAGGCTGTGCCGAACTGCTTGACGAGCATGGCCTGTTTCATCACTATGGCGGCCGCGGCATTTGAACTGGCCGAGAGCGTCCAGTCCAGATACGCCCATAGGTTTGCCTGGTCGCCGATCTGCAACGGGCGATGTTTAAGTGTTCCCCTCTGTGGATTGTACAGGCGAACCTTATGGTGATCGTTGCGGATGAAGTCGTCTGCGCGGATGATGGTGTCCCGCAGCACCCGTTGACGGGCCGTGATGTCCTCCGGATAGGCATCCGCCAGGGCCTGAAACAGGGCCAATGCGATGACGATCTTGCCGATGCTGCCGACATTTTGTTTGTGATCGGCGCGATGCTCGGCATACCGCGGATTATCGGGGTCCGACAGGTCCAACACGGCCACGCCGTAACGAGCCGCATCTTGCCCTAAAAAGGCAACGACCTCACGGGTAAACGCCGGATCCGGTTCCGGCAGGTCCATATCTTTATGATCCAGCAGACGAAGTTGCACCAACCGTAGCGGCAGCAGGGCGCCGGGGGGTTGTTGCCGGCCGGACATTTCACCGAACACCGCCAGACGGGCCGCTTCGATCCGCCCGATACCGGTTTCCGGATAGCCATCCAAAGGGTAGGCGAATCCCCAATCGGCGAAACAGACCATCCACAGCAGCCCCACCAGGAAAGATATGCGTTTCATTGTGACTCCTTTTTTTTGAACCGAAACCGGTTGATGGCGTTATAATGGGGGTTCGGTCAAGTTCACGGCATCACCGCCCGTGATTCCCCTATTCTCATCCAGGGCATTCAGGTAGCTATTGCTGCGGGCACTAGCACTTTCGAGAAAGGGGCGGATCTGAAACAACCTCAGTTTGCCTTTCAAAAAACCGAACTCGATATCCGCCGGCGCTGGATTGCCGGCGGCGTCCACGATGGACGGGTAGCGGCCAGGCAGGTCCTTGGCCAAAGTGATGAGCTGCCGGACTTCATCAGGCTGCAGTACGGCATCCATGCGGGTAACCAGTTTTTTTCCGACCCCGCCGGCAGGGTCAATCACACGCTTCCATGGATCTGTGGCTTGGGTCAGCATTTTGACATCACCGGTCCGCTTGTTAATTCGCAAGGACTCGGAGGCCTGACCATCCACGGCCCCGCCGACGCCTTCATTGACGGCCACGGAGATCCAATCGGCATTTCCGGTATCGATGTCGTACGTCACCATCACTCCCGATTTTTCAGACGGTACACTTCGCATCAGCAGTATGGACGCATAGACGTGCTGCGGCGCAGTCATTTTGGATTGCCGCCATGCAAAGGCGCGCTTGCTGAACGGCGAGGCCCAGACCCTGGGGATGGCCGCCAACACCTGGTCCACGCCAACGACATTGGGAACCGTCAGGTTCAACCCGGCCCCGGTAAATCCGGGAAGATCTTCCACGTTGGTGTCACTGCGAACGAACACGCCATAGGCGCCGTCCTGGCCGAACCCATCCTGCATGGCCGCCGCCAAGCGCTTTCGGAATGCTTCTCCGAGATCGACTGCAAGAATGATCGCTTCCAACTGCCTGCGGAAGGATTCCGTTTGTGCTTCGCGTTTTGGTGAACCGGGGCTCAATGCATCCAGTTCGGCGTACTGGGCTTCCATCCATTCAAATATGCTCTTTTTACCGCCATTCATCGGCCGATCCAGAATCTCTCGAAAAACACCGAAGGGAATCGCCAGGCCGTTGGCCACCGCTTCGGGGTAGTGGTGGTACAGTTCGCCCAGATTGCCGGCTTTGGGGCCGACAATGCGGCCTGAATCCGAGGCGCGCAACCGGCTGAGCGGAACCAGCTCGCGTACATTGAGGTCCAGTTTTTCCAGATCCGGTTGGATGAGGGATTCCGATGTTTCCGCCTTCGCAAACACGTCATCCAGCTGCCCCTCGTCCGTCATCAACTGGACGGCGCCGCCCGGGCTGACACCCAGAATAACCTTCTGCCCCCCGTAAGGGTCAAGTTGCGGTAGTAAAGTGGAATCCAGCGCCACATTGGGAATCCCCAGGTTGCGGGCAAGCAGTTGGACATGGGAGAGCGGGTTGCCTTCTCCGGCGGTCAGAATCCCGGCGACCGGCGGCAGGTCGGAAACCGTCTCCGGCAGGAGATAAATCCCCTGGGTGTCCAGGTCGGCCGTGTGACCGCTAACTTTTTCACCGAGGTTCAAGGTCAGCGTGCCTCGGGCCAGTCCAGGGTTCAGGCTACGCAGTCCGGCACCGATCTCCTTGCCGAAAAATTCGTGTTTGATTCCCACCAGCTGATTGGCGTCACGCAGCAGGTCATTCAGGAGGTTCGCATAGACGAACAGGGGGCTGCTCCTCAATTGGTCCTGGGAAAAGAGGATGGCCTTGGGTTCGATCGATATCAGGGTCTGTTCGCTTTCATGATAATGAAAGCGCATCCACTGGCTTCCCCAACCGGGAACCCGGGCCAGGTAATCGAGTGACGACTTGTAGACGTCCACCGAGACTGAATCGGGCTTGAGGTTGGCGAAGGTATCGCGAAGGTCATCGAGTTGCCGGGCCGATATGAGACCCGCGCCGTAGATGGCGTGGCTGCTGCCTTCGAGATAGTCAAGACGGTCGGCCCGGGAGGCGTTTTCAAGATGATCGTTCAACGCCGCTCCCGCTGTAAAATTCTCGGTTTCCAGCTCCAGGCTGGTTTCCAGCGCCGAGAAGCGAACATCGGCTTCCGCGATGGGGGACATCTGCGCACGGATGGTCGCCATGAGCCGCCCGGTTTCCGTGAACCGGACGCCGGGGTCATTGGAATCAGCCAGCTTAGCACTGGCCGCGTCCAATGCTTGAACCAGTTCCGGATAGCGGTGGGCCTTTTTCTTCAAGGCGGCCAGATATGCGGCAATGGGTCGAGCGGCGTAGACCTGATCGATACTGGCAGCCAGGCGTTCATATTCGGCTGCCAATTGGGGATCTTTGACGCTTTCAGCATAATCTCGAACGCTTTTGGCATCCTCCGGCCCCGGCTGATTGTGAATTTTCACACGTATGGGCATAAATTTGGCGTCTTTTCCGGAAAGGGCCATGGAGAGCTGACGCACTTCGGCCACAGTGGCGGTTTCAACACCGGTGGGCAACAGATTCATCCCTGCCCGAAGCGGAATAAATCCCCGCTCGATCCAGACCTTTTTACCCAAAAGTCCCATCAGTAAACGACGCGCACGGGCGGTTTCAGTCTCAGCCTGAAAGGCGCCCCGATAATAGCGTGCCTTGCGCAGAATCCATCCGTCGTCTATGGAAACCAGGAATTTTTCAATCAATATCTGGTTGTAAAGATCGGAATATCCGGGTGCCTGGATGATGTCATCCAAATCAGTGGAAGCGAGAACATTGCCGATATAGTAGCCTCCGGCACGCATCCGTTTCACCCGGTCGGTCCACTCACCGTGTTGCACGCCGCCACCATGGCTTCTGCACGCATAGGGTTTCGGAGGGAGCACGCTCCCATCGTTACAGAACCAGCGAATACGGGCAAAAGGCCCCTTGGGAGAGTTTTTCATTTCCCGGACCCAAGTTTGCAGTGTCTCCGTGTCGGGCAAGTCGGTTGCCGCCCGAACAGGCCCGAACCCAACGGTGATGACCAGAAATGTCAACAGGATTGCTTGAATTCTTCTCATTCGGAAAGGCTCCTTTATGGTGTCATTCACCCCATAGTCGCAACTGTAGGGTTCAGTCAACCCAGTGCAGCACATTGCGTACGATCGACCACCGGGGATGTTGCGTCTTTGAACCTTCGCCCAGGATCCAGTAATCGTAGACACGCTGGAACGATCCTTTTTGTCTATGGGTGGCCACCCACCCGTCGAGATATTCAGCCAAGGCAAAGCTGCCTTTCGCCGTGCCGAAACCCTGGGGTATCTGCCAGGAGATGGGTTTGGGCACCACAACGGCGTAATCGGGATATAAGAGGGTAAGGGCCGTGCCGACTTCGGCTGACATGGCCAGCGCATCGACCTCGGGTGCATTGGATTCCAAGAAATCTTCGGGCGACGCCAGTTCCACCATCTCGAAGTCAACCTGCTTCAGCCACGACCTTAAGTCTGCTTTTAGATATTTGACATTTAACGGCAAACCGATTTTTAATGCCTCTTGCTTTCTGAGTGATTCCAAGCTGGCAAATTCGTGCCGGCGATGATCCTCGACAATAAAACCGGGTGTCACACTGAGCATCGGGTCGGAGAATTCCACCAGATCCAAAAAGGTTGTCAGATAGGGCAGACTCACAAACAAGTCGATGGTTCCATCGTTAAGATTGTCAACCAACGTGTTAAAACCCGTAGGAATAAATTCAAGTTCGACACCGATATCCGAGGCCAGCAGATTGGCAACTTCGATATCGAAACCCACCAACTCACCCGCATCGTTGAAAAAGGAAAAGGGGTAAAGGTGGGATACATAGCCGACCCTCAGAACGCCCCGGGCTTTGATTCGTTCGATCGTCGGATGGGCTCCCACGCCGGGTTCCCTGGGATTTCCGGGGGTTGTTTTGTGGACCGTCATCGGTACGGGCTTGCCCATCAGGCGCATTTGCATCAGGCTCTTTCCCTTCCGGGACGTCGTGTCGATAAACGAGTCCAGCAACAGCCCTGTCACCGCCACGGTGAAGATCAAAGCCAACGCACTGACAGCGAGATAGCGAAAAATTCGCCTGGGTTGGAGCACCAGATTACCGGTGAGTGCACAGGTGCCAATCAAGCTGAATGCGAGCAGATTGACGGCCGATACCAGCGTATCGAACTTCCCCGTGAGGATGCTGGTCGGAATATAGAGTTGGAAAAGGTCCTGGGGAATCTCGAACTGGTCCATCAAAAACGGCAGTGCCGTTTGCGCCTTGGCAAAATAACTGGCGACGCCGATAAAAAACAAGTGCGGATATTGAAAAAGCTCCAGTGCACTTCCGCTCATCCAGGCGGTAAACGGAATGAAGAGGAGCGTCATCAACTTGCCGATATTCGGAAAATTGAACGTCACGGGGATGATGACATCGACCAGCTTGTCCGTATCCTTGGTACGCATCTGGTATTGCTCGAGCAGGTTTCTGCTGTGGTCGATGAGAATGGGCACCACGATGAAAAGGCTATGGGTGAAAAAGGCGGTGAGCAGGGCGTCCTTTGAAACCGTCAGGACGTCTTTGTACTTGAAAGGCGTAATCGTGGCAATCAGGCCGGGCAGAATCCAGAAGGCCAGTAGCAGGGCCGCCACGATGAAGGTGGACAAATAGACCTGCAGACGGGCGAACTGATCGATGGTCATGGTCCCCGCGGTTACTGCACCGATGGCAAATACCCCGAACGGGGTCAGGTTTACGATGAACTTGGCCACACGGGTCAGGGCTTCTAAAAAAGTCTGGAGCCCCGTCATCAAGAAGGCTTTTTCCTTGATGCCGATCAGGGCGATCCCCACCGACGCGCTGAAGAAGACAACGGCGGGAACGATGTTGTTGGCGAGTGCGTGAAAGGGATTGGCGGGAATGTATAGCCCGACGAAATCAAAAGACTGCTTGGGTGCAATGAGGGTGGAACTGAAAAAGGATGCCGCTTTGAGATCGGGGAAACTGAAGGGGATTAAAAACAGGACAACGAAAGCAATGCCCCAGGAGACCAGCAAAATCACCAGTCCCTTTAAGGCCAGCAGTTTGGCTTGGGAAAGGCTTAGCTGGCCGAGACCGACGATGAGCGCGACGGCCATATAGGGAATGACGGTCATCTGCATCAGCCGGATGTAGGCTTTGGACACAATCTCCAGCGGCTTGACGAGTTCACCGAAGAATAGTCCGGTCAGGATGCCGAAACCGAGTCCGATCAGAATTCTGGTTGAAAGACTCAACCGCATCCATTGCTTGGTGAAGCCACCTTCCGCCATGTTAAGATCGCCTCTGTTACCGTTTGCGGGGTGTGGGTCCAGCCCCAGGATTAGCCCGTGCAGCGCAAGGTCAATATGCTCTCAGGAATGGAAACATAATAAATTTGACAGAAATATATATCACAAAACGAACTTGGCGTGTCAAGCATCGAGGAAAACACGTCCATGACTGCAGGAGTGATTCCGTGTTGCCATGAACCATTGATTCTGTTAGTGCTCATGAAAATAGTGTCATATGCGGTATACTTCAGCTGATTTCAAACCTTTGGATCAATGGCAACCCGGAACGACTGGTTTTCTTTCACCTGGATCGATTGACCGAAATCAGCAGGAGGCGATTATGAAAAAGGAAAGTGTATTTCTGGGTGCTTTGATTCTGATCATGGCCATTTCCTGCGCACCTTGCCCACAATAACCTCAACAGCACATTGTGGGTGCAGTCATCGTCCGAGTACCAGGCCTTGACACAGACCATCTACAATGCCGCATCGGACCATCTGGATGCGGCACTGGCCGACACCCGCTGGACAGCCGCCCTTGAACAAAAAGCGCCATTTGGACATCTGCCGCCGGCGGTCATCCTGGACATCGATGAAACCGTTTTGGACAACTCCACGTATCATGGCCAATTAATTGTGGACAAGGAGACGTTCAACGCCGACAACTGGGATGATTGGATTGCCCACGTCCAGGCACGCCCGGTTCGAGGGGCGGCAGGATTCATACGGGAAGCGCAGCAAAAGGGCGTCGCTATCATATTCATCACCAATCGCACTTGCAGGGTCCGACCGGGCCAGAATTCCCGTTGTCCCCAGGAGCAGGATACCCTGACCAACCTGAAGCGCGCCGGTATTACGGTAGAAACCTCCCCGGACGAGATTCTGCTGAGGTATGAAATGGCCGACTGGTCGTCAGAAAAGCAGTCGCGTCGCCTTCATGTGGCGGAATCCTATCGGATTCTGATGCTTTTTGGTGATGATCTGGGAGATTTCATCCCCAATGCAAAAACGGACATCGGCCCTGACGAACGGTTGAAAATGGCACTCTCGCACCAAAAGAAATGGGGTACGCAATGGTTCATGCTACCCAATCCGACCTATGGTTCATGGCTTTCGATCCTACCTGAGCCCCATCACAACCTCGTGAAAGACTGGCGGTAGCAGTGAGTCATTAGGGAGAGTAGATCCGTTTCAGGAAAGTACTTCTAATTTTTTCTTTCAGCAAGAATTTTAGCAGCCAAAACAGGTTAAGTATTCTTGCAATCCTACGTTTAATAAGGCTTTTTCCTTTGTTCGTATAGTCGGCTTCATTCAGCGTCAGGATTGCATCTTCTCCAAAGCCGCCTCCAATTGTGGCTCTTCTTCGGCAGTCAGGGATGTTTTCAACCCCTGCCTCCAAATAGGAAAGAACATCCGGGTCATTCGACCCTTCTGCGAAATAATCTAAGGTGTAGGCCTGGAAACCACCGGCAATGTCGAGAAAGAAGGCATCGCCTTTGAATTTGTAGGCGGCTTCGATTTTGGGGATGATCAAGTCGACAGCAAAATCAGCAGTGTCATCCGGGATTGCTGGGGCAACACCGGCAATCTTGAAGCCACCGACCTTCCACTATATCATCGGATTATGGCTGGCGTGGAACTGGCCAATACCCAGCAGGTCACTACACATTGGAATAGATGACTCGTGGAAATTGGGATGGGGCTTGAATGGACATATAGGTATGTTCTGGCTATTTCATAAAAACGGACCCTGCCGAAACTTGGCATAGCTTGCCACACGTCCTGTTCGAGCCATCCCATCACTCATAACAGATAGCCCCATTTTCACAAAATTGTCATTTTCGGCCCGCACGAAAATTAGGAGTGTTGATCACGATAGTTGGAAAAACAAATCCCTTCACAAGGATGATAGCTGCGGGACCATAGCAGCTATGTTGTACGCGGGGATAGGTACAAGTTTGTTCGATTAATCTGCAATTTTGAGGTTTGAAACGAATTGAAGGGGCGACAACCGCACACCCTGGAAGCGTATAAACATTTAGAAAATTTTCATAAATCCCTTTTCAACCTTTTTAATAACGGTTTCAGGCGCTTTGACCACGGATTTGACTACTTCGTCGATTTCTTTGGTTGTTGCTGGACGAATTTCCGGTTTTTCATAGGGCCCTTTTATTTTAAGATAGATTTCGGTTAAATCCTCTGCTGACTTGCCAATCAGTGGTATGCTTCCAATCGCCTTGCCAACACTCCTGAGCAGATTAAGTTTAATGACGAGATCCAGATCTTCATCGATATGGTTGATATTCCCATGTGCGTTCATCATCATTTCATCGCTTATGAATTCAAAGCCGTTCACCGCCAGGATGCCCTTTTTGATTGTGTTCTGCGTTTTAATCGTGCGGAAAGATACCCCTTGATCTCTTAGGTCATCGACAATTCTTCCGGAAAGGAGACCCCGAATACTGGTCATGGAAAATATTTTCAGTATTAGATCGCCCGTTATGCCTGCATTGGTCACTCGGCCCGGGCCCATCTCAATTTTCATATTACCGAAAAGGCTGGTCAGCAGCTCTTGCCGGCTCCCCGTCCGGCCCTGCAACTTGCCGGTCAACGACAGCGGTCCGGTGAAAGGCGGTTTTTCCATCCCGAGAACAGGTGCAATCGTTTCCAGATGCAACGCCGTAAGCTTCGGATCTACGGAAAAAGGGATGCGATCCAAATCGCGCAAATCGGCAGTCCCTTTTGTATTGACCCGACCTTGATTAACGCCAAAATCAAGTGCGTAGTGTTCGATCACGCCGCGATTATAACGCAGGTTCAGGTTCAATTTTTTAAATGAAAGGCCGCGGTAGTGACCCTGTTCTGCTTTGATCTGTAAGTCGGCGGTTAGCTTCTGCGCCAACGGCGGCAGTTTTCTTTTAGTTGATTCCACTTTCATAGCCGGCTTTTCAGCCTGGGCTTTTGGCCCCTTTGGCAGTGGGTTTTTATCTTCATTTTGCGGTAGCAATCGATCCAGATTCAGATCAGGAGATGTGATTAGAATTT
>RCNC010001675.1_pt1 | contig 15322 bp, 11 predicted proteins | sample 2041301 | NCBI WGS metagenome assembly RCNC01 (sample SAMN09708231, study PRJNA481090) | Marine sediment metagenome, whole genome shotgun sequencing project. | biome: marine sediment; feature: ocean; material: sediment; isolation source: Sewage treatment plant 13A marine sediment (STP13A) ... | reverse complement strand
TCCTTTTCTTGGTTTGGGGAAATCAAGAAGATAATAGGGCACTTTCTTTGTTTTTACAATAGGTTATTCATAATATAGGCTGGATTTGCAAAAATAAATTCTCAAGATCCAGGACTTTTGAAATTGGCTCGATTTTTTAATTAAATTGAAGGCCGACGGTCGCTTCGATAAAATCTATCAAAAATGGTTTCTAAGCTCGGATTGGCACCGATTTTTACGATAGGGGGCATCATCATCCTGGTTTATGGTTGACATCGAAACGATGTTGTGAATTATTGATTCGTATAAAACTTGAATGGGAATACTGGGTTATACATCCTGTTCCTCATTTGATATGGTTCTACTTTGAATGCCGCTATCTTCTCCAAGTTCTATCTGAATTAAGACAACATTTACATGTCTATTCCCTTATATCTTTTACATGCAGCGCACACCCATTGTTAAAAGGCTGCCAAAAACATAAATGATGCTCTTAACATGCCGCAATTCTGGTGCCAAAATGATCACGCAATCTTCAAACCATCTCACTATTGATCAACAATAAGAAAGGAGCGCCTATGATGGCCTGGTTTTACAGCGAACATGGCGAAAACAATAAATGAAAGTCAAAGATAACACATCAAAAACAATAGAAATCGATTCCCCGGAAACATATATTAATCGGGAATTGAGTTGGCTCAGTTTCGCTCGCCGAGTGCTTGCAATGGTACAAGACCATAGGCTGCCATTACTCGAACGCGTAAAATTTGCGGGCATCATGGGTATGCTTTACGATGAGTTCGCCATGAAGCGAATAGGCGGACTCAAACGGAAAATCCAAAAAGGGAAAAAAAAGCCTTCACGCGATGGTCTCACTCCCGATGAGCAGCTAAGGGCATGCCGGGCAGAATTAGACGCTCAAACAGAACTTGTTTCCAAGTTAGTACAAAAGAAAATCCGACCTGCTTTATCAAAGGTCGGAATCCCTATTGTGGAATACAAGACATTGAATAAAAGCCAGCGTGGACAGATGCTGGCATATTTTAAAGAATCGGTGGAACCTATTCTGACGCCCTTGGCCGTGGATGTATCACATCCGTTTCCGTTTATCAGCAATTTGGGGTTGAACCTGGCCATAACTGTGACAGAAAGGAAAAAGAAGCACAATCGTTTCGTACGGATCAAAGTTCCAGCCAATCGCCCCCGGTGGGTACCATTGTTGGGTAAAGCTGGGTTTGTCCCTCTGGAACAGGTAATCGCTGCTAATCTGCAGCAACTCTTTCCACAGGCAGTGAAGATTGCGTGCTATTTTTTCCGTGTTACCCGCGTGGCTAAGGATGACCCCTGGGAACAAACCGGCCTTGACAATCCTGATTTCGATTTTACTCCCGGGATAATTGTCAGTATGGTTACCAACGAACTAAAGGCACGCAAGTTTGCCGGTGTGGTTCGGCTTGAGGTAGGTGCTAATATGCCAAAGGCCTTGAGGAGCTGGTTGGTAGAACAGTTAGGGGCCGACCTCGACGATGTTGAAAGCGTGAGGGGTCTACTGGCCCTCGCGGATTTGTCGATGTTTTCTGTGAAAAATCACCCGGAACTGCGTTACCCACCGCATACACCTGTTACACATCCCCGTCTTTCAGGAATAGACACAAGCGACCCGGATCAGATATTTGCTGAAATCCGCCGAGCAGAGATCATGCTCCACCACCCCTACCATAGCTTTGATAGTTCCGTACTCAACTTCCTTCAATGCGCGTCGGTTGATCCAAAAGTTCTGGCGATTAAGCTTACCATATATCGTACAAGTAGCGATTCCCCCATTGTTCAAGCGCTTCAGCGCGCGACTCGGAACGGCAAACAGGTTTCAGTTCTGGTGGAAATTACTGCCCGGTTCGATGAAGCGCCCAACATAGCATGGGGTCAACTTCTGGAACAAGTCGGTGTCCATGTCGCCTATGGTGTAGAGCGGTTGAAGACACATGTCAAATTGGCACTTGTCGTACGTGAAGAAGAGAACGGCCTTAGACGCTACGTCCATGTAGGAACAGGGAACTATCACACGGGCACGGCACGAATCTATGAAGACCTAGGCGTTTTAAGCTGTGATCCGGAACTTGGCGCCAATGTTGCTGCACTTTTCAACGAATTGACGAGCGCCACGCCTTATCAGTGTTACAATAAGCTGATGGTCGCTCCCCACAACCTTCGGGAGCGAATTACCAGGCTGATCCACCGTGAGGCTGAGAACAAGCGAAAAGGTAAACCATGCGGCATAAAAGTGAAGATGAACCAGCTTCAGGATGCGCAAATCATTAAAGAGCTTTATCACACCGGTCAAGCAGGGGTTCCAATCTCTCTGAATATAAGGGGGTTGTGCTGCCTGCGGGCGGGGGTTCCTGGACTTTCCGAGAATATTCGTGTATTTTGTACTCTGGGTCGTTTTTTAGAACACAGCAGAATATATCGCTTTGAAAACGCCGGGGATCCAGAATATTTTATCGGTTCGGCCGATTGGATGCGGCGCAACCTGGATCGCCGCATGGAGTCTGTCATGCCCGTCACCGACCCCATACTCAAGATTGAATTGGAGAAAACGCTTCAGATTTACGAGGATGACAACAGCTCTGCCTGGGATATGCAACCCGACGGCAATTATAGGAAACGAAAACCCAAGAAGGGTGGAAAGCCCAGATCTGCCCAAGAGACCTTTATTGATATGATCGAAAGGCAGTCAAAGATAATTTAAGTTATAGACCTGATAATCTATAGATAAAACGAGAGTGATGATGAGAAATACAATTAAATTCAATCTCGCCGATGATGAAATTGAAAGCCAGATCAGCGATGTGCTGGCAACGCACGACCCAATAAAAAAAGAAGCGACCATCGTTGGGCAACTCACTTACTATGATACATTTGACTGGCGCCTCTTTAATAATTCACTCGTCCTGTTTACATTTCAAGATCAATTGTTTTTGCGCGAACTGGGTAAAGAAAAAACAATTCACAGCATTCGTATCAAATCGGCACCCTGTTTTATATGGGAGTTTCCGAAGGGTGATCTTAAGCAGTACCTGGAACCCGCAATTAAAATGAGAAAGCTACTAAAACTTGTGGATTTAGTCTCTCACAAATCGCCATATCGCATGCTAGACCCAAATGGAAAAACGGTGGCAAAGGTAATTTTTGAAACAATTCAAACACGCAGCAGGAAAAATCCCAAGACCATGGGAAAACAGTTGTGGTTAAATCCTGTCAAAGGATACCCAAAATATTCAAAAAAACTTAAAAGCCAACTCGAAAATATGGGGCTCACATCAAGCAAAGACGAAAATGTGTTCTTCCAGGCCATGAGTAATGCCGGTCTGGATCCGGGTGGCTTTACTTCAAAATTACGCTTACAACTCACTCCTGACATGCGCGCCGATGAGGCCATCATAACCATTTGGCGCTTCCTGTTGCACGTCATAAAAGTCAACGAAGTACAGATTGAATATGACATCGATACGGAAATACTTCACGATTTCCGAGTGGCCCTTCGAAGGACCCGATCTGCACTGGTATTGGGGAAAAATATTTTTCCACAGAAAATAATTACCCGTTTTAAGAAGGATCTTTCCTTTGTGGGTAAAATATCTAACAAGTTACGCGATCTGGATGTTTATCTGCTCAAGAATACCAAATACAAAGCCATGCTGCCCACGGTTCTCCGTGATGACATCGACCCCCTGTTTGACTATTTAGGTAAACAAAGATCCGTTTCTTTCCGAAAAGTCCTCAGAAGCTTGAATTCTAAGAAATACAAGAAAATCATGCAAGATTGGGAAGCTTTCCTCGATGAACCGCAATACGATCTCGTACCCGGATCCAACGCAGAGGTTCCTGTGTTTGATTTGGCTTGCAAGAGAATCTATAAGCAGTATAGAGATGTTGTAACAGCAGGCCATCGGATTCTCGAGAACCGCAATGATGAAGAGCTTCATAGGCTCCGTATTCAATGTAAAAAATTGCGCTATTCAATTCAGTTTTTTGCCAATATTTTCCCCCCGAGAAAAATCAACACTTTGGTTGAACAGCTTAAAAAGGTCCAAGACATGCTCGGCAAATATAACGATCTCAGTGTCCAAGTGAGGTATCTTTTAGAAGTTGCCAAGGATATGCCTGCGAATCTCTCTCAGTTAAATAAAATACTTGTAGCCATGGGCAGTCTGATCGGCAAATTAGAGACCAAACGACAGTCGGTCAAGGAATCATTTGCAGCAACCTTCACCCATTTTTCTTCATCACAAAATCAAAAGCTATTTCGAGATCTCTTCGCACGACAATCAAAGAAGGTGTTTTCATGAGGACGATCGCAATCTATAGTAATAAAGGCGGTGTCGGAAAAACTGCTGCGGCTGTAAATTTGTCTTATTTGTCAGCCAGGTCTGGCGCTAAAACGCTTATCTGCGATTTAGACCCTCAAAGCTCCGCCACCTTTTATTTCAGGGTCAAACCAAAGTTTAAGCCTGGCACAAAGGGATTTCTTAAAGGCGGCAAGAATGTCTATAAAAGTATCATGGGAACCGATTATGAAAACCTCGACCTGCTGCCAGCGACCTTTTCTCACCGGCGACTGGATATTGAATTTAGCCAATTCAATGGCTCTAAGAATCGTCTCAATAAGATATTGAAACCATTTAAGGCTGAATATGATGTCATCATTCTGGATTGTCCGGCAAGCATAAGCGCATTGGCTGAAAATGTGCTTAACATGGTCAATTACACTATCATCCCTTTGATCCCGACAACGCTCTCGGTGCGAACCTATCTCCAGCTGTTGACTTTCTGCAAAAAGAAGAACATCGAATCGGGCAGGATATATACCTTTTTTTCAATGGTAGATCGACGCAAGAAAATGCATCATGCACTGATGGCAGCAATATCTGGAAAATTCAGTGGGGTACTAAAAAGCGAGATTCCTTACCTTTCGGTGATCGAACAAATGGGGGTCTATAGGGAACCCGTGGGGGCGTTTTCTCCTGGATCAATGGCATCGAAGGCATATCAAGGTCTATGGCAACAAATACAGGCACTGTTCTAAACCAATCATTGAAAGCAAGGAGGACGAATGGCAAAGAAAGAAAAGCGACTCTGCAAATGGAAAGAAGGAACCATAAACGATAATTTTGAGGCGTTCAAAGAGATTGTCCTTTCACCTCAATTCGTGTGTAAAAAATGCGGTCGTGTGGCAAACAAGAAAAAATGGCTACATAAACCTGTTTCATTGAAATAGACGACCAGCAAGAATCGATTGAGAAATGAAACCATTTTCAACCTTATTGAGAGAACCCATGAAAGAACTTTGTCTGGTTAGGCATGCTAAATCAAGTTGGAAATTTCCTAAGTTAGATGATTTCGAACGACCATTAAATAAGCGTGGTCGAAAAAATGCACCGTTCATGGGAAAAATGATTCGCCGGTTGGGGTTTTCGCCAGATCTTATGATCACCAGCCCTGCTTCGCGGGCGGCAATGACTGCAAGGTTTTTGGCCTTTGGTATCAACTATCCACTTGAGAGCATTCAATACCTTGCGTCGGTCTACGAATCAAATGAAATGGACTTAATGCAATTAATTAGGGAATTGGATGATAAATTCAAGAAGGTCATGTTAATCGGCCACAACCCGACCTTAACCCGTTTGGCCAACAGTATAGGTAATCTTTCGATCAGTAACATACCCACCTGCGGAGTATGTTGTGTCGTATTGGGCATCACTTCGTGGTCTGGGATTAAGAGTAAATCAGGGGAATTGAAATATTTTGAATACCCCAAGAAGCACACAAAAAAGAGGAGGAAAACATGGTAATTGAAAAAGAGAAACCGGAAAAAGTCGAGAAAGAAGCGGAGGGTGGCGCCAAAAAAAAAGAACCCAAAAGTGGAACCAAAAAACCAGTTGTAAAAAAAGCAGATAGTGAGAAGAAAAAAGACAAAGCAAAGGGGAAGAAAAAGATAGCGGATAAGGAGAAAAAGAAGAAGGCCAAAGAGAAGGCAAAGAAAAAAAAGGCAGAAAAGAAGAAAAAAGCCAAAGAGAAGGAGAAGAAAAAGGCAAAGGGCAAGACAAAAAATAAAGCCAAGGCCAAGAAAAAAGGCAAAAAATAAATATAGATCATTATTGAGCGAAACGCAGTAGCGGTCTCAAGCCCTAACGACGCTATTGGCACGGGCTCACGATTATTTGCATGAACAACGGAAGGTTAAAGACAGCAAAGGCAATCCAGTCTTGAAGAATGGATTGTCTTTGCAATTTAGTGTGTTACGTCTTCATAGATACTGTACTGCGTTCTTTCTCCAATCATCATACCGTTTATTGGTTACCCGGGCAGCTCTATTCTAGATAGCAGATTATCTTCCATGAATCTTATTTCATCGATACCCGAAATGAGTACCTCTGGATCGGTCTGAAGTGCTTCATCTGAAATCTTGTCATCATAGTCAATTTGGGACAGTAGATGTTTGATACAGTTCAGTCGTGCCAGTTTCTTGTTGTCGGATCGAATGATGGTCCAGGGTGCGAGGGTTCTGTTGGTTTCATTTAGCATCTGGAACTTCCTGACGGTATAATCATCCCACATCTCTTGAGCCATTTTATCGACGGGTGAAATTTTATACTGCTTGAGGGGGTCCGTCTCCCTGGCGTCAAACCGGCGAAGTTGTTCATTCTTTGAGACCGAAAAAAAGAATTTGAGCAGTGTGATGCCATCCTTCACCAGCATCTCTTCCAGCATGGGAACATCTTTTAGAAAGCGCTTATTTTGCTCATCGGTGCAGAAATCCATAACCGGTTCAACCATGGCACGATTGTACCAGCTGCGATCGAACAGTACAACCTCACCGGCGGACGGAAGATGTTGCATGTATCTCTGGAAATACCATTGGGTTTTTTCTGTGTTGCTGGGGGTAAGCAGCGCTACGACACGTGTACCACGAGGGTTCAGATGTTCGGTAATTCTTTTTATCGTGCCGCCTTTACCGGCTGCATCACGTCCTTCAAAAAGCATTAGCAAACGCAAGCCTTTGTTTCGCACCTGCTTCTGCATCTTAAGCAGTTCGATCTGAAGTTTGTGGAGTTCCTGTTCATAATACAATATAAATTCTTTTACCCAAACGGCCTTTCGTTTCTTTTTATGCTTTTTATCTTTGTTTTTGAAAGCCGTATGCTCAGACAGCTTTCTTTTCAATTTTTTATTTTTTCTCTTGCCCTTCTTTTTGGACGCCTTTTCTAACTTAATAACATTCGTTTTTGTGGGCTCATTGTTTTTGGTCTTTTTCTTGCTCACTTCTTCGGGTTTCGCCTTACGTGATTTCTTTTTCCCCATTCTTGCGCCTCCTTTTCCAAACGCGATTGTAAACATGCGAAATTTTATGGATCATTCTGAAAAAAACGGAATATATTCGTGTCTTCAGTTTCTTTCCTGGCCCAATCAGCAACGTGAGATGACTTATTTGTGTGTTTGAGGAATGCTATGTTATCGAACTAATTATTAGAAGCTATAGCAATAACAGTAAATGCATAGTGAGATGATTAGTTTAACTTTTTTCCGGATAGAAACATCTTACTATAGATATCAGGGAGTTTGTTTTTTTTCAACCCCTTGATCACATCTTCCACCGGGTAGGGTATTCGAAAATGTTCCACGGCGAATTCACCTGATCTCACTTTGAGAATCGCAAAGGATGTTCGTGGATCCCCATCGAACATTCGTCCCACACTGCCTGGATTGATGAAATGTACACCAGCAATCATTTTGTGAAAAGGAACATGGGAATGACCCATGACTTGTACACGAAAAGGAGCGTTTTTCGTCAGTTCGACGAAGCGAGTATCCGGGGTGGAGGGGAACAGTGTATCGTTTGGGTTATCCAAGCTTCCGTGGAACACACCGATGCGGTGTCCATCGATGACCAATTCATTCTTTTTGTGTAAAGATTTTAAGTAGGTGATGTTTTCAGTGGATAAATTTTCACATGTCCAGAAATACATCACTTGTTTCTCTTTTTTTTTAGGCTTTTTTAATTTTTTCCCTTTCAGGATTTTCAAAACGCGTTTATCGGTATTACCCAATATGCAAATCGCTTTTTCTTCAAGATTCCTAAACCACTGGATAGTTTCGTTGGGAAACGTGCTGTAAACGGTGAGATCGCCGGTGTTGATTATCCGGTCGAATCGCTCCAGCTCAAAATACTCGCCTATGGCATTCAAGGCAGGATAATTTGCGTGAACGTCTCCAAGTATTAGGATCTCTTTCATTTAGTGTCTTATTTCACTAATTGTTTTAATCTCGCCGGCCTCGAACAGCGGCAAAAAAGTTTTCATGTTCATTTTTACCTTGCGGAAATTATCGAATATGATGTCGGAAAATGAGAGAAACAGCCGCTCCTTTATAATACCGAATAAAAACCGGTAATTGCCAAGGATCCGTCGGTTCCATAGTTAAGAGTCTATTATAAATTTTTCCGGGTGTCAAATTTTCCTGCAATGGCCTTATTTTATTCTAAATTTTCTATCACTTTTTAATGATCGGCATGCTAAAGTATTTGTAAAATAGATAATTTCAGAAAAGCATTTATCTATTGAAGGCTGATTGAAGCTCCCCACCGCAAGCAGCGGGGAATGTTCTGTCGTGCGCCAGTGCTTCGCATCGACCGTAAGGAATTCTGTCTAATTTAGATTCGCTCGCTAACCCCGCGGCAAGCCACGGGGAATGCGCTCACTGTTGCGGTTCAATCTTTTATTTTAATTCCACGCTCCCTTCTCCATATTATATATTGAAAATCCAGCATCTGTTTTTTACCCCACCGGCTTTTTATTTGCAGAATTTATCTTCAATCCGCTCAGATCTGGCGACAAGGACCAAGTCATTACTGAGCCAACGCCATCCGTGACAGTAGATTACTTTATGCAGCTGTGAAATTTCAGCCTTCTCAATTTTTCCCGAATTCCACCATATCAGAAGATTACAGATACAAGTGGTATTAGGACAATAGTTGGCGGACATGAAGATTAGATCAATTTCGGAGATTTTGGTCAGGCAATGAACTGTAAAAATCTGGTACAGTGACCAAATCTTTGCATGAACAGGGCCATCCCCGACTGAAGACTCCTTTATGAAATGCGCACAGAGAGTAAAAATGTGTGATGGGTAAGCGTTGGAAGGCGATCTCTCGATATCTCAAACATCAAGTTGAGTTCAAAATCTGTTCTGTGGGTTGGAAATACGGTTGGAAAAGTGAATTATACAAAATGAAACAGGGACTCAGAATTGCTCCTAAGTCCCTGTTTTTATTATGGCGGGAGCGACGAGACTCGAACTCGCGACCTCCGGCGTGACAGTTGTATAAAGGCATCAATAAAATCAGTGAGTTATAGTTGTTTCAAGTGTTTAGGGTGCTGAATCATAATGAATCGTACTGAATCATGATGGCAAAATGCACCCTATACGCACCCAATAATATGAAAAGGATACATTTTTACTGCGATTTTATAGGCAAATAGACGACAATGTCCAATGCTCTCATTTATTCATATTTGAATATATCACAACTTTTTTGAACAAGCGTTTTGTACCGATAAGTTGGAGATATCCTCCTAATTTGAAGGCTCATTAAATGTTCAGATATTTATCGACTTAATAAAGCTCCCCTATTGCCCCAATATTTTTTTTATCCAGGAAAAAGGGGAATAATGGGTTTCTCCCATGAAGTCGGCAATAATTTGAGCCATTTCCCTTGTTCGTAAATAACCATATGATTTGTGAGCATTTTTTTTACCCATAAATTCATAGTCATTATAAACAATTTTATCTACTGGACAAACATTTCGGGTATTTGCCTTAAAGTCATCAGACAAATTAAAATTAATAGCGATCTTGTCTTTAAGATCCGACAGATTATACCAGTGTGACAATACGTTTTCCGGCGTTTTGAGGTCCCCCTTTTGGGAGATTTTATTTTTGCGTTCGGCAACGATCTTGCTTTTTATGATAGGCAGCCCCAAGGGCGAACCGATGGTGACAAAAGTGTCAACGGGAACTTCGGGAACGTACTGGGTCAACACATCATAGGCAATGATGGACCCCATGGAGTGGGCGATCAGCAAAATTTTTTTTCTACGGTGTTTAATTAACATCTCCGCAAGATTTGAGCATATGACTTCTTTGGCGTGGGAATCTCTATTGATCTGCCTGGCACAGAAATCATTGTAGTATGTTTCCAGATCGCTGAACAAATGATGGATGACAAAATCAGTAATGGATTCGTAATTGATCGAAAGGTCTTCATTCAAAAATATTTTATCCAACTGTATTTCCAGGTAAGTTAGAATTTTTTTTCGCAGATTACTCGGTTTTTCTTCAACAACGTTTTGGGGAGCATGAAAATAGGGGCATTCTATATACAGCGGATTATTTTTGTCCTTGATTCCAGGTTTCAGAGGAACCGGATGAAGATAATGTGCCCAATAAAACAGCTCGAGATTAAAAAATTGTTTCGGTTTTTTGATCCGTTTTAAACCTTCCCGGATAGGCGCTTTCCACCATACAGATAGTTTGTTTTTAGAGGGTTTATTCCCCATGCCGTGGATGCCGATGATAATCTTAGACATAATTAGGAATCCGTGAATCAATCGGTTTTTTTAGAGGCCAATACTATTATCCAGTTATTGCTATCAGTATTGATAGAGTAGATATCCACTGGCTTACGCCCATGGCACTGGCTAAAAGATTTTGTCGATTTTACCTTGGCATTCATCCCCGGCGCACGCCCGGCGTCTTCTGCTAAAATTGCATGAAAAAGTCAGATTCGCTCTTAGCTCATATACTGATATTGACTGAAGTACCTGATACCGTATAGTTACAGATTGAGAATATTACCGGTTTGACCAAACTTCAGATATCATAAATGTCACAACTTTTTAGACCAGGAAATTGAGCTGATAAGTTGGATCTATATGTCTACCCGAAAACGCCTGCCCTTTACGTAAAACGTTAATGCTGGATACTATGATATAACAACACAATCTCTTCCAGCCCCCTTAGCCGCGAAAAGGCAACTATCAGCCTCTGCTATAAAGGATTCTAGATTTCCTTTATATTTGGCAATGCCGCAGCTGATCGTAACCCCATCTAAAGATTCTCCTTTAGAGCTAATGAATTGAGTTTCAGAAACCTTTGTTACTAAATTATTTGCTATCTGCTCCGCTTTATTGATTTCGCATCCGGGAAGCAAGGCTGCAAATTCATCTCCACCATATCGAAAAACCATATCTGATCTGCGGAGGGAGGTTTTGATAATTGCAGCAACTTCTTGGAGAAGTTTGTCTCCAGTTTGATGCCCATATGAATCGTTAAAGTGTTTGAAGTTATCAAAATCGATCATAATAAGAGACAGTTCCTGTTTATCCTTGTCTGACCTGCTTGTCTCCTCGATTAACCTCAAGTCAAAATATCGTCTATTATACAAAGAAGTCAGCGAATCTTTCGTTGCCATCTTTTCGAGTTTGATGCTTAGCCCAAGCAATTGTTCTGTCACATTATCAAGCTTATTCATTTTATTCTTAAGGTAGTAAAGGACTTCAGTAAATGTTTCCTGAATATCTGCCAATTCGCTTTGATCCCTGTTGAAATGAGACCCTTCTCCCCTTATCTGCGCAGATTTCGTTTTTATTTCTTTTGAGAGTTTTTCTATTGAACCGATCCATTGATACCCCATTCCAAGACTGAGTATTGACAGAATAAGCATGGATATCACCCCATATGTAAATATGGGACGAAGAGCATACAATTGTGTTTGGTCAAGCATCGGTACGACGTATTTAAAGATGATAAAGATCATTACCAGCATTGGTAGAGCAGATGATAAAATGAATAAAACCGAAAAATTTCTTCTAAACTTTGATTGAAATATGGAAGATAAAATTGCCATTATCACCCCCTAAAAGACATCAATCGCTATGCCAAGCATTAACTAAATACCGATATATTAAGAATATTACCGGCTTGACCTAAATACAGATATCATAAATATCATAATTTTTTATACCGATCAAATAGTGCAACTATGTTGGAGAGAGATAACACCACCCAATGGTAGCCGAAGACTTATGCCAGTAATCTTCAATATCTCTTGATACTTAAAATCCCTATATATTGTGGTCCGTACATTTCGTGGCGAAAGGCAGAATCTGTCTTAAAAGTATGGTATCACAGCTTCTCAGAGTCGCACATATCCGTTGATAAGTTGGAGACATCGCCACCTTTTTAGAGGCAAATATCAATTAAGATTTTTCGCAAGTATGCAGGGAATATAAAAATAGCAATTGATGGTCTTTTGTTAGCAAGGGAGCTACAATTCAAATGCATCAACTCACTGCTTATAAGGAAAACCGGTCAACTGTGAAAATCAAAGGCGTGGTTTTGGTATAAGCTCCGCGGCCCCTGGCTTAAAATCAATTAATTCCCCGATGTATATTCGGTGATGATACCATCAAAGCTACCACTGATCGTACCTGTTATTTCTTTATAAACGTCACATTCAGGAGTAGGGCACAACTGCTGGCTTCCGTCGACCTGAACGCTAAAACTGCCTTTCAAACGATCTCCATACTGAGTACCATATTCTTCAAGGGTAATGGATCCTGAATAGGAAGAAAACCCTACTGGCCAGACAAATCCCTCCTCCAGGATATCTTTCGTGCTAAAGAATACTTCCGGCGTATCACATTCACCGGTTGCCAGATCCCATGTACCGACCCCCAGATCATTGTTCAGGGCAATACTTAAAATATCGTCATTCAGGGCATCCGGGTTCATTCCTCCGGAACCGGCATAAATGGTCGGGAACAGGCTACTGCTTGAACTGCATGTCCCAAGCCCAGCTATTTTAAAATCAGGATTAAACGTGCCATGACCTGGGATATCTACATTCACATTGACAATGGTTTCAGGTTGGCTTCCCTGGCAGGCCGCATCTCCATCGCATTGGCTGTCATCACAATCGAAGAACGTGTTGCAGTTGTTGTCAATACCGTCTGTACAGTCCTCAATGGCATCCGGGTGGGTGCTTGGATTCTGATCATCACAATCACCTTCAATTCCCAGAAAACCATCCTTATCGTTATCTTGTATCGCTTCTATAGGAATCAAGGTAACATGTTCTTCCATGGGACTTTCTCCCGTTGCATCCACACAGTGGGAAACCTTTCGCATCTGACCATCTTCAAGGAGAAGAAAGGTCCAATATCCTTCCGGGACATTGTAAAATGTTCCATTTTCGCTTGTTCCGATGTACACATCATCCGGTGTCAGAGTGTCGATATCCACCTCCTGAATCTGCTTGTAAATAAAGGAATTGGCATCCCGATCACAACGTCTGATACCAAATGCTTTTCTAATGGAATCAGCACTGTCAAAGGTGCTGTATGCATCAATTAAAAATTTAATTGTTTTCCATTCCTGAACTCCAGCTGCCCAACTAGCTACGGTGGTTACACCTGTGGAAATTGTTCCTGTAATGGCTTCTGCTGCTGCCCTTGGCCATTTTGTGATATAGCAGGCAAGTTTTTCAGTAATCTTGACAACACAATCACCATATTTTGGATCTTTGGTATCTGGCATTGGGTCGCATAACACTATATAATCACATTCATGAATGGCATCCGCCGCTCCTTTTCCTGCGGCAGCGGCGGCTCCAATTACAGTAAGTATCACTAAAGCACTACCTACCAGACCAAGGGCCCGTGCATCTCTACTGGTGTATACAGATGCATCAATATCTTTGCCTATCGAATTGATAATTATATTTTCCAACCTTTTTAGTTCCTCTATCGAGGCGTTAAACTCGTCTGCTCCAGATTGAGCATCTGCAGCAAGTACTTCGAGTTGGCCTATGAGATTGGCTGCTTCATAAAGGTTATTCTCAACAAATTCCTTGATTTCCTCCTGAGACGGATCCATAGACCCGAAGAAGTCTTCAATCAAGCCTCTTCCTGAGTCAATGGCTATTGCTAAATCAACAGCGCCTAATATCGCATCTTCAGCTGACCTGTTTTGATCGGAAGCTGTATCTGCTACTGGATCCGTACCTGATGTATTATTCGTGCCATCTGTACCACCTGAACTACCGCAGCTTGCCAGAAAAGGTGTAATAATAAAAAATAAAATCAGATGGTAAACGATAATTTTCCGACTTGCAGCAGAACTCCAAGAACACATCGATCCATTAGCCATAATATTCTCCTTTTTCAACATACATAAAAATTATAATCTAAATTAGAAGCAGCAAAAATGATATTAATTGATATCATGTGTTAGTATTCAGTATTTCGCAATACGACAAACTCCAGCGAATTCAAAGATGCAAAAAACATGCAAAGTGTCTTACTATTATAAATGGTTATAATTATAATTAGTTGGACTTGTGTGACGCTAAAGTGATAGGTGGTTTGTAACATATATTTGAGGCATGTTTATGTACTTGAATTCCTAATTGGCCTATATAATGTTAAGTTTAACCAGAAAAGTTAAAAGCCATGGTTCCCTACGATTTAGGATAATATAGGTGAGATTGTGAAGGAGTGGATTGATATGGTGGTTAGTAAAACCTTCGATGTATGGAGATAATCACCATTTTGGCAGTTTGGTGATACCATGATGCGTGGTCTTCACACCATGAAAATTCCACAACCACAACATCTTGGGGTTGGTAAAATAGGGCAAAAGTGAAGACTACGCTAATAAGTCTTCAAACCGTAAACTGTGATTGATGGAGATTATTACCACCAAGAAACCTAACAAACTCTATGCAGATATGCAAATTTGTTATCTGCAACCCACGGTGTTGGAGGGAGGGGGATGACTAATTTAGGAAAGGGACTCAGAATTGCTCCTAAGTCCCTGTTTTTATTCATGGCGGGAGCGACGAGACTCGAACTCGCGACCTCCGGCGTGACAGGCCTTGTTTTATATTATCACATACCCTCACAGCATCTCACGTAGAATCATATTATAACATAATAACAGTATATTAAAATGATTGTATTTCACTTGACATCATAGCCAGTTTTAATTATATCACTGTAAAGTGATGGGGATACGTTATTTCCCCATCAGCCCCCTTCACTAATTTAAGAAAAATTGAGAGCCGAGATGCCTAAACAAAAAAGACACCCAACTAAATATGTTGGAGTAAAATATGTGGTTGGAACTGTACCTGGAACTAATAAACCAGAGAAAATATTCTACATATACTATCGAAAAAATGGAAAATTTATCAAAGAAAAAGCTGGACGTGAAAGCCGCGATG
>RCNC010001593.1_pt1 | contig 15325 bp, 12 predicted proteins | sample 2041301 | NCBI WGS metagenome assembly RCNC01 (sample SAMN09708231, study PRJNA481090) | Marine sediment metagenome, whole genome shotgun sequencing project. | biome: marine sediment; feature: ocean; material: sediment; isolation source: Sewage treatment plant 13A marine sediment (STP13A) ... | reverse complement strand
GAAGCAATTATTACTTTTAATCACAGTCGTTTTTACAATTACCACCTCGGCACAAAATATAAAATCGCCCTCAGAATTTCTGGGCTATGAACTAGGTACACAATTCACAAGGCACCATAAAGTAGTGGATTATTATGAATATTTAGCCATGAACGCCTCGGACAGGGTTCAGTTGCAAGAATACGGCAAAACCAATGAACGAAGACCCTTGCTGTTGGCTTATATTTCTTCTGTCGATAACATGAGTAATCTAGAAAATATAAGAACTGAGCATTTAAAAAGCACAACAGGTGAAAGTACGGCCTCTAAAGCCATTGTATGGTTAAGCTATAACGTTCATGGAAATGAGAGCGTAAGCACAGAGGCTTCCATGCAGACGATTTATGAATTGTTAACCAATAAAAGCAGTTATCTGGAAAAAACAGTTGTAATCATGGATCCATGTATTAATCCCGATGGCCGTGATCGCTATGTTAACTGGTATAACCAATATAAAAATGCACCAAACAATTTAGATCCCAATAGCAAGGAACACCATGAAGGCTGGTGGAGCGGAAGAAGTAATCATTATATGTTCGATTTAAATAGGGATTGGGCCTGGTTAACACAGATTGAAAGTCAAAATCGATTGAAAGTTTATAACAAATGGATTCCCCACGTACATGTGGATTTTCATGAACAAGGGGTTGATAGCCCGTATTATTTTGCCCCAGCTTCGGAGCCATATCATGAAGTGATTACCCCTTTTCAGCGGGAATTCCAAACCACAATCGGTAAAAACCATGCGAAGTATTTTGATGCCAATGGTTGGTTTTATTTTACCAAAGAGGTTTTTGACTTACTTTACCCCAGCTATGGTGATACGTACCCTATTTACAATGGAGGTATTGGAATGACTTACGAACAAGGGGGCAGTGGAAGGGCCGGACTAGGTATCATAACTAGTATTGGGGATACATTGACCTTGAATGATAGGATTGCGCATCATAAAACTACAGGATTATCAACAGTTGAAGTAGCGGCAAAAAACGCCAATAAATTGAATGAGGAATTCAAGAAATTCTATAAAAATAAAAATTACAAGTACAAAAGTTATGTTTTGAATGGCAATGCAGATAACATCGTAGCGTTAACCCAACTTCTAGATAAGCATGAAATTAAATATGGAAGAGGTAAGGCTGCAACTATAAAAGGATTTAAGTATGATACTGGTAATATGGGCAGCTTAAGAAGTACAAACAATAGTTTAGTGGTTTCCACGGACCAAATAAAAAGTACATTGGTAAAAGTGTTGTTTGAGCCCAACGCAAAATTAAGTGATTCCGTCACTTACGATATTACCGCTTGGTCGTTACCTTATGCTTATGGTCTGGATGCATTGGCATCTCAAAGTCTAGTTTCAAGTGAACCTTATTTTGGCCAGAAAGTTGCTACTCAAACACTTGATAAAAATGCCTATGCCTTTATTACCAATTGGAAAAGTCTAAAGGATGCCAAATTTTTGGCGGAGTTATTGCAAAACAAGATAAAAGTGCGGCATTCTTTTAAGCCTTTCACCCTTGAGGGTAACTCATATGAAAGAGGTAGTTTAATCATTACCAAGGGTGATAATAAAAACAATCCGGTTTTTTTAAAGACTTTAAATAAAATTACAACCAAACATTCCATTACTTTGAATGCCTCTACAACCGGTTTTGTTGATACAGGCAAAGACTTAGGATCCCGATATGTAAAGATGATACCCAATCCAAAAATCGCAGTACTCTCTGGCAAACCTACTTCTACCTTACGATTTGGTGAAATTTGGCACTTTTTCGAACAGCAATTAAATTATCCAATTACGGTAATTGATTCTGACTACATGAAGCGCGTGGATTTCTCAAAATATAATGTTTTGATTTTACCAGGCGGGCGTGGTTATAAAGGTTTCCTTGACAAGGATAAATTAAATGAATTAAAAGATTGGGTCACTAATGGTGGGAAATTAATCGCCATGGGCGGTGCTATAAAAGGACTTACGGGAGAAAATGGTTTTAAAATTAAGACAAAGGAAATAGTCAAAGACTCCTCTAAAAACCTGCAAATATTTGATGAAAACCAACGTGAGTCTATTAAAAAGTCGATTACAGGGGCAATCTTTAAAACCAGAGTAGATAATACCCATCCTTTGGCTTATGGCTATTCTGATACATATTTCACCTTAAAACTAGGTTCTGAAGCCTATGAACATTTAGATAGTGGTTCTGTGGTTTATTTAGAAGGGGACAAAAGTACACCATTCGCTGGTTTTGCTGGTAGCGAAGCCCAAAAGAAAATAACCAATACATTGGTTTTCGGAGTAGAAAACCACGGTTCTGGACGGGTTATTTACATGGTTGATAACCCATTATTCAGAGGTTTTTGGGAAAATGGCAAGTTATTGTTTGCCAATGCCTTGTTTATGGTAAACTAATTTAGGCCCAAACAATAATCTAAGTAATTAATATAACATAAACGAAACCATGATAATTCCAAAAATAGCAATGGGAACAATAATCAGCATATAAAAGAAAGAAATAATATTTGCCTTAAAAAAAGCTCCAATCCAACCACTTTTGTAAAAATTATGAAGGGCTAACAATAAATAGACAATAAAGGATAAAAAGAAAAGTACTTCAAACCAAATGGGGATATCAATAAACATGTTGGCCAAAATCAACACGCAAAACGAAGTAAAAATAAAGGTGAAAAAATAAAGACTAAAGACCATATGATGTGCGAACGTTGCTCGTTTCCAATAAAACAGCTTCAATAAAACAGCAAATAGTGGTAACATAAAAAACATGGCAATAGGAATAGTGTCATACAGGGTGTTAAGAATCCCATCTCCTTTTTGTTCATAGAATTTGAGCATTTGTTTGTAGAATTTTTGGATAAAGGCACCTGCATCCTCCTCTAAACCCATGGCCTTTAACTTACTTGCTTGTGTCGCATCAATGGCAATTAACGAGTCCAAAACATCTCGTTTAACACTAAATGATACATCAGACATATTTTGCTCAGCTGAGATTACCGAATCCAGTGCACTCAAATCCTCATCGGATATACCGATAAGAACAGGGTTTTCTTTAATTGTTTTTTTTGCCAACTCGAGGTTTAAGGAATCTTTTTTTAACTGCAATGAATCTATATCTATAGTGAATTCTTCATTGAAACCCTTTTTCAACGCCTGAGTTACCTCATTATCGGCCTTTCGCACATTAAATGAAAAAATAAAAAAGAACACTACTGAGAAAAATAAATAGAACTGCGCCGGATGCAGATATTTCAAACGTTTTCCATCTACAAAACGCCTTGCCAAAACTCCTGGTTTAAACATCAGAGTACCGAAACTCCTAAAAAATCGCGCGTCGATCGAAAAGTAGTTATCAATGGTATTACTGAACAATACGCCAAAAGTAAGATTGTCCGCGACTTCTTGTCCGCAGTATGGACAATACTCATAAGAGTCATCAAAAGATTTCTCACAATTTTTACACTGGTTGGTAGAAGACATTGCAAATGATTTGTTTAAATATACTGATTATCGAAATACGCACCTAAATGAAATGTTAATGTTCTTTATAATTATGCTATAGTTCTTAAATCATGCTCATACACAGTTAAAACCAATATTTTCACATATGAATTAAAAGCATAGTTTGAAATAGCCTCATTTGCATATATTTTGGCAATTGGCTTACATTCTCATACCATTTGAGAGACCTTGTTTTTCTTCATATCGATCCAAATTAAACCCCAAGACGATTTCACTTAACTTTAAACAAGAAATGGCCAAACCCGTGTAGCCACAAACTTTTATTCAAATTCCTAATTTTAGTATCTTTCAGATATCGATAAACCCTTAATATGAAACAAAATGCCCCATCATTAAAGTTACTATCCTATATTTTATTGCTTTTACTGCTTGTTCTAGGTTGTAAGAAAAAAACGGAGCCAACCAATTCAATCAAAATTAATGGTCTAAAAGAATCGGTGGAAGTAATACGGGACGAGGTTGGGATCAATCATATCTACGCCAATAATCAGCATGACCTTTTTTTCGCACAAGGGTATTGTGCCGCCAAGGACCGGCTATTTCAATTTGAAATATGGCGACGTCAGGCCACAGGAACAGTATCCGAAATTCTAGGAAAACGCGAATTAAAACGTGATATCGGGACACGACTTTTTAAGTTCAGAGGTGATATGAATACCGAAATGAAGCATTACCATCCTGATGGCATCGAGATTCTGACAGCTTATAAGAATGGGGTAAATGCCTATATAGAAGAGGTACTGCAGAACCCTGAATTACTTCCGATTACTTTCAAAGCACTGAACATTTTACCTCAAAAATGGACATCGGAGGTAATCATTTCGAGACACCAAGGGCTTTTAGGCAACATTACGGAAGAACTTGATATCGGACGGGCCGTGGCAAAAGTTGGAGCCCAAAAAGTGAAGGATTATCTCTGGTTTCATCCAAAAGATCCTAAAATTGATTTGGACCCTTCTATCAAAGGCAATCTTTTATCAGATGATATCCTTGAATTGTACAATGCATACCGCCAGCCTCTGAAATTTAAACCAGAGGATATTGCTCCCAAATATCGCATATCGAAAACCAAAGAAGCTATTACCAATGGTACTGCTGCTCTTGAAAATCCTAAAAAGGACAAACTCTTCGTTGGCAGCAATAACTGGGTTACCTCCCCTAATTTGTCCGAAAACGGACGTACCTATATGGCTAATGACCCGCACAGGAGACTTGCAATACCTTCACTTCGATATTATGTACATTTATCCGCTCCAGGATGGAATGTAATCGGCGGAGGGGAACCTGAGATTCCCGGAATATCCATTGGGCATAATGATTACGGTGCATGGGGTCTAACCGTTTTCGAAACCGATGGGGAAGACCTATATGTCTACGACCTTAATCCCGAAAATCCGAACCAATATAAATACAATGGGGAATGGGAAGACCTGAAAGTAATCAAAGAAAAAATTGCTGTAAAAGATAGTGCGAATGTAGAAGTAGCGCTAAAATATACAAGACATGGACCGGTTACTTTTGTAGACTTAGCCAACAACAAGGCTTATGCGGTAAAATGCGCCTGGCTGGAACCTGGGGGCTCTCCATATTTAGCATCCCTTAGGATGAATCAAGCCAAAACTTGGGAAGAATTCAAAGAAGCCTGTAACTATAGCCATATCCCCGGGGAGAATATGATTTGGGCAGATTCCAAAGGAAATATTGGATGGCAAGCTGTGGGTATTGCCCCTATCCGTAGAAATTTTAGTGGTTTGGTACCTGTACCAGGAGACGGGCGTTATGAATGGGATGGCTATCTTCCCATCATTCAAAAACCCAGTTTGTACAATCCTGCCAAGGGGTTCATTGCCACTGCTAATCAAAATGTAATTCCTGAAAATTACACTGAATGGGATGCCATTGGGTTTGGGTGGTCGGATCCTTATCGTGGCATGCGGGTCAATGAGGTTCTTGGTTCCGGTAAGAAATTGAATATGGAAGATATGAAGCAATTACAGACTGATTACCTTTCTATTCCTGCAAGAATGCTAGTACCCCTAGTAACAAATTTAAACACAGCCAATCAATTATCAAACTTGGCCAAAGATCAATTTAAAGATTGGGATTTTAGACTTGATAAAAACTCCATCGCAGCGGGCATATATGTTGCTTGGGAAAAAGAATTACAGACTAAACTATTGGAATATTTTCCAGATTCAGAAGCTGAAACACTAATCGAGCAATTACAGATGGCCAAATTACTTGATTGGATTCTGAATCCTGAAAAAAAGTTCGGAAAAAATCCAAACAAAAAAAGGAATGAATACCTCTTAGGAACTTATGAATCGGCAGTAGTGGGACTTCAGGCCAAATTTGGTTCCGATATGAATTCATGGAAATATGGGCAGGCGAATTATAAGCATGTACAAATAAAACATCCATTAGGACAAGTAGTTAATGCCGAATTGAATGCCAAATTCAATTCGGAGCTAATACCTAGAGGTGGCAATCAACATACTCCCGGTTCTACTGGCAGCAACAATGGTCAAACCTCTGGCGCCACTTTCAGGATCATTGTAGATGTAAACGATTGGGATAATACCGTAGGTTCCAATCCGCCGGGGCAATCAGGTAATCCGGAAAGCCCCTTTTACAAGAATTTGTACGATCAATGGGCGAATGACAAGTACTTTCCGGTTTATTTTACAAAAGCTAAGATAGACTCAGTAAAAAGTGGAAAAGTGTTTCTAGTTCCGAAGTAAGGCAAAGAAACCTTATGTAGCGAAACACTTTTCTATTTCAAGTCCATCTTTAGGACAAAATCGTCCGCGGTCATAAAAAATGTTTTTTCGTTTTTTGAGAAGGCACAATTTGAAGTTGCTTCCCCTGTAAATATTCTGGCAATGGTTGTACCTTTCTCATTAAAGACCCAAACACCTCCTGGGCCCGTTGCAAAGAGATATCCTTGACTATGCATTTTCATACCATCTGGTAATCCCTGTTGTCCTTCCTTTCCTACTAAATATGTTGCGTCGAAAAATATTCTTTTGTTTTTAACCTCCCCCGGAGCGACAACATCATAACGATACCATACTGCATGTTCTGGATCTGAAACCGCGACATACATTTTTGAACCATCATGTGAGAATGTTATCCCGTTTGGCCTTGTCAATTTATCCACTAATACAAGTTCTCCAGAAGTCTTTAGGCAAAATACTCCTTGAAAATCCAACTCCTTTTCTAGATCGTTAACTCCGTCTTGCAAACCATACGGTGGATCTGTAAAATATAAATTACCCTCGCTATCGAATATACCATCATTTGGGCTATTGAATTTTTTGCCCTTATAACTATCTGCCAAAGTTATATACTTAGGGTTTGGACTATCCAATGTTGCATCCATTTTAGCGATCCTTCGGTCACCATGTTGCAACAAGACCAAATCGCCATCTTGGTTCAAGAGCAATCCATTAGAGCCCATTTCCCCATCGCGGGGGATTTCTCCAGTATAACCCGCCGGATCAAGAAACTCGGTAGTTTTTCCATCCGAATCAATCTTGAATATTTTATTGGCAGGTATATCTGAAAACAACAAATAGTTTCCCTCCTCAATCCACAAAGGACCTTCCGTCCATGCAAAACCGCTTGCTATTTCTTTGATTTCAGTATTAGGTGAAATGATTTGTAATGCCTCATCATCAAGGATTTCAATAGAAAATCGATCTTTCAGTGTATTAACTTTCTTTTCAGTTGCGTTCTTGCATCCTAGCAAAATAAAGAAGCTTAAAATGAATAGGGTCCTCATCAAACTAAATGATTTGTGTTATAGCAAATATTACGAGGATTGCACTTGTACCAAAAATCAATGTCCCGACGGTTTGTATTTGGTTTCCTTGTTTTACATCCATTCCCGTTAATTGGGTAAGCACCCAAAAAAAACTATCGTTCGCATGTGAAACAACAGTAGAACCAGCCCCTATGGCCAGCACTGTCATGGTTCTTAAAAAAGGGTCATCCAAGCCAAGGGCTACAAGCATCGGAGCCACAATAGAGGCTGTTGTAATCAAAGCTACCGTTGAAGAACCTTGTGTGGTCTTAAGACATGCTGCCAAGAGAAAAGGTAAAAAGAGCCCTATTTGAATATCAGTAAAACCATTGGCAATAAAATCTGCAATTCCTGAGTTTTGCAGCATAGCTCCAAAAATTCCACCGGCTCCTGTAATTAAAATTATAGGGGCAGCAATTCTCAAAGCATCTCCCAACCATCCCGTTGCAGAATATACTTTCTCATCCAGTTTCTTGGGCATCAATAAAGCCAAAATGATCCCTATCAATAGCGCAATTACAGGTGACCCCAAGAATGATATCATGGGATAAATAAATGATTCTCCCATACTCATACCTGGGTAATCCGCTATGGATTTCACTACGATAAGAATAATGGGAACCACAATAGACAAAAGGGAAATCCATAACTTAGGCTTATGCAGGGTGTCTTCAGTCTTTTCCAAATGAATGGGGATGTGAATTCTTGAAGCTATTTTGGTCGCAAAAAAGTAACAGGGTACCAAGGCCACCATACTTACTAGTAAACCCCACAATATTACACTACCCAATTCGGCATCTAAAATGCCAGCTGCGGCAATTGGTCCTGGTGTAGGCGGCACCATTACATGTGTTGCCATAAGCCCAAAAGCCAAGGTGGCTGTTGTACCTGCATATGCAACTTTTGCCTTGTCTGACAATGCTTTGTTCAATGAATTCATGATAATAAATGCGCTATCCGCAAATACCGGAATAGAGAGTAAGTATCCGGTTGCCATCATCGCCAAATGAATAGACTTTTCACCAATTAGTTTCAACAGTCGTGTGGCTATGACCATTGCGCCTCCAGATTTTTCAAGAATTGTACCAATTACCACTCCAAAGAATATGATCAACCCTATTTTACCCATAATACTTCCAAAGCCAGAATTAATGGAATCAACTATTTGGGAAACTTGCATACCGGTAATAAAACCATAAACAATAGCAGCAAAAAGTAATACAAAAAAAGGATGAATTTTCCATTTTACGATGCCTACAACAATCAAGGTCAGGGCAATAATCAGTGCTATTATATATATCATAAGAAACTATTATTGTTTAAATTACCACTCGGCAAAACTGCCATCCACATTTCTCCAAATAGGATTGGACCAATCATGTCCTATTTTTTGTCCCTCTCTTAATTTTTCTTCATTGATTTCTACACCAAGCCCAGGTTTTATGATTAACGGTATGTAGCCATCCTCAACTTTAAATATTTCTGGATTAGCCATATAATCCAACAAATCAAAACCTTTATTGTAGTGAATGCCAAGGCTGCTTTCCTGTATAAACGCATTTGAACTGGCAAAATCCATGTGTAAAGCGGAAGCCAAGGAAATGGGGCCTAAAGGACAATGAGGTGCCAATGCGACATCATAGGCCTCTGCCATGGCAGCTATTCTACGCACTTCTGAAATACCCCCTGCATGACTTAAATCTGGTTGAATTATATCGACTACTCCACGATGTAAAATTTCCTTAAAATCCCATCTAGAAAACATGCGCTCTCCGGTAGCAATAGGTATACTCGTATAATTATAGATATGATCAAGCGATTCATTGTTTTCACTCAATACCGGTTCCTCAATAAACATAGGATTGTATGGACTCAACTCGTCAATTAATCGTTTTACCATTCCTTTATGCACTCGACCATGAAAATCCAATCCTATATCCAAATCATCCCCAAATTCTTCTCTTAAGATTTTGATATTGTTTGCTACCGTTTTTACTTTCTTTATGGAATCTATCCATTCGAAAGTTCCCGTAGCATTCATTTTCACGGCTTTATAGCCTAGTTCAAATTTTTGCTTGGCTTGTTCCAGAACAACCTCCGGATGGTCACCACCAATCCAACAGTACATTTTCATTTTTTGGCGAACAGGACCACCCAATAAATCATATACGGGGACTCCAAGATGTTTTCCCTTTATATCCCACAAAGCCTGGTCGATACCTGAAATTGCACTCATTAAAATAGGGCCACCTCTATAAAAACCACCTTTATACAATACCTGCCAAATATCCTCAATATCAGTGGCCGAACGACCAATAATATATTTCGAAAGCTCATTTACGCAGGCCTCAACAGTAGACGCCTTCCCTTCAATAACAGGTTCTCCCCATCCAAAAATCCCACTTCTCGTGGTAATCTTTAAAAAAAGCCATCTTGGAGGAACTTTGAATAACTCAATTTTTTCGATTCTTAAATCAGCCATATGAAATTAATAAAAGGGATTGTAAGTTGACTGAAATCCAGTTAACTGAAAACCTAAGCTTTGAAACTGGCTAGCAAATGAAGCAATTGGGTGCATTTTAGCGGGTTGGTTTATAAATCCAAAGATTATCCCAATCAATAGGACACCCCTCTAAAATAAACAATTATTTTTGATTGTAGTGATATATAGTTTCTATGTGAAGTATTGTCACTAACAAAAAATCCCAATCGAAACTTATTTGCCAAGGCAATTGCAAGAAAATTTAAAGAACACGGAATGTTCACCTAATTGATAGGCACTCCATAGAGGTCAAAATCAGCTGCCTCGATAATTTTGATATCGACGAATTCGCCCTGCTTCAAGTAAAATTTAGAAGCATCAATAAGCACTTCATTGTCCACATCGGGTGAATCATATTCAGTTCTACCCACAAAATAATCACCTTCTTTGCGGTCTATGATGCAGCTGAAGGTTTTACCTATTTTATTCTGGTTCAATTCCCAAGAAATCTGGGATTGAAGCTCCATGATCTCATTGGCACGTTCTTGTTTTACTTCTTCGGGAACATCGTCTACTAAATTAAAGGCATGGGTATTTTCCTCATGACTATAGGTAAAGCATCCCAATCGCTCAAAACGCATATCGGCCACCCAGTTCTTAAGGGTTTGAAAGTGCTCCTCAGTTTCACCTGGATAACCAACAATCAAGGTAGTTCTGATGGTCATATCTGGAACATGAGACCTAAATTCCTTAATCAACTTGGTGGTTTTTTCTTGGGTAGTACCTCGGCGCATACTCTTCAAGATTTCATCTGAAATATGCTGTAAGGGAATATCCAAATAATTGCACACTTTAGGTTCTTTGTTCATTATATCCAGAACATCCATAGGAAAACCAGTGGGAAAGGCATAATGTAAGCGAATCCATTCAATGCCTTCAATTTTGACCAATTCTTGAAGTAATTCAGCCAAATTTCTCTTTTTATATAGATCCAATCCGTAATACGTCAAATCCTGGGCGATCAATATCAATTCTTTGACACCCTTTGCAGCCAATTTTTCTGATTCAATCACCAATTCTTCAATTGGCTTACTTTTATGTTTCCCACGCATTAAAGGGATTGCACAAAAAGAACAAGGTCTATCACACCCCTCAGCAATTTTTAAATAAGCATAATTTTTGGGTGTTGTAGTTAACCTTTCCCCAATCAATTCGTGCTTATAATCCGCACCAAGTGCTTTTAACAAATTGGGTAATTCGCTAGTTCCAAAGTATTCATCTACATTCGGAATTTCCTTTTGCAAGTCGGGCTTGTAGCGCTCACTTAAACAACCCGTAACAAAAACCTTATCAACCACTCCCGCTTCTTTCTTTTCAACATATTCCAAAATGGTATTTATACTTTCCTCTTTGGCGTTTGCAATAAATCCGCAGGTATTGATTACAACAACATTGCCTTCTTCCTCATGCACTACTTCTTTGTCATTGGCACGCAATTGTCCCATGAGTACTTCCGAATCGTACACGTTTTTAGAGCAACCTAAAGTTACTACGTTGATTTTGTTCTTTTTAAGGGATTTTGTTCGCATGGCTTTTTAATGGGAGGCAAAAATACAACTTGGCTTAGGACTTATAACGATTTAAGACGATTTCTTAAGATTTTACGTTAAACCTTAAATGGATTTTGTTATCAAACCCTAAATCCCTAATAACATGAAATTTATATCAATCATTTTTCTTTCACTTATTTTTTTCCTAATCATTGGTTGCAGTAATGATTCGGACAACAATGAGAATGAAATACCAGTACCTTCTGGCATGTACTTTCCACCATTAGAAGGAGATACATGGGAAACCGTGACATCAAGCCAATTACAATGGAACACGGAAAATGAGGAAGAATTATATGAATATTTGCAGTCTACAAATACCAAAGGCTTTATTATCCTTAAAAATGGAAGAATAGTAGTAGAAAAATACTTCAATGGTCATAATCAAAATACAGATTGGACCTGGTTTTCAGCTGCGAAAAGCCTAACAGCAACATTTGTGGGTATTGCCCAAGATGAGGGTATTCTTAATATCAACAACAAGACTTCAGATTATTTAGGTGCGAATTGGAGCCAATTGAACACCGAGAAACAAGATTTGATTAGCGTAAAACACCATTTAACCATGACTACAGGACTCACTCCACATTTAGGTGATTTCGCCCCCTGGGTCTGCACCTTGCCAATCTGTCTTGAATACGCTACGGACGCGGGTACAAGTTGGGCGTATCATCAAGGTGCTTTTATGCTTCTTCAGGAAATGATAACCCAAAGTTCGGGTATCTCTTTTCAAGAGTATTGCAAGACCAGAATTTCCGATAAAATCGGAATGATCGGCAATTGGACCAACTCCTTAGGCTTAAATATATATAATAGCAATACACGAAGTATGGCCCGTTTTGGACTATTGATGCACAACAAAGGGGTATGGGATGGCTCAACAATCGTAAGCGAATCCTATTTTAACGAAATGACCAATACATCACAGGACATTAATAAATCATACGGATATTTATGGTGGTTAAATGGCAAAGAAAACATTGTTGCAACCACTTCAACAGCAGCGTTACCTGGTCCGCTTGTGCCAAATGCCCCAGATGACATGTTTGCGGCCCTAGGCGCCAATGACCAAAAGATTTATGTTGTACCTAGCAAAGACCTTGTTATTATTCGTTGTGGGGATAGTGCTGGAGAAATGCAATTGGGCCCATCTAGTTTTGACAACGAGCTTTGGGGTAAAATAAATGCAGTAATTAACTAGATATTTAATGATGTTTAAGCAACATGTCTTTCCACAATCCAATGTTCTTATCATTCATACGAACAAACTCATCTTTATCCTCTTGGGCAGCCAATTCCATGGACTTTTGGGCAGATGAAATTGCGGACTCGTAATTTCCTAAAGCGGCTTCAACTAAAGACTTTACACGATGGAAGTAATAGTTGTCACCACCCATTTCAATAGCTAATTCCAAATATTTTAGAGCTGTTTCATTTTTGATGTTCTGCTCTTGGTAATATCTTGCAGCTTCATAGTAGGTTTGGGCAGTGGGCTTATCAACCAATTGTTTAGCTATTTCAACTTCCATTTGACCATGGGTATCAACATTGATTGGAATATTGATTTCGGTGCTTTCCCAACGCAATATTAGATTTAGTTTGTTGTGATCAATAGAATCAAATGTGATTAAGAAATTCTCCTGAAAAGAATTTGTTTCCCTTGGAACAACGTTGATCCTAAGGGCATCTTCATTAGGATCATAATCTCTTCTGCCATCGCCCCAATGTGTTAGATTATTATGGAAAACAATCTCCCATGCTTCGGCCTCTGGGAAAGCATAAAGAGCATAAGTTCCTTTTGCAAGTATATTGCCCATTATTGTCACGTCGCTTTCAAAAGTTATTTTGGTTGAAGCATTCGCGCCCATGCGCCAAATACGACCATAGGGTACAAGACCGCCGAATATTTTTCTCCCTCGAACGGCTGGTCGTGAATATTCTACTTTTATAAAAGTTAAACCAACCTCTTGATTGGTAGTTGTTAACGGACTAGCCTTTGGGTGATTTAATTGTGCAGATAATGCCGAGACAACTGAAAAACATACAATGAAAGTTAGCTTTTTCAATTTTCGATATTAAAGAAAGAATCTACAAACTCATACTTATTAAAGACCTGTAAATCTTCAATACCCTCACCTACGCCTATATATTTAACAGGAATTTGAAATTGGTCCGATATACCGATGACCACTCCCCCTTTGGCCGTACCGTCAAGTTTTGTTACTGCCAAGGAAGTGACCTCGGTAGCCTTCGTAAATTGTTTTGCTTGCTCAAAAGCATTCTGTCCTGTAGAACCATCCAATACCAATAAAACATCATGTGGGGTATCTTCTATTACTTTCTGCATTACACGTTTTACCTTGGTAAGCTCATTCATTAAATTTACTTTGTTGTGCAACCTCCCAGCTGTATCTATAATAACGACATCAGCATCTTGGGTTACTGCAGAACTCAATGTATCGAATGCAACAGATGCAGGATCACTACCCATCTTTTGCTTAACTATTGGCACATCTACCCTATCAGCCCAAACCTGTAGTTGCTCAATAGCCGCAGCTCTAAATGTATCTGCGGCGCCCAGAACAACTTTGAGTCCCTGTTTTTTAAATTGATAAGCCAATTTACCAATGGTAGTTGTTTTACCAACACCATTCACACCAACTACCATTATCACATATGGTTTTTTATCTTTTGGAATACTGTATTCGGTTTCCTCACCCACATGAGTCTCTGAAAGTAAGCCTGCAATTTCCTCTCTTAAAATACTATTGAGCTCATCGGTTCCCATGTATTTGTCTTTGGAAACCCTGGCCTCAATACGGTCAATAATCTTTAAAGTTGTATCTACACCAACATCTGAAGAAACCAAAACTTCTTCTAAATTATCCAATACATCATCATCAACCTTGGACTTGCCTGCAACAGCCTTACTTAACTTGGAAAAAAAAGTGGTTTTGGTTTTCTCTAGCCCTTTATCTAAGGACTCCTTTTTTTGAGAGGAAAATATCTTTTTGAATAAACTCATAATACCTGAAAAACTTTAGCCAAAGATATGAAAATAAAAAAGCTCCTTTCTTTCAAAAGGAGCTTTTAAAAATTGATTTTATCAATTATATCTTACTTCGATAACCAATCGTTAACAGCCTCTGGCGTCATTACAGACTCATGAAATGTGTAAGCACCACTCTTTGGCGACTTTACCATTTTAATTGCTTTGGTTAATCTTTTTGAACTTGTTTGTAAACTTGCTACCGTCTTCTTTGCCATGACCTTATGGGTTATTTGATATTTTCACCTTAGTGAAGATATCCTAATTACTTAATTTCTTTATGAACTGTCATTCTCTTAAGGATCGGATTAAATTTCTTAATCTCCATCCTTTCCGGAGTGTTCTTTTTGTTTTTGGTGGTGATATACCTAGAAGTTCCTGGTTGTCCGGAATCTTTGTGCTCTGTGCACTCCAATATAACTTGAACTCTATTTCCTCTTTTTGCCATTATAATCTATCTTTTTAGGATTATTTTACTAATCCCTTTGCTTTAGCCTCTTTTAAAACAGCAGAAATGCCTTTCTTATTAATGCTCTTCAACGCCTTGGCAGATACCTTAAGCGTTACCCATCGATCTTCCTCAGGAATATAAAAGCGCTTTTCAGAAAGATTTACATTAAATCTTCTTCTTGTTTTATTCATTGAAAACGATACATTGTTTCCAAACATCGCTCTCTTTCCAGTAATTTCACAAACTTTTGACATTGCGCCTAATTTTTCATTTTAAACAGGCTGCAAATTTATATCATTTTTGTGGGACGGGCAAAATTCTACTTCAGATTTTTAATATTTCTTTTTGAAG
>RCNC010002743.1_pt1 | contig 15330 bp, 9 predicted proteins | sample 2041301 | NCBI WGS metagenome assembly RCNC01 (sample SAMN09708231, study PRJNA481090) | Marine sediment metagenome, whole genome shotgun sequencing project. | biome: marine sediment; feature: ocean; material: sediment; isolation source: Sewage treatment plant 13A marine sediment (STP13A) ... | reverse complement strand
TATTATAAATATGGCCCACCTGAATCTTGTTCCAGGGATCGATGCCCGTCACATCCGAAGGACGGTCCCTCCAGCCGGCACCTTCATAAAGAATGGTGGCATAGAGCCTGGCGTCCCTGTTGGTATATGGGTCGGCAGCATGAGCCGGATTATCCCAGTCAAAGCTGGTACCATCGGTCATCTCATAATCATCCACCAGTTCACCAAGGGGCACGTTATTACCCCAATTGTGATAACCATTGGGTCCACAGTAGAGCGCCGGGTTATAACCGTCCCAGTTCTCATCGGTTTTTGGAGTATAATACTGCAAAAGGATATCTTCACTTTCGTAGCCAGAAGATATAAAATAGTCGATAAAGGTTTGGGCGATGTCATCAGTCGGAGCAGGATTGGGTGCAACTAAACTATATCCCAAAGCCATCACAGCTTGAGCTGCATCCTTGGCAGACTGCCATCTGGCAGCCTGGCTGCCTCCAGCGTAGCCCAGCAATTCCGGATTGCTAAATCCTGGTGCATAGGTCGACTGCATATGATGCAGATCGCTGGCTGCATAGAGCAGTGTTCTTGCCTTCATGTGCAGGGCCGCCCCTTCGGTGATACGTCCTGCCATGGATCCTCCACCATAGTCAGGAGGTAGCATGCCTGCAGCCTTATCAAGGTCTGCAATAATGAAATCAATCGTCTCCTCGTAGCTGCTCCTGGCTATCTCAAACTCATCACTCAGTCCATATGTCTTATCAATAATTGGCACGCCCCCGTACAGAGCCGCCAGGTAGTGATAGGTATAGGCACGCAGGAAATAAACCTCCCCGATCATTCTATCGACATCATCCTGAGCCTCCGCGAAATCCACACCTGCTGTCTTTTCAAAAAAGATATTGCAGGCCCTTACATTGCTGTAAAGTGGAGCCCATCGGTAATGGAGTGTATGGGGTCCCATGAGTCCATCAGAGGTCATCAGACATTTGTTAAAGTTTGTCACATCCCAATCGGGAGTGAAGTGGGACTCATCTGAATAATCAGAAAGTCTCTCAATGGAAAACGGAAAGCCCAATGCGTTCCTGTAAATGTTATTTACAAAGGTCTCAATCAGTGCAGGATCATTCCAGACTGCTGCATCTGAATAATCTGATACTTTCGAGCATGAATTGGTCAGACCAACTATCAGAAAAAGGATAAAAATTTTAAGTATCTGTTTCATAGTCTGAGTTTTTAAAAGGTTAGTGTCAGTCCGAGATTAAGAATCCGCTGCAATGGATAGGCAGTTCCTGAAGTAAGCTCCGGATCAATCAGTTTTTCACCTGATATGGTAAACAAATTCAATCCGTTTGCATAGATACGGAGTGCTTCAATACCAATGGCATTTACAGCCTTGTCAGGAAGATTGTAGCCAATCTCAACGTTTTTCAACCTGATATAGTTGGTATTGTGCATCCAGAAGGTGTTGTCCTGGCTTCTCCAATACTCATTGTCGCGGTTCCATGCTCTTGGATACTCGGAGCTTGGATTTTCGGGGGTCCACCTGTTAACGGCGTACTCATCATAGTAGTTTCCAATCTCTCCCGATTCCGGACTGATATAGGCAACGGCCCCAGAGACTCCCTGAAACAAGAGGGAGAAATCGAATCCGCCTACGTAAAGGCTGGCTGACAGTCCTGCCGTAAAAAACGGGAGTCCGCTTTTTTCCTGTCTTGACCTGTCCAGACCATCTATAACCCCATCCTCATTTACATCTTTAAAGATGACATCGCCGGGCTGGGCACCTGCCCAGTGTGGGTATGCATCCACAGCGGCCTGGTTTTCAAAAATACCAATGGTTTCATAATAGAGTGGAGCACCCATGGGTGACCCGGTGGATTGCTGGTAATCAGGAATGCCAGGAGTTTCGTCCCAGAACAGAATCTCGTTATGGGCATAACTCCCATTGGCTGAAACGTTAAATCTTACACCACTCGCTGATCCACCACTGTATCCAATAACAAATTCAAATCCCTGGTTAAGTACCTCACCTATGTTTTCAGGTGGTAAAGAGAGACCGGCACTGGATGGAACAGAGGCATTCCGTCTCCAGAGGATATTGGTCCTCAGGTTATGGAAGTAATCTGCTTCAAGTGTCATATGGTTATTCAGAAATGCGGTGTTGAGCCCAATGTTAAACTGGTTGGCTATCTCCCAGGTCACCTCTGGATTTGGGATCGCCTGTTCATAAAGTAGTTTGTTATCATTACTCTGCCCAAATACATAAGATCTGTTGTTAACAAATCCATAGAGGGTCAGGTATTTATACTCTTGCAACGAGCCGTCATAAAAGATTCTGTCATTTCCTGTCTGGCCCCAGGATCCACGGATCTTGAAATCGTCAAAGAAAGAGATGTTGTCGCTCCAGAAAGCTTCATCAACAATACGCCATCCTGCAGAGATTCCCGGGAAAAAACCCCAGGCATCATCGAACATATATGAGCCGTCGTAACGCATTACAAACTCTACCAGATATTTCTGATTGTAGTTGTAATTAATCCGGCCAAAGTAAGATCGGCGGGCAAACTGTGATGCGGAACCATCATTGGACATGTACTGGTCGGTAGCCCCGGCAAACAATTGCTCAATTTCACCGGATACATAATTCTTCCTGAAGGCATTCATCCAGTTATTAAGTCCTTTCTGACCCTCAGTACCGGCCATGATCTTCAGACCACTGCCCCCAAACTGCTTATCATAGGTTACATAGGCGTTGTACGTAGACTTATAATCATCTCCAGCTCTCTGAGTCAATTGTGGTGCATCAAGTCCTCTTTTACCCCTGACCGTAATATGCTCGGGATTTCCATCCCAGGTATAGAGATACCAGGGTGTTTCAAAGACTTTATTATAACGAAAATGTTTGTCATAGGAGTAGTTTCCCTGCACAGACAAACCTTCCACCCACGGAATCTTCACATTCAATCTGATGTTGGTCTGAAGATGATAATTTCTATCCTCATTATAACCGGTGGCGTCTGTCGTGGTTACTACCGGGTTATGACCATATTCAATATCCGGTCCCGGATCCCCATTGGGCCAGAAACCGGGCATATTGGGTTTACCTCGCATCAGCATTCTGAAACTATCTCCCTGACTCACCGTTGGAAAGTGTCTGTTCTCTGAGCGGGCTGCCACATCAAAGGAAAGTGTAATGTTCTTGGTAACTTCCGCATCTATGTTTGTTCGGAAGTCCTGCTGAGAATAGTAAGTTGCACTGTTATAATAGATTGCATCCTGAAATCGGTTTCCAAAAGAGAGGAAATATTTCACCTTATCGCTTCCTCCTCTTACAGAAATATTCTCATAGTGCTGAAGCGACCAGGGCTTAAATACCTCACCAAACCAGTCGGTGTTGGGATGCCCCCAGGGATCAGATCCGTCCCCGTATGCCTGAATATCAGCTTCTGAATAAACCTGATTCCTCCCTCCGGAAGGATCATTATAGTAAGATATCTCATTGAGCATGGAGGAATAGTTTGCAGCATCTGCCATTTTAGGTATGACGGTTGGTTGCTGCATGCCCACATTTATATCCAGGGTAACGGTGGGTTTTCCTATCTTACCGCGCTTGGTGGTGATCAGGATCACTCCATTGGCCGCCTGGGTACCATAAATGGCAGCCGAAGCATCCTTCAAGACAGTGAAACTCTCAATCACCGACGGATCCAGCCTGTCAAGACTACGGTTGGGAATACCATCCACAACAATCAGCGGATTATTATCTCCAAGGGTGTTGGCTCCCCGAATCCTCAGTGTGGCCCCGTCATATCCCGGCTCACCACTTCTATTGTAAGCAAACAGTCCAGGAACTCGTCCTACCAGGGTATTGCTGAAGTTGGTGGAGGGCGACTGCTTCAGTTCATCTCCCCTTACAGAGGCAACGGCCCCGGTAAGTGTTGCCTTTGCAGCCGTACCATAACCAATTACTACAATTTCGTCCAAAGCAGTAGTACCACCAGAGAGGACGATATCGATAATGGTTTGTGCCCCTACAGGTATTTCCTGGGATACCATTCCCACAAAAGAGTACATGAGCACTGCATCTGCCGGCACACTAATGGAGTACGTTCCATCTGCATTAGTAATGGCTCCGTTTGTGGTGCCTACACAGATGATATTCACACCCGGGATAGGGCCTCCATCCTCCTCACTGGTAACTGTTCCTGTAACAGGCACCTGAGCATTCAGAAAAGTAAAACTGGTCAGAAATAAAAATAGGAGCAACAAAGCGCTCCTTATTTTCCTCCCCGACTGTTGAAGTACATCTTTTTTCATAGTCACGAGTTTTAGTTGATGATTAGGTTGGTTTTATCAGATGTTATGATGATTACAACTTAAAACGGCCCAGGTATTCTTCACTAAAATCGTCATAATTTAAGAAATTCAACTAAATGAAATGTATGTTTTACACTTTTTTTTAAACTTCTGTATTAATATAGAACCACTCTAATCCTGCAACAAAAGAAAATCGTAAGCTGTCTTACTTGTAAGAGACTCTTAACCAGGCTCTGAATGTGCCTTCGGTTTAGTTCTAATCCCATACAAATCGCCAGGAGCCATCCGCCTGTCTTTTCCAGACCGTATGAAAAACACCTTCGCTTTCTACAATCGTCCCTGTAGAGTCAGTATATGAATAGGTATACTGTCCATAGGTATAAGCCAGATCACCTGAAGCGGATACATCCACAAAATCAGGCTTCCAGCTAAGTTTCTCATTTTTTGGCTTTGATGCTTGATCTTCGAATAGCACTGACAAATTCTTCTTACCAATCACCAGCTTGTTATTGCGCATCAAAACGGCAAGAAAGTAGCAGAAATGGGGATGCAAAGCCAGACTTTTTCCTTTTAATTACTTGTTAAATAAGGTGTTAAATATCAACAATTAAACTGTTTAATGTGAAAGTGGTCGTAATTTGAAACTTCCGTAAAGTGAAAACTGTGAGAGAAGTATAAAACCAGTTTTGAATACTATTATCATGGAAAAATTTCTGATAGAGATACGAAACGGAGGCGACAGAGCCTCTTGTCTACGATCAATACAATCCTTTCTTTCAAGCAGAACCCATTTTGTTACAAGTGTTGAATGGGGATGTCTGGAAGGAGAGCACAAAGCATGGCTTATCATCAAGACAAGTAACAGGGAGGATGCCATGAGAATAATCCCGGCCGCCTATCGTCAAAATGCTAAAATTACCAGGCTGCATAAGTTCACCAGTAAGGAGATCGATGAGACTATGCTGGAAACTCCCAGAATACTCTCAACAAAACATCCGCATCAAATTCAGTTCAAAGGCCTTAACACAGCTCCTTTGGCATAGCTTGAAAACTGCATGTCATGGGATCCTGATTTTTTAAAATATAATGTCGTGTTTACTTGACATTATGTATATTTTACTTATCTTTGTGTATATATTTATTTACATTAAGTAAAGTAATTCATACATAATAGTTAGAAATCATGTCATATCAGGAGAAACAGAACATCGTCAATATTTTTAGCGGACTACTAGTCACAATCATCTACGCCTTGATGGTTTATCAAAGACACCAGCAGGGACAATTCGATTTAACAGATGATTTCCAAACCTGGGGCCGTATCTTCCTCGTCTTTATAGGCATCTCCATTGTGGTGCGTATTATTATCCAGATCATCTTCCATATCATCAATGCCATTGCTACCCGCGAAGAGAAGGTGCCGGCAGAAGATGAGCGTGATCAATTGATCAAACTAAAGGCCACCAGAAATTCCTACTACGCATTTACAAGTGGTTTTGTCCTGTCGGTCCTGGGCCTGGCCGCTGGTATGCCGGTGCATTGGATATTCATCGCTTTTGTTGCTTTCGGGTTGATCGCTGAGATCCTGGACAATGGTTCACAAATTTACTACTACCGTAAAGGAATCTGAGATGGCTAAAAGCAGCATACAAAATAACATCCGGAAACTGCGCTTTCATGCAGGCGAAATGACCCAGCAAGAGCTGGCCGATCTGGCACGGGTATCACGGCAAACCATTGTAGCCATCGAAAAAGGGAACTACAGTCCTTCTCTGGAGCTGGCTTTCCGATTGGCCTCTATTTTCAAAACGCCCCTGGACGAGGTATTCATTTACAAAGTGGATGTTGATTCTCCTTAGAAAGGATATCCTATAGCAAAGTAGAAATTTGCGTTTGATAATGCACTACCATTACCGGTGAGCCAGTGCTCACCATCTTGAGGATATGGGGTTCTGATCGGAAATCCCACGTCTGTTCTCAGAACAAAAAAGTTGAAATCAAATCTCAGGCCCACACCAGCTCCCACAGCGAGTTGATTATAAAAAGTGTCGAAATTGAATTTTGATCCGGGCCTGTTCTCATCCTCATTGATCAACCATATATTACCCGTATCAATGAACAAAGCCCCCTTGGTGATCCTGGAGAGGCCGAAGCGGAATTCAAGATTGGCCTCCAGTTTCATATCCCCCGATTGATCAATATAGGTGCTCTCCTCCTCATGGAAGGATCCGGGACCCACAGACCGGGCTGCAAACCCCCTTATACTATATGCCCCTCCGCCGAAAAACTGTTCCACGTAAGGGAGAACAGCTGAATTGGAGTAGGGTATTCCAACTCCAGCATATAGTCGCGTAACAAGGCTTTTGTCGTATCCATTGAGGTAGTATCTGAAATCGCCTGTAAATTTCATAAACTGTGAATAAACGGTGTTAATAATTTTATAGGGTCTTTGGGATTCATCCTTCCCAATTCCTGAAAGGAGATCCAACAGGTTTCCGGAACTGCTTACTCCCAGCTGGAGGTAGACATTCTGCACTTGCCTTTTGTGGGTATTGTCATAATTGAACTCATACCTCATCCCAAGAATAAACTGCTCCTCAAAGCTTTTTTGGATATAGATATTCTCATCAACTATTGAATCAAAAACAGGAGTTGTCCCCAGCATAGAAACAGAGTTAAGATATACAGGTGAAAAGGAGTGCTTTATTGCCTGTTTCTTCGCCCAACCGTAGGTCAGACTGGTCAGTGTAGAGAACATGGAGTAATACTCTATCCGGGACAGGATTTCAAAATTCAGATTAACAGATGTTTCTTCTTTTACAAGGTTTTTCGACCAGTCCCGCCTTTCCGGGAGAATTAGTTTCGGGAAGGTCAAAGCGGAGTTTATTCCAAATTCATAGGAAAATGATCCCAGCTGATTTTCCTCTTTAGGTCCCCACTGCCACTCGATAGAACCTTTAAGATCAACCTGAAATTTTTCCGCTCCCCCGAAGGCATTGCTGTTTGATACTCCGACCGAGACCCCGGGCCCTGCATATCCTGTGGATTTCGTGATAACATCCGTCTCCAGATTCAAACTGATTTGATCTGCCATAATCAAATCTATCCTGGCATTAAGTAAAGAGCTCAGACTATCCGGACCGGAAGTCTCATACTTGATTCTTACATAAGAGAATACACCCAGGTTATTCAGGCGGGACAGTGTATTTTGATGTGCTTTATAGGAGTACAAATCGCCGGATTTGAAACGCACCGCCTCCTTAATGACCTTTGGTTTCAGGAGATCTCCTGTGGCAAATATGGTGATATCATCAAGCCCCGAAGGTTCAAGCAAAGAAAAGATACTATCTGACGATTTTGAAATATAGACAATGATACTATCGATCTTATAATCTGAAAGAACAGCTTGCGGAAGCTTACTTTTTTTTCTAACCATCAGATTCAGATGATTGTTTCCCAGTGCTGTATCTGCATCTAATTCAATAAATTCGGGGTTGAAATAGAAATAGCCCTGGTTTTGAAATTGTGTGGTGACTTCGGACCTCGCATCGGCCAGTTTTTGCACATTGAACTGGTCCCCGGTATTGACCTGGGTCCTGAAATCTTCCAGGTTCACCATGGTATCAATGGATCCGATAAGTGAATCGAACTCGATCTGATTGTACAGGTAGGGGGAACCAACCTCTACAAAGTATCCGATCTTTGCTTTACGGGGATTCCTGGCACTTGTATCCACCTTCGACCAGGCTCTTGCATGAAAATAGCCTTCATCAAACAAATCATTTTCAATCTTCTGCGCCCTGAGCTCAGGATTAATATCTGATATAAGTACGGGATCGCCTGCAACTGCATTGTAAAACCATTTTCTGACTTTCCCTTTTTCCTTAGCATCACAGTAGTTGTGTACCCATAATCCGATAGGGGGCAGTACACGCCGGTCAAATATTGAATTATTTGGCTTCTCACTATAGCCTGCCTGACTGAGTTGTCTTCTGGATGTGGCCTTCATATCCTCTTTATTTACACTAATGTGCATCTTCTTCTGCCCCGTATAAAGCAGCTGATCCTCTGTCAGAAAGCGGGTATTTGAACACCCGCCAAAAAGCAGCAACAGGATTACCAGACATATGTTAGTTTGATATCTCATTCCTTACGCTTCCAGATATCTTTAAGTGTTTTGTACCGTTTTCTGTAGGAGAAGCCAATTCCGGTTTTTATTACCTCTCCTTCAAAAACATCATCATAGCTATGCTCGTTGTATACTTTCAGGTATTTGGTAGCTGCTGAATCAAGCGTATATTCAAATGAGACATTGTTTAAAGAGTGGTTGGAAGTACTTGACTGCTGATTACCATCGTTCATGCGTCCTGAAATTTCAACCTGGGCCCTGTTGTTCATTAGTGATTTACTTACCTCATAGGATATGCTGGTGGTTGACTGATTACTCCCTTCCGGTGAAGTCTGATCGTAGGTGTCAATCCCAAAAGAGATATCAACGCCTTTAATGGTGCTCTTGGTTAGTTGATTTAGTTGTGAAGCCAGTATCTGGCTTACCTGCTGTCTCATATAGTCCGTTGAGGAAGAGATTCCGGGTAGATCGACGATTTCGAAAAGCAAGACTGAAATTGCCTGGCGCATTTGTTCGTCAGGACTCATGGTGTTGATTATGCTCATCACATACTGATCCGGTGTACGAATGGTAAACAGCACATCCAGATCAGAGAGATACCCTGATAACTTTAGGATTACGAAAAAATCTATATTCCTGTTCCTGCCATCTATGGGATTGAGGTAGGAAGTCGACACCTTGTTCTCAGCTTCAATATTCATTTCGGGATCTTCAATCTTCCCATCCCAACGAATATAACCACCCTTTGCCAGACTAAAAGACTTATTGGGCCATCCTACCATCTTAAGAAGAGCGTCCCCATCACCAATCTCATATCTGCCCGATAGAGTGGCCTGCTCATTTTCCATACTATAAAGCACATCTCCACCTCCTTTCACATTCAGATCGATATCGAACATCCTTTTGGCTAAAGTGAAGTTGATCATGGTACTCGGATCTATTTCAACAATCGTTTCAATGGATGAGTTTATGAAGTTGGCCTGACCGGGCAGGGCCTGTGATGTTATCGCCTCACCAAGAGCTGAATGGCTTACAAAATTTACTATTTTCTCACTCTCTGTCATACGGAGCTCTTCCATATGATGGTAAAAGATCTCTGTACCTTCAGACAGGTGTAATCTTCCTGCAACACTGGGATTGACCACGGGGCCTTTTATTGAAAGCCTGGAATCAACAAAAACATTCCCCGTAAAAGGCACATGGTCATCCATATTTCTTTTCATCACCTGCAGTTCTGTGGAAGTGATGTTCAGGTCTGCTTTGACTGATCTAAGATCCTCAAAATCAAGCAATCCGTCAATATAAAGTGGTTTATTAAGTGTATCCAGAACCGTGAAATGATCAAATACCAATCTTTCATCAGCAATCACGATGTGCTGAGTAGGGATTCTGAATTTATTATTCAAAAAATTAACTTTCCCGAAAACATCTTCAAACATCAATTCACCATTAAACTGGTCATTCCCCTCTTGAGCAGCTATATTAAAATTTCCGGAAACGCTTCCCCCCAGTTCCGACAGAAACTCCTCCGTGAAAGGTTCAATGGTAAGCATGGGGAAATGGGAAACAACACCATCCAGGCTCCGGTCTCCATTTTCGGTTTTTCCACCTTTCACCTGAATCGCCAGGGTGTCCATCCGGGCAAGCAAATCAATGGAATAAGCATCAGATTTTCCCCAGGTATATTCAGCATCCAGGTGAATATTATCAAAATCCTCTCCTGAGTACCTCACATCTCTTATTTGCAGTGCTGTAGCAACATTCTTTTCGCCATCAAGCCTGGAACTGAAGTCAACAAAGCCGGTAAAGGTGCCATCAGGCTCACCTCTGAATACATCGTTCCTTATCAAAGATCCAAGTTCAACCTGCTTAAGGTCCAATCTATATGCGTTCTCCTGATCCTGCTTCCGTGCATTCATCTGAATATAAGAGGAATCTCTCTTCATCAGAAAGTCAGGATAGGCTTTATTGGTGACCAGATCGACTGAAAGCAAATTCGGTTTCTCCATATGCCATTGCTCCCCGTTCAGCGTTAGAAGCTGAGATGGAATTTCCAGGACAATCTGATTGCTATCCACCTGGCCGGCAAGTTCTATCTGATAGAAATTCCGGCCCTGGTAATCGTCAACAGAGAGCCGGGTGAGTATTTCCAAATTGGAAAATTCACCGTTTATCATCCACCTGGATAAGGGGCCCGAGAAGAGGGAGGTACTATCTGAAACAAGGTCCACAAGGAGGATTCCAGAAGAGTCTGTAACAAGTGCATTGAGCTTCCCTGTTTTAATCATTTTATATGACATCTCAGTCCCCTTTATATGGGTACGCAAGCTATTTCTGTCATACTGCTTGATTATTGATACATCAAGATCATTGAAATAAAAGCTAGTATCCTCTATAAATATGTCAATAAGTTCGTGGTAGGACATGTGACCCGTACCCCTGATCTCAGGAAGATCAGACACACGGTCTATTTCATTAATCTGTGAAAAATTCTGGAACTCTGCTGCATATTCCTGATAGTTCTTGCCAAGTGAATCAAGCTCATTTATAGGTTCCGCTACATGCAAATCAAATTCGAAAAAATCTGCATCTGCATGAAGCAGGGAGGTCACACTGTCAGTAATGAAACTTGCATTCAACTCCTGGACCACAGCCGTATCCCGTGGGGTGGTGAAAGTCAAGCCATTGGCGCTTATCTCCGATTCCACCACTTTCCCTCTGGAGCTTAGAATTGCTTCTATGGTCGTTTCTACAGCAAGGGTATTGTTATATAAATGCAGATCGTTGAGTTGTGCAGAGAATATTCCTGAAAGCTGTACGTCAAATGCCGAATCAGCAAGGCTCAGTTCAACATTCAGATCTCCCTTCAGGGAAGGATCATTTGCCACCATTTGGACTTCATACTCCCCCGGAACAAGGGTTCCGGTCAACTGTGTATGACTGTAGTTATATGATTTAAATCCGAGGGTATCAATCTGCAGATAAAAACTTGCATATAGATCTTCCCAGGAGAATCCTTTCCCCTTTATCTCACCGGCACCAGTAAAAAAACCTAAATCAGGCTCATATAAAATATCCCCCAGTGCAATCCCGCGGAAAGCATAAGCCATGTTAAAGAGTTCTTTATTGAAATCCACGGTTCCGGCCAAATCCACATCTCCCAAATAACTTGCGACTGCCACATTGAAATCTGGCGATTCTAGCGAATCTGAGACATTTCCATAAATCTTAAGATCCGACAGATCCGGAACTGCATAGGAGATGCCAAATCCGGCAACAAGCTTCTCCAGCCAGGCCTGATCAAGACCTGAAATTTCCAGATCCAGGTCTGCCGTGGCTTCCGAAAACTGCTTTGGTTTATTGATGTCACCTTCAAGTGCAAAATTGAAATTTTTCTCCTGCGAAACCGTAAATCCCGACAAACTGAACAAAGGACCTTCAACATTCAGGCTGCCTTCCATATCAAAGTTTGATGTTATAAGTGAGGCATAAAAAGGCAAGGCTTCCAGATCTTCCATAAAAAAGGACAAGTCAAGCAAGGAAATCTGACTTTGCTCCATATTCACCTTGCCATTGCTTATCTCTCCAGGCGCTGAAAGGATATCCTGGTAGCCCTCATCAGCTGAAGCCTTCAGCTCCAGATGACTGTTCCCTGTTTTGATATCTATATTGAGCCGGGTCTGATCCTTGTTTGAATCAAGCTCTCCACTCAACTTCTTCAGAATAAAACCATTTCCCATTTCAAAGCCGATCTTCTTTAGCTTCATTCCAGCCTGATCTTCATTGAGCCTGAGATCATCCACACGTACATCAATTTCCCTGAAGCTATCTCCGGGTGCTGATCCCAGCCTGGCAGCTGAATTTTTTATATCAATGTTTTCAGACCTTATATTCCATTGGAAAGAACCTTCCTCATCATCCTCTTGCTTTTTTTGCTTTTTTGAAGCATTCCCAGTTTGTAGCGCAACTAAGCTCTTATCAAGAGAGATAAGCTTAAAATCGGCCGTACGGGATGGGAGATCAAGTTCATTGGCCCTGATATTTCCTTTGCCTATGCTGACCTCCAGCTTAAGGCTGTCTGCAGGCTTGGCATAGACAAAGTCGACTTCATCCAGTTCAAGCTTTTTAAATCCCAAGTTCCACGGAGAGCCTCTTTTCTTCTCGGCCGGTATCAGGCGGGGAGTCAGGTTAACCAATCCATCTGCTTCCCCTAAAAAAAGAGAATTGCAACTTATCTCCCGTTCAGGTATGGAGATCCAATCTCAATCTCCCTAGCATCCTGGGCTATATGGATTCCAGTAAGCGAGTCGTTCATCCGGAAATGGATATTCGTGAGTACTCCCTTTCTGATGGAAATTTCCCACTTGGCAGGTGGCTTTTCTTTGGATACAGCATCCCTGGGCTTGCCTGATTGAAAGGCCGCTGCAATATTAATTTTTTGGGTACTGGTGTCCCTGGCCAGTTCAACAAGCGCACCATCCAGTGCCAGGTCTTTAAGCATCACCTTGCTTCGCAGCAATGAAACAAGACGAATGTCTGCCTGAAGCTCTCCGGCATAAATGATGGTGTCTTCCTGAAGATCCTTAATGACTATCCCCTGAATATTCACAGAACCGGGCATGATTTTTCTGATTCCATCCAGGTGGATTGGAACACTGGAAGAGCTTAGGATCTGATTGACCTTTTTGGTGGCGAAACGCTGAGAGAAAGGGAGATTGAGGACAAGAAATACCAGCAAAAGCATCCCCAATATCCCCATCAGGAAAAATAGAAATATTTTTCGCCCTCTTCGCCTCCTCATTAATCACATTTTGATTCCGACTGTTAAGATAATCTATTGAAATTAAATTTTTCCAATGATGCAGTACAGAATAGGAAAACGGAATCTCAGGTAGAACGGTGAAAATATCTTACATTTATATAAGCCTAAAAATGTATGATATGAAAACCCCGGCAACATTGCTTGTAGCGTTAATGTTTGGAACAACTGTATTCGCACAGGAGGACCATTCAGAATTCATTGAAGGACCTTTCTCCAGCCCTCAGGAAGTTACAGAAACCTGTCTGCTTTGCCACGATGGCATAGACAAGGATCTTATGAAAACCAGGCACTGGAACTGGTTGGGTGATGAGAATTTTGGAAAGCAAAACATGATCAATAACTATTGCATCTCCCTGCCTTCCAATTGGCCACGCTGCACCAGTTGCCATATTGGCTTTGGATGGAAAGATGACAGCTTTGATTTCGAGGACCCAAATAACATTGATTGTCTGATTTGTCACGATCGCTCAGGAAGCTATAAGAAATCACCCACTGGTGCTGGAATGCCCGATCCTTCAGTAGACCTGGTTAAAGTAGCACAAAGTGTGGGGAGAACCACCAACCTTAGCTGCAGTGTATGTCATTTTAATGGCGGTGGTGGCTCAGGAGTGAAACATGGAGACCTGACCGCCAGCATGTCAAATCCGGCACCCGCCCTGGACTTTCATATGGGGGAACTTGGTTTTTCCTGTTCCGATTGTCACGCGGGAGAAAACCACCAGATTCTTGGGGCAAGTCACGGTTCCATGGCATCCGGCACAAATCACACGGCCTGCCTGGACTGTCACGATGAAAAGCCCCATGTAAAAAAGGTGGTGAACGATCATGTAAGTGCCGTTGCATGCGAAACCTGTCATATTCCCGCCTTCGCCAGGGCCGAACCCACAATGACATGGTGGGACTGGTCAACGGCGGGACAAGATATTAATCCCGATCCCGATGAGTTCGGGAAACCCGTCTACGACAAAAAGAAAGGCACTTACCTCTGGGAAAAAAATGTGATCCCGGCCTATAAGTGGTACAACGGACAAGCAGATTATTACCGGGCAGGAGATAAAATTGATCCTGAAAATCTGGTTGAGATTAACAAACTTTCCGGAAACATCTATGATGAGACTGCCAAAATCACACCCTTCAAGTTGATGCGTGGCAAGCAAATCTACGATTCAAAAAACCGCTACTTAATCACTCCAAAAATGTTTGGGGAGGGTGGTTACTGGACAACTTTCGATTGGAATGAGGCCTCTGAATTAGGAATGGCTGTGAGCAATCTGGCCTACTCGGGGAAGTTCGATTTCGTAGAGACAAAAATGTACTGGCCCGTCAATCATATGGTTGCCCCGGCTAACAAATCACTAAAATGTACCGCCTGTCATACCAAGAAGGAATCCAGGCGGCTCAACTGGCAGGAACTGGGTTACAAGGGTGATCCCATGACTGTGGGAGGAAGAGCCAAATAATATTAATAGACAAACGAATCTTTTAAGAAATCATATATGAAAAAACTCCCTATCCTCTTTATCCTGGTTTGCTTACTGGGACTTTCCGCACTCACCATAGCTCAAGATACCCCCGAGGAGCAGGGGATTTCATCCCGGTCAATTGTGGAGTTTTTTGAAGCACTTGAAAAAGCTCAGCCTGATGCCCTGCACAGCGTAATGATTCGGCGGCATGGGCTTATTGTAAGCCAGGGCTGGTGGGCCCCTTATGCGCCTGAAACACCTCACCTTTTGTGGTCCCTTTCCAAAAGCTTTACCTCAACTGCCATTGGATTGGCCCAGGACGAGGGATTACTAAGCATCGATGACCTGGTAATCTCCTTCTTTCCGGAAGATATCCCTGAGGAACTCTCCTCTAATCTGAAAGCCATGCGCATCAGCGACCTGCTAAGGATGAATACCGGGCAGGCTGTGGAACCAAGTTTCCGGAACATGCAAAGCGATAATTGGGTCTCTGCTTTCCTGGCTCACAAAGTAGACTATAAGCCGGGGACTCATTTCAAATACAACAGCATGGCCACCTATATGTGCTCCGCCATTCTCCAGAAAGTGACTGGCATGACCATGGTGGACTATCTGACCCC
>RCNC010001592.1_pt1 | contig 15330 bp, 13 predicted proteins | sample 2041301 | NCBI WGS metagenome assembly RCNC01 (sample SAMN09708231, study PRJNA481090) | Marine sediment metagenome, whole genome shotgun sequencing project. | biome: marine sediment; feature: ocean; material: sediment; isolation source: Sewage treatment plant 13A marine sediment (STP13A) ... | reverse complement strand
AAAAATACCAGTGTAAAACGGCCAGCCTCATTCTCTTTTCGCCTGGTCTCAACGAAACCGAGCTTTGCGGTGAAAAATTCTACTGACTGATCCAGATCCAGCACCCGCATCATGGTGTGTAAATATTTCATCTTTTTTCCTCTCTAAAATGTTGATAACGATTGACTCCGCAGAAAACTAAATATAAGCCTTTCGTGCCATTATGAAAGATTATATATCCTCAGCCCTGTTTTTTTTTAATTTATCATGGAATCAGATCGTAAACAGCTAAGTCGTTGACTTTCAATTCAGCTCCTGATAAGCTTTTCTGCCTTTACAGACAAGGAATTGAGAAGTTAGTATAACTGTTTCGACTCGCTTTTTACAGATAACCTCAGCGGGTTGAAATTAAATACCGATGTCGCAGTACATCGGGGATTCAACACACCAAGCCAGATCTTTGGCCGCAGACCACCTTCTATGAAATTTGAAGAAATACGAAACAAAGTTGATGGGGTTCCGTACATCATGTCCGAGATGGCCAAAGATCTCTATAAATTCGTGATTGATAACAGGCCGGCTCATTGCCTTGAGCTCGGCTTTGCCCACGGAGCATCCAGCTGTTACATTTCAGCGGCACTGGATGAGATAGGAAGTGGTCATCTTACTTCTGTCGACTTGATTTCCGGTTTATCCTGGCAGAAACCGACAATTGAAGAACTTCTGAAAAGAACCGGGCTCAGCCAATGGGTGACTATCCAAAGAGAACATACCGGATATAACTGGTTCCTCAAAAAGAAAATCATGGAAAGCAGTGAAAATAACAACTGCACACCAATCTACGATCTCTGTTTTATCGACGGCCCTAAAAACTGGACAATCGACTCTGCCGCCTTTTTCCTTGTTGATAAACTGCTGAAGCCGGGCGGATGGATTGTATTTGATGATCTTCAGTGGAACTACATGAAAAAAATCAAGAACGGCAAAACAAAGTCGGACGGGATCTCACTGCTTGAACTCGGTCCCGATGAAATTGTGCAGCCTCACATAGAACTGATATTCCAACTGCTAGTCATGCAGCATCCCGATTATTCAAACTTCCTGGTTAAAGACAATTGGTGGGCATGGGCTCAGAAGGTTCCAGACGGCAGCAAGAATGTAAGGTTTGAAAATTCAAAAGAGTATCTTGAGCGCCTCCATTCCTGGGAAACCAAAGTCAATAAAAAGCACAGGAGGCCTTTCGAGCCGTTTCCGGAAACAGAGGAGCTCTCCTGACTCAACCTGATACAATCATATATGTAATCAGATATCAGTAACGGGAAGCAGTACCGTAAAGGTACTGCCGCCGCCCACCCTGCTCATCACCTTGATGCTTCCATGGTGTGCCTCAACAATGCTTTTGACAATGGCAAGCCCCAGGCCGGTACCAATCATCGCTCTGGTATTTTCATCCTTAACGCGAAAAAATTTATCAAAAATTCTCTCGACATCCTCTTCGGGAATTCCATAACCATTATCTTCAACACAAATTTTCAGGTACTTGTTTTCAGGAGTCGCAGATATACGGACGCTGCTGTTTTCTGGTGAGTACTTGATAGCATTGGTGATCAGATTCGTCATTACTTCTTCCATGCTTCTCTGGTTGGCAAGTACTGATGGCAGTTCCTCCAGTTCCAGATCAAGGGTAATTCCTCTTTCCCCCGCCCCAGGCAAATGAAAGGTCACCTGCTCCTCCAGCAGTTTTCTCATGTCAACTGCAACCTTTTCACTGCTTATCAGGCCGGCCTCTATTCGCGAGAGATCAAGAAGTTCAGACACCATACTCGTCAGACTGAGGATCTTCTCGGATGCTCTCCCCAATATCTCTTTCTGTTTATCAGTTACATCACCCGCCAGCCCATCGACAATCACTTTGATCTGCATCAATAAAGAGTTCATCGGGCTTCTGACTTCATGGCTTACCATTGAGACGAAATCGGACTTCATCTGTTCAATTTCCTTGAGTGCGGTAATGTCATTGAGAACGGTAATGGTGCCGATGTTGGAGCCGCCACGCCCCGGAAAGGGGACGCATTTGGCGTTATAAATTTTCTTGCGTTCGCCATGCTGCCAGCTCAACTCTTCTGTTAATTCTGTGCCCGACTCCGCTGACATCACAAGGGCCTTGTCGATCATTGTGCGTAATTGCTCACCTATATTGACGTCATCAATACTTCGCCCAAGAACCGGCTCACCGTGGTATCCGATCATGTGAAGAAAGGCTGGGTTTGCCAGGACAATTCTTTTTTCAATATCGCATGTCATCACTCCATCTGTCAGTCGGTTAACCATTACCTTGAGCCGGGAGTTGGTTTCCGAAATATCCTGGAGTGCGCGATTATACTTAATGGCTTTGGCGACAACCGCTCTGAGCTGGTCCGGAGTGAATGGCTTTGGTACGAAATCAAATGCCCCCCGTTTCATCGCACTGATGGAGTGCTCAAGCGTCGCATAGCCGGTAATGACTATTACCACCGTGTCTGGGTGCCGCTCTTTAACCAGTGACAGGACTTCAAGGCCGGAGAGGCCCGGCATCATCAGGTCAACCAGGATGATGTCATAATGCTCCTCCTGAATCATCTGCACGCCTTCATTACCATCCGAGGCAAGGGCTACTTCAAAGCCTTCTTCATTTAAAACCATCTGGCAACCGTCACGGATACGCGGTTCATCATCAATCACCAGAATTTTCAGTAGACTGTTCAGCTTTTTTGATTCCAAATCGTTCATCTGTTTCACACGCTCCATTTATCCGATCGAGTCAAAAAGTATTTCATTTGAGATGGCAACTATCGGTAATTCAAGTGCGATGGTTGTGCCCTCGGAAGACGTTTGCTTAACCCAGATACGTCCCTGATTTTCTTCCATGATACCATAGGCCATACTGAGCCCGAGCCCTGTTCCTTTGCCAAGGCCCTTTGTGGTAAAGAATGGATCAAATATTTTTGATACATCACCGGCTGGTATTCCACAGCCGGTATCGGCAACCTCAAGGTATGATTTTCCAATCTCCTCTTCCCAGTGTGTCCTCAGGGTGATCACGCCTTTTTCTTCCATGGCGTCGACGGCATTAATAATCAGATTGATAACCACCTGGCAGATTTGATTTTTGTCAGCACGAACAAGAATCTCGTGGCCCACCAATTCTTTCACAACTTTAACATTCATAAAAAGACGCTGGTCATGAAGCAGTTTGAGGCTGTCCGTCACCAGGCTGTTAAGGGGAAACACTTCTTTTGAAGGACTTGACTGTCGACTGTAGGCCAGAAGGTTTTTTACAATTTCCCGGCAGCGTTCAGCATCTTCAAGCACATAGTCAAGATTTTTACTTAGCGGATGCTCGTGTTCGAGTTTCTCCCGCATCATATTGCCATAAAGCAGGATACTGGTAAGCGGGTTATTGATCTCGTGGGCAACTCCTGCCGCAAGCCGCCCAAGAGATGCCATTTTCTCGGTCTGGCCTATCTTCGTTTGGGCTTCACGCAATTTTTGCTCTACACTCAGCATTTCCCTTAAATCGTTAAAAATACCTGCCGTTGCCTCTTCTTCACCATCTTCATAAATGATGGCCGCGGTCATTTCTACCGGAATTTTTTCTCCTTTTTTGTTTATGATATCCAGCCTGGTGATCGGCAGCTTTCCCTTGCCGCCATGGTTTTTGTCCCGCAGCATTTTCATAATATCCTGGGCGACCCCTTTGGGGTAAAAGCTTTCGATATGAACGTTTCTCACTTCTTGAGCGGAATAACCGAAAAGCTCCTCGGCGGCCTCGTTTACCAGAATGATATCGCCCCTCCGATTGGCGGCGATAATACCACTGACCGAGCTCTGCACAACCTTATCGATAAGCTCACGGACATCGGTGTACAGTTTTTCCAGAATTTTAACTCTGGTAACATCGCGAATACTCTCGATAACATATTTGACTTCGCCGCTGTCTCCGAGGATAGGAGAGAATACACGATCTTCCCAGCGGTCTTCACCGTCAGATTCGACTGTGTGCTGAAGAACAGATTGTCCCGACTTTGTTTTCAACGCTCTGCAGAGCGGACACCTTTGATGATCATCACAGGGAAAGGTCTGGTTGGGGAAATGCTTTTTATTAGCCTGCTTACAGTTCAGCCCAATCAGAGAATCAGATGATTCTCCAATAGATTCCATGAAAATATCATTCACCGCGATAATCGTGCCATCGGGTTGGAGTATTCGTGTTGGATAGGAAAGGGAATCGAAAACGCGAATTCGCCAGTCTATATCTTTTTCATCCGGTGCCATAATCCTGATCACTGATTTTATAACGATGAAGTAAACTCATCTTTAAACTCATTCCTTGTAAAGACCACGGAATGTATCCCCGGCTCTTCATTCACGCTATGAAAATCTCGGCACTATAAATATTTTTTCAAGGGCATCGGCACAGAGTCGAGCCTTTTTGCTCGGTGTTATCAAATAAATACTCGTACCAGCGCAGCCAACAGCAAACAGTTCATTTTTCTTTTGCAGATTGCTGAAGGCAGCAGACGCAACTCCGTATCGATCATGAAAATGCGGTCCATGGAGATAGAGCAGTTCAGCAGGTCTATGATCCGGCTCGGAAAAAAGCGAGTCACGGCTGCTAAAGAGCGTATGATATTCATCAGCAAGACTGCTGTCATAAAGCAGTCCCAGCTTATATGTCTTATTATCGAGTCGCTGCATGAGCACCATCTCAAAGACAGCCTTACCACTATCGACTGTCTGCAACTGAATTCCTGCGAGTGAAAGCTGACTCTCGTTGATATGTGCTGTCGTCATCAGCAGGTCTTTCTTTATAGATGACCCGTAAATCTTGATCACAGGTTCCCAGTAGGCTGCAGCCGTTTCTACGACAGTAGAACGATCACCGTCAACAGCTTCATTTAAAATATCATTACCCTTTGCCTGCTGTCGGAAAGGCGAGTGGTTTTCAGGCAGCTGGAATAAGGTCTCCATCGCCTCAGCAGCAGGGCTCAGCTGATGATAATCTGTGTTAACCACAAGGGCAGAAATAGAAGAGCATAAACTATAGAGAGGAAATCTGTTTTTTCCAAAAATCTCGAGAAGTGCTCCAAGTATTTTAAGGCGTGACTGGTGGGGGAAAAGTGTCAAGCTCCCGGTTGAGGTTATCCATTGGGGAGTTACAAGATCACGCAGCAGAAAATCGCTCAGCTGTTGCCGCTGCTGCTCAAAATCTTTCCGCGCCATACAGGCAGATGCACGGGTCCCAAAAATTGTATCAAGACAGAGAAAAGGCAGATTTATCTGATCTTCTGCAAGTTCGTCCAGGAAACTAACAAACTCACTGAAATCAGCAGAAAAACCCGCCAATTCCAGCTGTGTCTGTTCAGAACTGAACCTCAGGCCTCCGATCGATATTTTCTCAGTGGTTTTGGTGTCCATGCCCTGTCGATTTTGCAGATTAGTGGATCGGTGGATCCCTGACCAGTTCAGGGATCCACCGTTTGTCCTTCTAGAGTGTGTCTTTGACGATCTCCATGAGCTTATCTAGGTCAATCGGCTTTGGAATAAAGTCATCGGCCAATGTCGTCTTGCCACCCATGTGAGTGTAATTGGTTGAATTGATCGCATCAGTTACTGCGGTGAGAAGAATGATCGGAATACTCTTGTATTCATCATCATTCTTTAATTCATCACAAAGCTTATAACCATCCTTGCGCGGCATCATGACATCAAGGATGACCAGATCCGGTCTCTCGGCCTTTATTTTGTCAAATCCTTCAATACCGTCATAAGCCTTTGCAACGGAAAAATTTTCACTCTCAAGCTTCATTGATAAAGCTTCCACTAGATCGGTGTCGTCATCGACGACGAGTATGAGTTGTTTATCGCTCATGTACTAAGACCTCCTCCTTGTTTAATATCTGTTTTCATTAAATCTGCGGCCTGGGATAGAGTCCGGCCCGTTTAACAATTTCTTCCACCTTTTCTTCCCAGTCGATTGCCATAATATGAAAACCTGCAACACCTTCGACCTTTTTCAGTCGCTCAATAGTCTCGATGCAGATTTTTACACCTTCTTCCGGTTGTTCTTCTTTCGGTACACTGCCCATACGCTCAACAAGCTCTGCCGGCACTTCCATCCCCGGCACTCTGTTTTTCATGTACCGGGCCGCACCAACTGACTTCATTGGTGTTATTCCTGCGAGAATATAGCACTTCTTGTGCAGGCCCATTTTGCGGACACCTTCCATCCAGAGCTCGAACTTTTCCACGTTAAAAACACACTGGGTCTGGATAAAATCGGCCCCGGCTGCAATTTTCTTGGCAAGTCGCATTACCCGCAGCTCAAAGGGATCTGCAAAGGGGTTGGCGGCCGCGCCGATAAACATTTTCGGCGCACCTTTAATATCAGCTCCACCCTGGAATTTTGACTCATCCCGCATGGCCTTGACCATCTGGATAAGTTGGATTGAGTCGATATCATGGACATTTGCCGCCATCGGATGATCACCGAACTTGGTGTGATCTCCTGAGAGACAGAGCATGGTATCTATCCCCAGAGAATAGGCCCCAAGAATGTCCGCCTGCATCGCCAGTCGATTTCGGTCACGGGTGACCATCTGCAGGACCGGATCCATTCCCATCTGCTTTACCAGCACTGATCCGGCAAAACTTGACATTCGCACCATCGCGGTCTGGTTATCAGTAATATTTACCGCATCGACAACACCATCGAGGTACTTTGCTTTTTCTTTTACGGAGGCTGCATCTGCTCCCCGGGGCGGGCCACACTCCGAAGTAACTGCAAGGTGGCCTGTCGCTAAGACTTTTTCTAAATTGCTCTCAGTTTTCATTCCGCTAAATCCTCTCTCGTAATCTTACGGGGCCCACCGCCTCCCCCAGGTCTCCAATCTTTAGCCGGCATGATATCAAGATATCTATCCTGTAAACCGAGGGCTTTAAGTCTGTCCCAGATAAGCTGCCAGGCGCAGTCCACATCATCACTGATTTCACACTTGCCGGTAGTAGATCCGCCACAGGGACCATTCATCAGCTGTTTGGCACATTTGGCGATAGGACAAATCCCACCCGTTATACCCAGCAGGCAATCGCCACAGCCTTTACATCGCTCAGTCCAGACTCCCTGACGCTCAGACCCACCCATAAATTTTGTGTTGACCGCTGGAAAAACAGGCTTGTCTTTAAATCGCATGGCAAGCTGCTGCACGCCGCAACCGCAGGCCATCGACAAAACTGCGTCAGCACTGTCAATCATTGGTACCAGCTCTTCCACATACTCAGGGTCACACTGTCTCTCCAGGGTATGCTCACGGATCTCAATACTGCTGCCACTTTTCAGCAAAGTCATCTGAATACCGGCAGCAAGCAGACCCACTTCCTTTCGCCCGCCTGCTGCGCACACCGTGACACACTCGTTGCAGCCAAGCAGCAGAATACGCTTAAATGGCTTAACATACTCGATTATTTCTTCTAAAGGTTTCCGTTCAGCGGTGATCATTGTGATTCATTCTCCTTCTTATACTCTGTTAAAGCTGCTGTATCGCACGGTTATCCTCATGCGGCAGCAGCGTTAATCGGGCTCGGTCCCATTTTTCGTACTTCTTCTGTTATTTCTGTTGCAACCTGGGCAAACTTTTCACCCATTCCGGCTGACATTTTGACCATTCTCAAGCGCTCACTCTCAATGCCAATTTCCTCGAGATATTTTTGAACGTAGGCAACTCGTTTTGCAGCTTTTGTATTTCCGTTCTTGAAGTGACAGTCACCTTCCAGACACCCGGCGACATATACTCCGTCAGCACCTTTCTCAAAAGCTTTGACGATATGCAGGGCATCAACATGTCCAGAACATGGAACACGAACAATTTTTACATTGGCCGGATAGGGGAGTCTCTGGCTGCCCGCCATATCTGCAGCCGTGTATGCACAATAGTGACAGCAAAACGCCACTATTACCGGTTCAAAATTTTCCATTATCCTTCCACCTCTACAAAGAGTTGCTCCAATTTAGAGAGTATTTGATCATCTTCAAACTGCATCAATTGAATTGCCTTGGCCGGACATTCAGAAGCACAGATTCCACAGCCATGACATTTGGCTGGATCGATTTCTGAATAGCCATCGGCGTTAATAAACGGCACATCGAACGGACAGGCCCGGACACAGATCAGGCAGGACGCACATCGGCTGCTATCTACTCTGGCAGTAGCTGCGCCAAGACTGATATAATCCTTTACCAGCATGGTCTGAGCCCTGGAGGCAACGGCTCTTGCCTGTACCAGACTTTCACTGATTGTTTTTGGTGCATGTGCTGTCCCTGCTACGAAAAATCCCGGGACAGACAGGTCCACCGGCCGCAGTTTCACATGATCTTCAAGGAAATAGCCATCATGCGTTCGAGGAAGCTTGAACACCATTGCAAGTTCCTCTGTCGAATCCTGATCGGCAATTAGTCCGGTACTGAGGCAGAGGCAGTCGGCACTGACCGTAATATCTCTGCCAAGGATGATATCGGTGAAGCGTACGTCAACCTTTCCATCAACTGCAGTTACCCGGGGAGGAGCATCCTGGTGATAACGGACAAAAATCACCCCTTTCTCCCGTGCTTTTTGATAATATTCTTCCTGGAATCCGTACGTCCTCATATCACGATAGAGAACAAAAACCCGTGCATCTGGGTTTTGTTCGACTATGCTCAGTGCGTTTTTAACGGCTGTCTGGCAACAGATTCTTGAACAGTTGGGATTCTCCTCGGTTCTCGAGCCAACACACTGGATCATCACCACGTTTTCCCAACTATCAACAACGTCCGGACTGTCAGCAATCAGTTCCTGGACCTCAAGCTGGGTCCTGACCTGATCACATTCACCCAGCATAAACAACGCTGGTCGATGAGGCTCAGCGCCGGTTGCAAGTATTGTAATGCCGTGTTCAATCTGGCGATAAAACATCTGCCGTCCAACCTGCATGCCGGTTGTAAACATGCCGGGCATGCCAGTATGATCGACAATGATTGCCCCGGTGATAACCTCGATATTGTTGTGCGCTGTGGTCTGCTCAACCAGGTTGTCAATAAAGGGCTGAATCTCCTCACCTTCAAGCGTTCGTCTGATCTTTCTGGCAACACCGCCAAGGTCTGGTGTCTTTTCTGCAAGATAGACCTTAAAACCCTGGTCAGCCAGCTCAAGGGCCGACGTCATTCCGGTAACACCACCACCGACAACCAGTACATTCTTGTTAATTGGCAGGCGATGCTCTGCAAGAGGCTGTGCCTCGACAACAGCCCCGACAGCCATCCTGATCAGGTCTTTTGCCTTGGCCATGGCCTTTGCAGGCTGATGACCATGAACCCAGGTGGCCTGGTCCCGAATATTTGCAAATTCGAGGAGATACCTGTTTATGCCCGCTCTACGGATAAGATCCTGAAACTTGCTCTCATGCGTTCTCGGTGAACAACCGCCAATCACCACACGGTTGATATTCTGTTCTTCAATGGTCCGGCGTATGTGTTCCATCGATTCACGGCTGCAGCCATGGCCTTCTGCCTGTGCAACAGCAACATGGGGCAGCTTCGCTGCACTTTCAATAACAGCCTCGACATCAATAACACCGCCAATATTCTCACCACAATCGCAGACAAAAACCCCCACCCGCAGTTCTTCCCCAACCACATTACGTTCAGGCGGCAATAATGGCCGAGCCGTCTCATCCTGATCTTTTTCCGCCGATGATATCGCTTTACCCGCAAGGCAGGCCGCGGCACTGGCCTGTACCATTGTCTCAGGTATATCTTTCGGTGCCTGAAAAGTACCGGCAACATAGATACCAGGCCGGCTGGTTGCCACTTGATTGAGCCCGGAATGAATGGGGAAATTACTCTCATTTAATTCAATACCGGCTTTCTCGGCCAGGACTCTGTTCTCTTCACTTGCCTTGAAACCGGTGGACAGTACAACCATGTCAAATTCTTCGGTGAGAAGGTTTGACGATTCATCTGTCGTATAGGAAATTGATAAATCCTGCTGGCCGTGATGACGCAGTATAGAGTGTGGCCGACTATGAATAAAACGGATTCCAAACTCATCTCGTGCACGCTGATAATAGCGCTCGTAATCTTTACCAAAGGTGCGCATATCCATATAGAATATGGTAGTCTCAATATCTTCCTGGAATCGCTCTTTGGTTACCATGGCTTCTTTCAGTGCAAACATGCAGCAGGCACCGGAACAGTATGAAGCTGCACCTTTTTGAAGACCCCGTGAACCGATACATTGAATCCACGCCACTTTCTTTGGCTTCTCCCCATTCGACGGCCTGCGAAGCTGACCGCCAGTTGGCCCTGAAGCCGATAAAATACGCTCATATTCAAGACTCGTCACCACATCCGGCTGCTCTGAATAGCCGAGATAGTCAAGGCCGCTGGGATCAAACAGTGCTGCACCTGGTGACAATACAATTGCACCGCAGGAGATATCACCGCTGCTTCCAAGATCATCCGGATTAATTGCGCCTGCCGGACAGATCTTGACCAATGATTCGATATCATTGCATTTTTCAAGGTCAATTGAATAAGATTGGGGCGTTGCCTGCGGGTAACGCATACAGGTCGGTGCCCGATGGTCAAGCCCTGGCGTAAACCTTACGCACTCAGGAAATGCCTCATGACAGGCGCCGCAACCGGTACATTTGTCCAGATTAATATAGCGCGGTGTGCTTTTCAGGCTGACCGTAAAGTCTCCTTTTTCACCTGAAATAGCCTCGACTGAGGTCATGGAAAGCAGGGAGATATATTCCTGCCGACCACTTTCTGAGAGATTGGGGGCAAGTGTACAGAGGTCACAATTATTGGTTGGGAAGGTTCTGTCCAACTGGGTCATCAGACCGCCAATATTGTAGGCAGTATCGACAAGGACGACATCCTTTTCGGCTTCAGCCAGATCCAGCGCCGTCCGAATTCCCCCCATGCCACCACCGACGACGACTACCCTGTTACTGGTTTTTGTTCTATTCGTATTCTGCATGTGCTATATTCCTAAAGAGTTAGCAGGCTAACCTGGTTATTGTATCTGTTTCCCGCTCTGTTAAAGGCCTGCGATATCAAGAATTTCAGGAAGTTTATGCTCCCAGCCAAGGGTCTGCAGCATCACTCCATTGGCCATATCTTTTAGGGAGGCCACTGTTTCTGCGGCAATCTTGATTCCCTCAAGTTCACGGTCTGAAGACTTACGGATCCTTCTGATCAACTCGTCTGAAATATTGGCACCCGGTTCGCTGTTGACAATGTACTGGGCTATCGCGAGTGATTTAATCAGGAATACCGTTGGGATGACAGGGACATTTAACGCCTGTGCCTTCTTCATAAAATCAGCAAACTTCTCCAGATCAAAAACAGGCGGTGTAATCAAAAAAGACGCCCCGGCCTCAATCTTGGCGGCAGCTGCAGCCAGTTCCTGGTCCAGGGCTGCCTCATCTGCAAATGAGGCGATCGTGCAGCCGGCTGTAAAATCGGGCATACCGTCAAGCTCAAATCCACCAAGATCTTTTCCCTGGTTCAGGGTTCTAATCGCCCCAACGAGTTCCGTCTCGTCGAGGTCAAAAACCTCTTTGGCATCTCGATGATCACTCTGGCTGATATCTTCACTATGGGTCACCAGAACATTCTGAATACCAAGAACATGGGCAGCAAGCAGATCGCCCTGCAGGGCCATTCTGTTTCTGTCGCGGCAATATACATGGATAACTGCCTCCACACCCTGCTGCTGCATGAGAACCCCGCCGGCCAGGGCACTCATTCTCATAATGCCGTTATCCATATCGGGCACGACAATGGCATCGACTCTTCCCTTGATTCGACGTGCATCATTGACAAGCCTGGAAATATTCACTCCTTTGGGAGTGTGCATTTCAGCCAGTACAACAAATTCTTTTGCGGCTAATCGTTTTTGAAAACTCATATGTTTTTCCCTCCAGCTCAGAGCTGACTAATTGATATTTCTCCCCGAACAACCAACGCACTTCATCTAGTACAGCGCTGATTCAGGGTGAAAAACATTCACATCTTTCAAATCGTCGCCAAGGTAGGCGCGCTCATTGGGCCCCAGAATACCTAATGAAAGGCAGATAAGGGTCCAGATATGTACTGTGTTATAAGTCGCACCATGGTGATGGCTCAGATCATGAACCTGGGCATGGCAGTTATGGCAGCCTGTAATACAATAGTCGGCGCCAGTCGCAATGATCTGATCGTATTTCAGCTGACCGTAATCCCGTCTTGCATCAGTGAACCCGGACTGGAGGAATCCTCCCCCGCCGCCGCAACAGTAGTTGTTGGATTTATTCGGTGTCATCTCGATGACATTTTCTTCACCAACCACCGATTTTATGACGAAACGAAGATCATCTGCCACTGCATCTCCATAGCCTTTGCGGACAATCTGGCAGGGATCCTGGATAGTGAAGGTTATCCTTCGTTCTTTATTCCAGTCTGAATTTACCTTTAACCTGCCTTCCCGTATCCACTTTGCGTAATACTGATAGATAGAGGCGACTTCGAAGTTATGGTCTATGTTGAATTTTTTCAGTCCGGCCCGGACTGAGAATGTTATGTGACCTCATTCGGTATTGAGAAAGACCCCGCACCCCAATTCATCGGCCTGCTTTGAAGAAACACGGGTTACATGCTCCCAGCATTCGTTGTCTGCAAGAAAGAGGCAGTAGTTCTCTGCAGCCCATCCCTTGCTGCCGTACGTCCAGTCAACCCCGGCCAGATGGAGTATCTTCCATAACGGCACCAGCTCATCAGGCTCTACATTGGGTTCTCTTGAATTCTGATTGAGAAAGAAGTGCGCGTTCGGCTTATCAATCGGGGCAACCATGTCTTTAAATTCAGGTTGCGCCTCCCGGTACTCTTCAAGGACATCATTTACTACGAAAACAAAGTCATCAGGGGCCGTGCCCATGGCGCTTCCCGATTCGTTCCGCATGGCCATGTCACACGAATCTCTGATGCCCTTGGGTCGATCTTCACGAGGCCATTCTGCCCGTGCATTAAATACCAGCTGCGGTATGTCAATCTGCATTGGACACACGTAAATGCAGCGCTGGCACATGGTGCACATCCACACCCAGGGGGTAGTCGTCACTTCCTCATCCAGCCCCATGGCACACATGCGGAGAAATTTGCGTGGATCCATATCCTCCAGCCCGGACGCCGGGCATCCCGAAGCACAGGCACCACAAGTCAGACAGAGATCAAGATTTCCACCGCCAGGGATGATTTCTTTGACCTTGTCTTTAAATGTACTCTGCTTTTTCCCTTTGATCTTAATGCTCGTTTCTGACATGAGTCTTTCCTTTTGATTATAACCAGATCATGCTTGATTATGGTTGACCACTTTTCGCTTCATCAATGACATGGAAGCTTATACCCGCTTTTGTATTCGAAGCAGGTGGAAGCCATCATCCTCATGGTAATCCACCTTGAGTAACCGGTACGTTGACTCGGGCAGGATCTTAAAGAGATCCTGCCTCGTGTCGATGTCAGCACCGCGAACTTCAAGGATATCCTCAGGTTTCATCTCACCAAATACTTGAGTTACCTTAAGAAGGGATAACCATGAGACGAAATGTCTCACGTCAATAACGATGTCTGTTTTATCTGCCAAAGCCTGCATACTCCTTGTTGTTTAATCATCCTTGACAACGCAACAATCAGACCAATCGTTAATCAGTTATGCTGATGCAAAGAATAAGGAAATGGATTGTCAAGTAATAACATATTGTTAATCGTATTATCCTGGCCAAGACACTCTTCCTGAGGAAGTAAAAATTTGTTAAAATGAGTCAACCCTTTACAAAAGAGTGTTAAGAAAGTGTTAAAGTGTTAAAGCAGTAGCTCTTTACAGGTGTTAAGGCTTAACAGGGAGTGTTCATGATCGGCCGGGAACTAGATGGCTTTTGGAAAACAGTGGTCAATGCCATTCGTGATGGCATCATGATCGTCAATACCGGTGGAGCCATCGTCTCAGTAAATAAAGCCTTTGAGCAGATAACCGGATACGCTCGAGAAGAATTAATCGGCCAGCCCGATAAAATACTTAATTGTGAATTTCCTCAATCACTCTCAGGCAGCGAGTCATCAGATCCACACAATCTTTCCGGAAATGATATATCAGAACAGCGCAAATGCCGGATCAGGCGAAAAGACGGCTCCTACATACACGCCCTGACAAATTCAGCAACACTGAAAGATACCAGCAACAGTATCATTGGAAGTGTTGTGACAATCACCGATCTCACTGAAATTACAGAAAAAGAGAACCAGTTAGAGGAAATTCGCCAGCAATTGAACAACGACAGTGGCCTCCATGGCATTGTCGGCTCATCGGCTGCGATGCAGCGAGTTTTCGATATGATCGAAAATGCTGCCCTCTCCGATGCTCCCGTTATCATCTATGGCGAAAGCGGCACCGGCAAAGAGCTGGTCAGCAAGGCCATCCATAAAATTGGCTCCAGGAAAGATATGCCTTTTATCAAGGTAAATTGTGCCAGTCTGAGCGAATCTCTGCTGGAAAGCGAGCTTTTCGGGCATGTTCGGGGAGCCTATACCGGTGCTTATAAAGACCGGGTAGGAAGGTTTGAAATGGCAAACCAGGGTGATCTTTTCCTTGATGAAATCGGCGACCTCCCTCTGCCCACACAAATTAAATTATTGCGGGTACTGGAGGAAAAAGTGATCGAGCGGGTAGGTTCTTCCAAGTCTATCGAAACAGATGTACGCATCATTTCTGCAACCAATCAGGATCTACCCACCCTCGTTGAAAACGGAACGTTCAGAACAGATTTTTATTTCCGGATAAACGTCATTCCTATTTTCCTTCCAGCATTAAGAGAGCGGGCTGAAGATATCCCCTTGCTGGCCGAGTCCTTTTTTCGCAAAATGAGATTGAAGAACGGCAAGGCAATTGATGGAATAAGAGAAGATACCATGGAGATCCTGATGCATCACCAGTGGCCGGGAAACGTCAGGGAACTCAAAGGTGCACTTGAGTATGCCTTTGTAACCTGCCACACCAACATGATTCACCCAAACCATCTGCCGGAAACCGTTTTTCGACAAAAAAGAATACAGGGCGGGCCTAAGCCATCCGCTTTTAACATGCATGAAATTGAAAGACTGGAGCTCCTGGAAGCGCTCGAGAAGGCCAAGGGAAATCAGTCGCGAGCCGCCAAGATCCTGGGTGTGTCCAGAGTAACTGTGTGGAACAGGATGAAACGCTATAATGTGCAGGCCAGCAAGAAAATTATAGCCGA